>Ga0214921_10004451_pt1 | contig 20609 bp, 25 predicted proteins | sample LL1505_MetaG_FD_177992 | JGI IMG/M metagenome (GOLD analysis project Ga0214921, IMG submission 177992) | Freshwater microbial communities from Lake Lanier, Atlanta, Georgia, United States - LL-1505 | ecosystem: Environmental > Aquatic > Freshwater > Lake | place: USA: Georgia | collected...
TGATTTGCCTGGGCCGCGGCGTGCCGGTGCCTTTTCCGACAGAAGCTGAGCTTCGTGCGACGTTTGAGAAGTACGGCCCCATCAAGTGGATAAGGTTTTCTGACTTGAATGAGAATGTGTCGTCACCGAACTTTGGTAGGCCATGGTTTGCCTTTATCACCTTTGCGTGCGAACTTGATGCACAATTAGCCCGCGAAGGCGAGAACTGGCGGTGGCAGCGCCTGAAAGAGGAGCGGGAGCGCAAAGCTCTTCTTGCGTCCTCCCTACCCCAGTGATTTTATACCGCCACTTTCCCACAAAATACTAAGAAAAACAAATAAAAAACCCTTTTTTCTTATGGCAAATTTCATACGGTGGGAAAAAATTGAAAACTCTGGGTAGCTGTTTGATTATTGCTGAGAACATGTCTACCACGAAATCCACTTCAGACGGTTGGGGTCCTTATGGGCCTCCCTCAACCTGGAAAATAGATTACTTTAACAAGGAATACTACGATGAATATGTTGCCAGGAGGGACGCAGATCTAAAGGCAAATCCAGGACAACCACCTCGCGTGCTTACCGCGATGGAATTATTAGAGCTTGCGGATAAGAAGGAGCGTGAAATGATGGCGAGGAGCCAATTGCCTTTTAGAAAGCAGTAGACCTTTACCAAGATGCCCCTAGAAAAACATAGTTTTTCTATTGTATCTCACTGAAGAAAATTGAAGTGGGCCATGTAGTTTATATAAAGATGACTTCCTTAAAATGATGGATGTGGATGCATTTAATGATTACGTGGACTACAAGGTCCAGAAACTCAAAGAAAACTGGCCGACTAAAATGCAGAAGGGTATTCTTATTACAAACAAGGATGTTGTTGTAGAAGTCCCTGAAGATCTCCAAGATTACTCCAATACTCCAGTATATGATATGATGACGCTTGAAGACATCTCCCTTGCTGACTGTATTGGTAAGAGCCCTTCAAACATTGTTTTGAAGGTAAAAGAGCAGTACTGCACATTTGACCGAAAAGTGTTGATTGACTATATGGTGAGTAAAAAGGTATTTGTGAACGATTGGATTGGATATATCTTTGAAACTCCTTATAGACAATATATATCGTCCGTTGACATGAGCCTTATGTTTTATAACGAGACTAGAATATATGAACTCATTGACGAGAGACGTGTGCCTTTTAAAGATGGAATAGTATCAATCTATAGCATCATGCCATACATGGTAATACAGTGTCTTAATGCTATGCTAATCTTGTAGAGATGTGTAGTGTGCTAGAAAAAAAATTGAAACCGCTGGCTAGCTATTTGACTGTTGAGATCATGGCTGACAATAACACGAAATCCACAATCGATGGCTGGGGCCCTGATGGCCCTCCCTCAACTTGGAGGGTGAAGTTCGCAAAGCGCAACTATGATGAACATGTTGCCATGTGGGCACAGAAACTAAAAGAAAATCCAGGCATGCCTCTACCTCGCCGTCGTACTGCAACTGAAATATTAGAGGATGCCTATTCACATGGCCACGAGTTTAGGAGCGGTGATAGATGATATAGAAGTAAAAAACTAGAAAATTACAGAAAAATAAAAAAGTTTTTTCTTAGCTATTACTGAGAAAAAATTGAAATCTGATACCCTATGTGTTATGTGTGCGCACATTATCCATGAGTTTCCTAAGTTCCCCAAGTTCTACAAGCTCCACGAGTTCCCTAGTAATTCACATTCCAGGCCAACGGAAAAACATTCTCAAGTTGCGCACACTTATTGATCAGATGGGATTTGAAGATCGGTGCTGGCGGTCGCAATTAGACAGGGCAATAAATCTTGACCTCCAAGGCTTTACTTCAACCGAATTAAGGCGCGAACCTGCCTCGATAAGATACAAGATTATCATGTACAGTTGATGGGGCAATGTAGTAAGAAAAAACCAAGAAAACCCAAGAAAAATAAAAAAACATTTTTCTTTGCTATCCCTCAAAAAAATTGAAAAGGGGGTCGGTCTATCAATCAGTGCGCCCAATAGAATCCATGGAGAGCTTTATCACTTCCTATGGCCTTCCCTTCCATGACTTCCAAGAACTGTTGAAAAAAACTGGCGCTGTTGTCGCTGGCAGCGCGGCACTCGCTCTCTACCTTCAACAAGAGGGCATTGACGCTGGCTTTATTCCTAATGACATGGACATCTTCATCCACCGTCCCTGCCCATGTGATCAATGTAACCCATTTGTCCAGTTTATAAAAAAGTACGGGTTTAAAAATACTGGCAAGTTTGAGTGTAACGTGATTGCGGCCGAGAATGCTCGCGCATACTACTCATCCATGGGCGACATTAGGAACGTTGTGAGCTACATGAATGATGACGGAAAAGAGGTTCAAGTCATTAGCCTTAGATCTGATGGCGATATCAAGGACTATATTACGGATCACTTTGACTTGAGTATCTGCGCCACTTGGTGGGATGCTGAGAGATTTCACACAGTTGATTCAGAGCTCACCAAGCGTAAGATAATGTATCGCATGACCAAGCCTTCTGATTTGGACTACCTAGAGACCAAGATTCAATCACGCGTTGAGAAGTACCTGCTGCGAGGATTTAGATTTGATAATGAGGACGCGAACGCTGACATGAAAGAAGTAGATTACTCCAAGATCTCCGCATACGACATGATGACTCTTGAGGATGTTTCTCTTAGCGATTTCCTTCTTAAGAGCCCTTCCAACATTATTATCAAGGTGAGAGAACAGTATTACGCATTTGACCGAAAGACGTTGATTAACTACATGGTGGGGAAGCGAGCCTATGTAAATGATTGGGTTGAAATCTTTGAGACACCTTACAGGCAATACCTCTCAGGTGCTAACATGAACCTTATAAGGTCTGACGTGTTTAGAATCTATGAACTGTGCGATGAGAGCTCTGTGCCATTTAGGGGAGGAATGATATCAATCTATGACGTGAAGGCCTTTACAGTAAAGATGTGGATTGAGGCATGAATTAGAGGCTAGAATAGGCTAGAAGAGATAAAATACGAAAAATGTAAAAAAGTTTTTTTGATAAAGTGCATCAAAAAAAATTGAAATAGATTTAGTCAATGTATAAATTGACTAATCCAAGACAATATAAGACAATGTGCGGCAGCTGCGATAACGATACGATGTGCGAGGTAAACGAACTGTTTGGAGGACTGTATAGGATGGGATATACAGTATCTTATCAAAAAACATTTACTGAGATTTTGAAACAGCTTCGTCACGATGCCTGTTTTGCGCCAGAACTACGAAAATACTCTATTAGATTGGATGAATTCACTCATGAGTGGATGCAACAGATGACGAGCGGTGATATTGAATGCTACAGGCGGCCGCCTGATGGGTGTCTTCCATATAGATATGTTGAGAGTAATATCACTGCGGAGCAAGCTAAAGCTATGACGTTGGAGGAGCTGGAAAAAGCGGTAAAGGATTCGTACTACGCCCCTGAAATGGATGGGACTGATATTCAAGAGGACATTCGGTTACCACTCTTTACGCCATACATTACTCACAAACACAAACTTCCACGCTTTCAACTATAAACAGAGATACGACAAAAAATATGAAAATCTAAAAATGTTTTTTGAAAAAATTGAAATTGGTGGCGGTTTATAAGTTAGGTGCCCAGAGCATTTTAAGATTTAATCCAAGACTTACTCCAAGATTCCATGTTTATTCCACTTGTAGTTATTATATTTGAGCAGGATGGCTTCACCAACTTCATGACTTACTCCCCAAAGGTGTTTGACGATGACAAGAACTATCGCAAACAGATGAATAGCCTTCTTAAGCGAGTTCAAGAAGACCTTAGTCGTGGGAGACAGGTAGACGTGAAGGGTGTGTATGTGAAGCACCTTGAAACACCTCTTGCTAACCGCCATCATATGTGCTACTTTAGTACATATAAGCATCTTATTGGTGATCACAGGCCTCTACATGAAGATTCACCCATCTTCTTTGAGCTGAGTGAAGAGGAGAATGATTATGTTATATCACAGCCTAATCTTACACACACCGTGTCCAAGCACGCATTTGTTTAAGAGGGCGGTATAATACTACATCAGAAAAATCTAAAAACATTTTTAGGTTAACGAACATTTTTAATGTTCGTTAATCGCCGGCCGATGAACAATAAAAATGGGCATTTTTATTGTTCATCGGTCTAATTGTATGTGTATTATGAGAAAAATTGAATATGGTTTTTGTTAATGAAGATGTTGCCATTTATTCCAAGAAAGAGCAATGTCTGTTCAAAGACGCCGCCGTCCAATTGTTGCGCCAGTAGCTGCGCCAATAGCTACGCCAATAGCCGTGCCAGAACTCGTGCCACCCCATTCTCCTATAACCCCTTCTCTAATGCCTTTTAAAACAGGCTACCAAATGATTAGTGGCTTTACACGGATTCCAGTTGCATCTGATGGCAACTGCTTCTATACCTCCACAGGTTTCTTCTGTGAGTTGAATGCTACTGCCATGCGTAACCTTATTATAAAGTTCTTCATCTTTAAAAAGGCCGAGTACTCTATCTTCTTTGAATCAGAAGCAGATTTTATGAAGGCTATAAAGGAGAATACTATTACGCGCATTTGGAATACTGATTTGGCCGATATCTTGCCTCATGCAGCTGCGCAACTTCTACAACGTGATATTATCATACACAACTTTGATAGTAGATACATTAAACAGATTCGCATTCCAGCTATTATAAGCACTTATGCGCCTATTCACTTGTTTAGAAGCAACTGTCATTACGAGATTCTACTTGATAACAGCATTCCTCCTAACAAAAACATCTGTACCCTACCAGACGTTTCTGAGATTTGTTTATCTGTTTCTAAAGAGGAAGAGGAGGAAGAAGAGGAGGAAGAAGAAGAGGAGGAAGAGGAGGAGGGTGATGTTGAAGATTCGGGTTATGAGAATGATAATGATAATGATGAGTGTGCGATTCGCCTATAAAACCTACAAATACATTTATTTTGTTTAGTCACAGAGCCACTCAAGATAATCCATCCTATTCCACGCGTCTTCAATCATAATACTATCCTGTTCTACCACATACTGTTCTGTACTATATACAATCTCATGTAGAAGATGAGGAAAATAGTTACTCAGACCAGTATAGAGATCCATATCCGCAGGTAGCATTACAGTGTGAATAATGCCATGTACACTAAGATCATAAGAGACCATCTTAGGCTCATCAATCTTCTTCTTCAAACCCTCCTTTAAAACATGTTTCATAGGTCTGTGCGGCACTGGCTTTGAGCTCCTTTGCGGCTTGTACTTGTAGGAGTAATTGCGGTGAGTAGAGAGGAGAGTCATGGAATGGCTATTATATGGAGGGGCCACTATATAAATGAATAACTACGTTTTCAATTTTTTCCGCGAGGGATTGTTGCCTATGATTCTATTAATACACTTAGTACAAGTATAATATTTCTTGTATTAATGGGTTTCTTATGAGAAATATAAAAATTGAAGAATGATAACACCTGGCATCCAGGTGGTTATCCATTATACATCTATTCCAAGTTATTAGTTATGTCTTCTTCCAACTACACCATTCTCTTCCATGGCAACTGTATCGATGGATGGTTTTCGGCCTACATCGCATACACGGCTCTTAGCCAGCAGTCATCCAATATTAAAATGTATCCCATCTCTCCCAGCCAGACCAACACCTGGCCCTCCGTTGCGGAGATGGCTGGGACTCACATTCTCCTTGTCGATGTTTCGGTGGCACAGTCGTATCGTACCACCTGGACTCTTGGCGGAGCGCTCTCAATTAACTGTATTGACCATCATGCGTCTGCTGTAGAGCATTGGCCCGCTGGTGCATCCCCTATCAATACGACTAGCTGCGCTGCACTTCAGACCTGGAAGCACTTCTATCCTTCGGCGGAAACGCCTTTCTGGCTTCACCATATCGATCGCATTGACCGCTGGGACAATCCCACATACGAGGACCGATGTGTGCGTGAGGTGCTGAATGAAATCGCACACAAGCCCGTTCAAGGGCGCCAGGATGAGGCCTTCGCAATGACTGAGGCATTCCTGATGAACATGACGAATCGTGAGACTGTGGCAATGGTCATTAATCAGGGTAAGCAGATCCTAGACAAAAAGGATATGGTTCTCGCAGGCATCCTTGGATACGGACAGATTCATACTCTCAATCATGAGTATATTACTGCGTGGAATCTACCTATAAGCTGGTTGGGGGCAAATGTATTCATTATTGACAATACATCTATGAGCCTTGATACGACTGAGGCAGCACATATCGTCTTTCAAACTTATAACGGAGTGGATATCTTCATTAATTACCGCAAGAAGATTATGTATGGCAAGGGTCCAACTGGTGTTGATAAGACAATGTATGTCTATTCGGCGCGCTCTCGTGGCTTCAATCTGACTGAGGGCACCATTCTTAGGGGCCATCCTACTTCCGCAGGTGCTTCACTTATTAAGGAGGATGTTCCGCTGCTTCCGTTCCTTGTCGCGACTTCTTAAGTTAAGACAATTAGATTTAAAAACTTAAAAAACTAGAAAAATAAATAAACATTTTTCTTAAAAAAAATTGAAATATCATACTGACTTAGGATTAGTAAAAGACGGAAGCAATTACATCATCCATGGATTATGAGCATTTTCCAGGTCAACGAAAAAATATTATTCCCCTAAAAAGACTGTTTGATCAGTTGGGTGCGGACAATCATAAACTATATACTTCCATGGATATCGCTAAAATTCTTGACAATCAAGGTATTACATATACCAAATTAATGAGTAATCCTGATTTATTAGCAATGTATAGAAATGATTATATTGATAGCAAAAACGGTAGATGGCAGGTAAACTACAGGAGGGCGTTGCAATAAACACTGATTTAAAAATTGAAAAATGTAATTACATTATATTTTTTAACACACATTCCAAACAAATCCAATCCAATGCCTGTTAGACCTCGCCCTTTATGGTCTGGCTTCTCTTATTTCCAGCACCAGCTTGACGGAATTGAATGGATGCTTAACAAGGAGATCAACGGAACTTTTGTCCCCAATAGGGAAGGCAATGGTACAACTCTTGTCCGCGGCGGCTTCCAATGCGATGAAATGGGGCTCGGCAAGACTATCCAGATTAGCTCGGTTATTGTCAATAATCCCCTCCCATGTACGCTGCTTATTGCCCCTCTGGCAATGATTAGCACATGGTCTGATGTTCTCCAGAAGACGGGATGCGCTGTTTATGAAATCGCTGTTAATGAGTGGAACTTGGTAGGGAATGGGCCAATTCCAAGACACTTTATTAAAAACAGACCCGCGATCTACATTTCCAACTATGAAAAACTATATTCCAAGCCCTCTCTCTTTCAGCGCACATGGGATCGCTGCGTTCTTGACGAGGCACATAAGATTCGCAATGGTGACGGTGAGGTTGCCAGAAGCTGCCGCAAAATAGTTGCCCCAATTCGCTGGGCCGTGACTGGAACACCCCTGGTTAATTCACTAAAAGACGTAGTGTCTCTTATGGCGTTTCTCGGTGTTCCTTACTCTAAGTTGTGGCGCTGGGAGCCGCGTTACTTGCACATTCTTCCTGAACTCGTTATTCATCGCTCTCTTGCTGCCCTTCGCGGCATTCTTAAGGAGGCACCACCCGTTCCTGTAATCCATAATGTTATTCTTCCCTTTACTAGCCAAGCAGAAGAGGAATTCTACTTTGGTGTTCAGGGTGCTAACGAATCCTTAATTCGTAAGTATTCTAAGGAGCTTATTAGCCCCACAGAGGCTTTTAAGTTACTACTGCGTCTTCGTCAAATCTCGGTTCATCCGCAGGTTTATATTAACTCAAAGCGCCGTGAGGATATCGGTTATAACCGCGAAGACTGGATTATGCCGTCTTCCAAGCTTGAAAAGATTAAGGAGATTATTCAGACCGATAATATGAACTCTAATGCCGAGGGGGCAGTAGCCGATAAGGTTCATAAATACATTGTATTCTGCCAGTTTAATGATGAAATGAGCCTTATTCGTGAGTTCCTAATGAAGGAGGAACTTGTAGCAGATGAAAATATATTGCTGTATAATGGTTCAATGAATCAGGCGGAGCGCGAGGCAGTACTTAAGCGTTCTAAGGCAACGACTGAAACAACTGTCCTATTACTTCAACTTCAGGCTGGTGGCGTTGGCCTGAATCTACAGGAGTATGACCGCATTATCTTTGTAAGTCCATGGTGGACAAGCGCACTAATGGACCAAGCAATTGCCCGCGCGGTTCGTATGGGGCAGAAGGAGATTGTTCATGTTTATCACTTGAGGTTAGCGGCGGAGTCAGAGACAGCGGGAGATGCCATTAATATTGATGAGTTGGTTAATGCTAAGGCGGAGGAGAAGCGAAAGATGTTGGAGAAACTATTTGTACTATGTTCTGATGGGGTATCCAATGAATCATCTGATGAAGCTGGTGATGAATGATGATATAATTCTAAAATAATAAATTTTTTCTTATTTTAGAGTTATAATTAAACAATAAATATATTACTCTGCTAGAGATTCTGTTGGAGGGTCTGTTACAGCGACATTATCGACTTTTGCCTCTGATAATTCAACTACCTCTTTCTTCTCAACATCGTCGGCAAAAGATACACTCTTTTTATTCATTTGAATACCAAATAGACCAAGAATAAATGATACAAATGATATAATAAGCTCATATAACCAGGTCAGCATTATAATACCCGTAAATTAATAAATTAGGTTTAAAATTACGCATAAAATTACGCAATTATACATTCTCCATTTTTACTACCTTCCCAGACTCTTACAGACTTTATAGTAGAATGTCCGCATTTTGGACAGGTTCTTTCTTGATAACCTGCCTGTGTAATAGGACCCATTACGCTATACTTGTGAAAACAGTTCTTTTGAGCTAGTTTCTCTACCCGTTCTTTCTCCTTCGCATCTTTAATAACTTTATCAAAAAAGTTGTTTCGGAATTTATCTATTTCATTGATATTCATTTGTTAGGTATGAGAATTTCTTCTGTGATTATTTTACACCATTTCTCTATATCAAGATATGTATCATAGATTTCCTTACATTTAATTTGAGCTTGAACTATATCTTTTGTATTCCAAAAGTATTTTAGATTGTTTCCAATATCATTCTCAGAATCACAGCATACAATTATATCTTTCCAATTAATTCGGTCCTCAAATGGAAAAACCATGTCTGTATTAACTACAAGTGGAATCCTACCAAGATATAGAACTTGATAGAAACGAGCCGACCAGTTTCCAGCACCACGTGTAGATAAAGTAAAATGTGAATCTTTTATATTATTAATAAATTCATTTGCTACATCTACATTGTGAGGATTACCGCCCCAATATTCAGTTTTAATAATTAAATTTTTTTTAATATTTTGTAATTGTTTTAGTTTGTTAATATATTGAAGTCTGGATGGATGAGATGTAATAGAACCACAAAATCCAACTACTGGTTTTAAACTTTTGGGAAGTGGGATAAATACATGCTCATTTTTTAAGTCAGATTTGGTGCCAGGGTATGGTAGTAGATACTCATTAGGCTTTTGTAATGATTTATAGATACCTGTTCTAAAAAGTAGGACATTCTCTGGTATATCAAATGGCTCATTATAATCAGATACTAAAAATACTATGGCTTTTTTAGAGGTAGATTTATATGAGTTTAATACGTCTTGAATGAATAATATATTAATAGAACCCCATAATATTTTAGTTGAAATAATATAGTCACAATCTTCTAATAATGATGAAGTATGTGGTATATATTGTACAATTGATTGTATCCAGGTATTAGCAGATTCAATATATAATTTTAGGGTCATATATTAATCTAACTAATATAAATATTTAGGTCGATAATATTATATATAATATATACGATTAAATACTATTAAATACGATTAAATACTATTAAATACGATTATAATGGTGAACTGCTACAAAGTCATCCGTTATTGAACAATGTTCTAGAGTAATTAGATTTCTCCAATTTAATTGCCTAATTAACATATTTTCTGGATGATACTTTAACATAAAATTAAAGTAAATCTCATATTCTGAAGCACCACTTGTATGTGGTCCCTTAACAGTAACTTCATCTAAGAAACACTCTATAAAAGGCTTTTGTCTATAATTCTCTACTAATAAGAATAATTCTTGTAAATATCCCTTATTATATAACATATGATGACATATTCCTGATTTATCTGGTTCATATTTAATTAAACTAGGATGTAATTTTACCATATGTTCAAAATATGGTATATGATATTCATCACCATATGCAAAGAAAGGAGTGCCATATTTAAAAAATTCAATTGGCTTTAATACAAATACATCTGAATCTAGAACTAGATAATTATCTAAAATACCTTTAATATAAGTCGTAGCTGTTAATTTTATTAGTTGTTGTAGATACCATCCAGCTCTTTCCAAACAGTCTACTTTTTTTGCTATTTCCTCTAAACGAAAAGGAAATAGACTTTCAGGAATTGATATACAACCTGGAAAATTAAATGTTAAACTTGATACGATATAAATATTTCTATAATCTAAAACATTATCTTTTGTATAACCAATTGTTTTATTAATAATATCATAATCATTGGGTCCTACGGGTATAACTATGTCATAACTCATAATTCTAATATAATTTTATAATATAAATTCTTTAAGTCTTTAGCTTTAACTGTGGAAAATGGTCTAAAGAAAAAATAATAATAATTTGAAGAATGACTGAAGTAATTTTAGTTAATTTAGTTAATTTACAAGACTATATATATGATAACATTAAACAACTTCTTTTATTAAATTACAATGTAACAGTTATTATATCAGATAATCTAAAAGATATGTTTAAAAATATTGAAAATATTAAAATTGTATTAACAAGTAGTCTTAATGATAGTAATTTTAATAGTCTGTCAAAGTTAGATGATTCATTTAGAGGTGGGTTCTGGAAACTAACATCAGCTAGATTATTTTATCTTTATAATTATCTTAAGACAAATAATATTCAACATTCTATTCATATTGAAAATGATGTTATGCTATATGGTAAAGTAAATATTCCTGACTTATCAAAGGTATGGCTAACAATGGATAGTAATAGTCGTTGTATTCCTGGTATAATTTTTATCCCTGACTATATAAGTATTGAAAGGCTTATAGTTGATTATATATTTGATAAAAATGATATGGAAAATTTATCTATATTTTTCAATAATAATAGAGATAAATGTATGACCTTTCCACTTATTCAGTCAAATATGTATTATGATAAACAAGACATTTTTAGTCAAAATTTTGATAGCTTTAACTGTATATTTGATGGTGCAGCAATTGGACAATATCTTGGGGGTGTTGATCCAAGAAATATAGCAGGAGATACTCGTGGGTTTGTAAATGAAACATGTGTTGTTGATTATTCTAGATATCAGTTTCTTTGGAGGCTTGATTCTTATACTAACTTATACAAACCAAATATAATTATTCATGACAGAGAAATACCTATTATGAATCTTCATATTCATAGTAAACAGCTTAGTCATTTTAGTGTAAAAAAACCATTGGAAATAAAATTAATACCCATCAAATTAGATGAAGAATTTATAAAACTAACTAATATAGATAATTATATAACAGGAGAACGTTTTCAATCACTCGCAGATGTCTTTTTAGGACTTCCTGAAGATTTTCAATTTAATCCCAATATATTATATCAGGGTTCTAAACTCTGTGATATTTCAACAATTACATCTTCATATGATAATCCTAAAATTGTATTTTGTTATAGTCATAGACTTGATATGTTTAAAAATATATTATGTTTTTTTCAGAATCCTTTTATACTAATAACACACAATAGTGATGAAATTATAGATGATAAATATGCAGTACTTTTACATTCTAATAAAATCATTCGCTGGTATGCACAAAATATTCAGATAAAACATCCTAAATTATGTATGCTTCCAATTGGATTGGCAAATAAAATGTGGGAACATGGAAATCTAAATATTATTGAATCAATTATGACCAATTTTCCAAAAAAAACAAAGGACTTCTATTTTTACTTTGAAATACTAACAAATATATCAGTTAGAGAACATTGTAAGACTGAGATTGAAAAAAAGGGTCTAATATTTGGAAATCGATATGATTTTAGCACTTATATATATGATTTAGCACAATATAAATTCGCAATTTGTCCGCCTGGCAATGGTATGGATTGTCATAGAATTTGGGAATGCTATTATCTAGGTGTTATACCAATCCTTTTAAGGAGTTGTTTCAGTGAGCAGTTACAAGAATCCCTTCCATGTATTTTGCTTGATAAATGGAGTGATTTTAATTCGGATGAAATAATTCCAAAATATAATCAATTGATACAAGAACTTAATAATAATAGTCATTATTTAAACATTAATTATTATAAGGAGACAATTGAAAAAATAAAACCACGAATTGTTTGGTTTTATCCTCGTGGTCGCTCTGGAAATAATTTATTTCAGTATTTAGCAGCTGAAGTTATTAAACATATTTACAATTATGATATTGTATTAAAAACTGATTGTATTTCTGCTGACCTTATTGAAATTAATGATGAAAATTATACTCAAATAATAAATAAGTATATGGCAAATCCAAAAAGGGTATTTTCCTCTAATAGTAATCTTATTATTAATGGTTATTTTCAAAAATCAAATATTTTACTATATTTAAGACCATTATTGTTAAAATATTTTAATGTTTTAAATACTACTCCTATTAGTAATAACTATAGAGTATCTGATTTTTCTAACCTTGAAACAAAACATATGATTAATTTTGATGGTACAGAACTTGTACTTCATTTAAGATTAGATGATTATATTCATAACAATTCACCCCCAAATATTTTTAGTAAAGAAGACCTATCCAAGGTTATTGATACTATTTCTTTTTCAAAATTATATATCATATGTGATAAAATACAAGCTGAGTGGGAAAAAATATATATAAAATATTTTACTGATAAATATGATGCTACAGTTTTAATAGGATCTTTAATGGATGATTTTAATTTTCTTAAAATATCAAAAAGACTATTTACATCTCATTCAACTTTTTGTTGGATGGCAGCTTATATGGGAGATGGAAATGAAGTATTTATACCATATTCCAATTTCTATAAGGACCATCAAAATCTAAAAGAATGTCATTCTAATTGTATTGTTTATTATGATATTCCATTTGCTTCTAATTTAGACCAATCAACATTTCAAACTGACACTTAGCAGGGCTTTACCCAGCTATTTATCGTGCTATAATGTTTATTGGCCTGTAGCAAACGAACATTTTAGAACTTGTTACATCTTTTGCCAATTAAAACACCGACAAGTCGGCATTTTATCAGGCGCAATGCGTTCCGCCTTTGGACATGTAAAATGTCCAAAGGTGTAAAATGATCATTGGTCTAATACCAGCCTAAATATTATTTGATATTTTTAATAAAATGAGTACCTATTATGCATCATCTGATTGTAAGGGAAAACAATATGATATGAAGTTAGATGAGTTATTCAATAAAAAAGAAAATGGATTTTTTGTAGAATTAGGAGCATTTAATGGACTAGACTATAGTAACACTGCTTTTTTTGAGTTTAGTCGAAAATGGCGAGGGATACTTATTGAGCCATCCTTTAAGTGCTATGAAGAATGTATTAGGAATAGGCCAAATAGTATTTCTGTCAATGCGGCATGCGTTTCAAATGATTATACATTAGATACTATAATGGGTGATTTTAATAATGTCACTATGGCAAGTGTAGGGGGTATAAGAATTGCTGCATCTCTTGGCAAAAGTGTAGATGAAACTATTCTAAAAACAGTTCCTGCTCGAACCCTAGAATGTATTTTTAATGAGAATAATGTAACTCATATTGACTTCTTATCTCTAGATGCTGAAGGATATGAATATGAAATTCTTAGAGGTATAAATTTAAATAGGTATCGTCCAAAATATATATTAATTGAAGTTTATACTCAAGAATATAATAAATTATTGTCTTATCTAATTGATAATAATTACAAACTACTTGAAAATTTCAGTAAATTTAATTTACATGATAATCCTGGATGGGATGGAACACATCAAGACTATTTATTTGTTGATACTTTATAAAATAAATATATGTTATATTAAATACAACCTAAATAAATAGTTTATATTTAATATATATAATATGTATAATGGACAAGTAGGACAAGATTTATTTGTTTTAAAATCAACAAATTACAAACATAACGGCACATTTTTAGAAATAGGCTCAAATGATCCAATTAATATTAATAATACTTATTTGCTTGAAAAAAATTATGGATGGAGAGGAATTATGGTAGAATATGATAATAAATATCTTGAAGGATATAATCTACACCGAAAATTATCAAAATCTATAATTAATGATGCTACTTTAATTGATTATAAAAAAGAATTTGAAAACTTTAATATGCCAAATATTATTGATTACCTGCAAATTGATTTAGAAGTAACTAATAATAGTACACTAACTACATTAAAAATATTGGACACTCAAATTATGAATAATTATAAATTCGCAGTAATAACATTTGAACATGATTTTTATGCTGGTGATTATTTTAACACACGAGCTGAGTCTAGAGAAATTTTTTTAAGACGTGGATATGTACTTGTATTTCCTGATGTAATGAATGATGGTAATCAATTTGAAGATTGGTATGTTCATCCTGATTTAGTTGATATGAATTTTATAAATTCAATAAAATCTAATAGTTCATTGGAATATACTGATATAGTTAAAATATTAACATGCTAAATTATTAACGTATAAAAAATCACAAAAAGCATATGTATTACCATCTGACGATGTCCTTACAAATTGAAAATTATTTAATATTAAATAATTATGAACATCCATAAAAGTACAACCATCTTTATATGTATTAATATAACTTGCTTCAAATACTATATATTTTATATCTTTAATATACTCGCCTAACCCTTTTAATGCAATAAGTTCGGCCTCCTGGATATCCATACAAATTAAATCGGGTTTGGCACCAGCTTCATCAATAAATGTATCCAAACGTATTGCCTCTACATTAATAATATCTTGAACATCCTTTCTACCATAGTCTGGATCAGTTACTAGTCTATTTGACACAAAATCTATTTCAAATAGTGAACTAGCTCCTATATTATCATACTTAGAACGATTAAAGGGTCTAAAACTAACTATTTTATTTTCTTCATGAACTGCTTTCTCGATTAAAGTAATTGCTAAATTATTTTCAAATAGTGTTTTTTTACATTCTTTAATACAATCAGGATTACATTCAAATGCTATAACTGGGCAGCTAAATTCCTTAGCCAAAGATATACTATCAAGACAATCCCTAGCACCTATCTCATAAATTAATTTGATATCGTCTTTTTTAATATATGGAAAACACCAGTTATAATTCATTATATATTACAATTAAATCATTCTTTTAAGTTACTAATTAGTGCTTAAAACAATGTTACTTATAATTTATAAAATGAAGGTCGCAGTCTTATTTACTGGTGCGCTACGCACTATTAAAAAAACTATGCGATATTTTAAACAAAATGTATTATTAAATCCAGATGTTGATGTTTTTGCCTGCCTACAAAACGACACCTCTATCTCAAACTCAGAATGGGAATCCTGGATTCGTGAAGAAATGGGAGATCATCTAAAACTAATTACATGGTTCTCCCCTGATGACCATCAAGACTGGATATCTCTTCGTGATAAACTTATTTCTCATCTAAATCTTATTGAACATTGGAAGAACTACATTAAAAATAGCGGCTCTATAATTGAATACTATCAACTATACTTATCTTATCTTAAAATGTGTAGTTATGAAGATACACATCAAAGATATAAATATATTATACGTGTAAGAACTGATACCATCTTCGCACAGCCAGTTGATTTTCATTGGATTAACTGGTCTGATTCTGAAGTTGAAGAACGAATTCAGAAAATTAATAATGAACTTACTCTCTCTAATATAGAAGTTACTCCTAAAAATACACTTACTTATTTTATGACAACACTTATATCTGATAAATTAATTCCAAATATGCAAAATATTACAACTCGTTATATTCCTAATCAATATGGGGTAATTCCTTCTTCTGTGACTGAATTAAATCAATACATAAAAACGGGCGCATATATATTAGTAATTAGAGCTAATAATTTATATGTTGTTTCACGTGAATTCTTTAATTTAATTCCTACTCTATCATTTATGTATGGATTTTTGAAATCTCCTTATAATGATGAATATTGGTATAATGCTGAAAATCAATTTCAAAGCGCATGCTACTTTTCAGGGCTTGCTGTCTTTGATTATAATACTTTATTTGAAGATAAATCCCTTTATGAATATGATGAAAAACGATATTTTGACCTTGATTTTAATATATTAAATCCCTATATGCTGTACTGCTTAGTGCGATATTAGTCTAGAAAAAATATATATTTATTAAGTAATTTATACTGTATGTAATTAGTATTTAATTACCTTGCGAATCTTATTACCATTTCGAAGAACAAAGTAGTGTTTGTCATCTTGCTCTTCTTCCTCATTCTCCTCTTCCTCCTCTTCCTCTTCCTCTTCCTCTTCCTCCTCTTCCTCTTCCTCTTCCTCCTCTTCCTCTTCCTCTTCCTCTTCCTCTTCCTCTTCCTCCTCTCCCTCCTCCTCCTCTTCTTGCTCATCTTGCTCATCCTGTTCATCCTTTACATCACAGGGGCATATACATGTTCCACGGCTAGACCTAATCAACTTACACTTTTTTGACTTATCTTCTTGCTCCTGTTCCAGCTCTTGCTCTTGCTCATCATCAATTGACTCCTCTTGCTCTTTACGCTTCTTGCTAAGATGCTCAAATACAGGCCTTGCAGTAGCACTAGTCCTAAATAGCTCATCTAGATTATCCTCTGCTTTACGCTTCCTTACATTTTTATTACACTGTTCAACATTAGTGTTGGCAGAACTATAAGATGCGAGAAGACCTGGCTCATAAAGTAGATTAGAGTAGCTTTCATCTTCTTGATTTGAGGAAGTAGGCTGATGCTCCTGATTATCATACAAGATTCCCCCAAAATTTACACTTACTGCGTGATACTTAGCCTGAATCTCTGACCAGCGCATATCCGCCATATTATGAGCTAGACTAGGAACAGGTCCATTGTGTTTAAATGAAGTTGCATTCAAGGTGTAAATATTATTACTAGCATAGTCGGTTAAGCAAAGAACAGTCTTTAGTGACTCACGAATCATAAGATCCTGATGGAGATAAATATCGCCATTATAATCCTCAATTACAATATTATAAGGGCTGTTGTACCGACGAAATACATTGAAGTAAGCACGGCCATTGATATAGATAGATGCAATCTGATCAAGCTTGTAAGTAATTTGACCACACATCGCCATCTGGGAAAGATTCATAAGATTCTGGTTACGAGTATCATAATGCGTCATTTTATATAATTAACTTGGAAGTATATGACAAAGGAGTGCTCTCTTAGGATAACTACTGACTACAACATTAATAATATACAAAAATGAAATCAAATTTTATGATGATGCCAGCCATAATCATAAAATTTTGTATTATGTACTTCTAACAACTTATTATCCTTGTATATAATAATTCTCTGATAAAATACCTTTAACCATTGGCTTTATCTGTTGTTCAACAGATGATGCAATAATACCAGGCATTTCAGTTTTATAGTTTTTAATATCATTGCGTACATCATTCATATTACTTAAAAGGTCCTCATTACTAACTTTCATTTCACCTGCCATATATAGATTTGGCGGGGGAATTTTATCAGTTATTCTGTTCTTATATAGACTAAAATCGTATAATACATCATTTGAAGCAATAGCATCTGGCAATGTTGGTGGTTCTATACCTTTGGCAGAAGGACATCTGAATGATGAAGAAATTGTATTCATTTGATTACATTCTTTATCCGTACTCTTTAATGTGGTACTCGTTAAACAGACATCTCCTTTTGAGCACCAAGAGCATCCACTAGCACTAGAACAGTCCATACATGATTTATATTTAGCACAATAATCGGCCAAAAACCCTTCTTTCTGTTTTTGTGTAACTAGAACTATTAAAATTAAAATGAATAAGGCAGGTACAAAAAGATATCTTAGTCTCATTCTATTACCTCTTATTTATTGAGAAATTGATTCTCCTACAACTTCAAGTTTTGATGTACTTAATTTTGTTTTATTGAGTAGTTTTCGTCTTTTAGTTTGTATTTTAGGCGTATATTTTAATAGCTGTCTCTTTTTAATTCTTCTAAGTTCATTCTTAATTTCAACCCTATTAATTGCATGATTCATCATCAATATACCTATATCTGGTGAGGGTGGTAATGATGAAAATATGATATGAGGTTGTTTATTACCTAATGTCGTGCCAAAAGTTGTCTGTGATAAGTCCTTTAATAATTGTATAACACCATCAATACTAGTATCATATGTTACAGTATTACTACCATTTATTATATAATCTTCAATTATTAAATTGACATACCTCTTTAGCTTTGCCCCTTTAATATTAGCTTTATAGATAGCATTTTTGTAAATTTCTGCTACTCTATCAGGTGATGTCTTATAGTCGTATCTTGGCACTTTATAGTAATTTATCCCCAATTTCTTACGTAAATCTTGATGGTCTAAATCATCAAAGAAATATACGTCACGCACATCCAAATTAGTAGCTGCCCTCGTATTTCCATTTATCATTATATTTCTCAATACATTCCATGTTTTATTTATTAGATGTGGTGCATTTACTCTTTCATCTGCTCTCATATGATGATTTCTATGAATACACTCTTTTATCAAACCTCCACCAACATATAGATGTATTAGGTCTTTAATAAACTCTAAACTCTTTATATCTCCATTATTACTATAAATAAGGACATTCTTTATCTTACCTATTTTTTGAAGGTCTTTTAGCTTTTTCATTACACCTAGAATTCCAGGTCTTAAAATCCCTAATGGCTCATTTGATATCTCAGTTAGCAATATATCTCTTACAAAATATTGGTAGGCTTTATCTAGATTTAATTCTAGCGATGATGATTCTAAGCGAAGACTTATTGCAAAGTAATATACTGAGTATAATTCTGCTAGAGTTTCATCTAAATCAAAAATGAAGTATGCCATACCTACTTTTAATTTTATTTTATTCTGGTATATTATATTCTGGTATATTATAAATACTATATCGGAGGTCTAAATGAACTAACACATCTAAAGTAAATGATATATTCTGAAAAAAGCCACTAACCATAAGGTTAATAATATAAAATTGCTAAGCCTATCCCCTTCAAATCTCGATAATTTAATATCAAACATTTCATTTATAACAGGTCTAAGAAATTCAGGCCCGCCCTCAGTAGGTGCTTTTTGATTCCATTCTCCTGTTCTTAAATAGTGTTCTAATCGTGTTAAAATACACTGACCACTCAAGTCATTCCACCCTACAAATATAGCTATAATTGATAATAAGTAATACTTTATATAGACAATTGGTAATATTGAATGTGCTATTAATATAAAAATAACCAAACAATAGTGTATAAATCTTATTAAATTTGCTAAATTATTATTGTCCATTTTAAAAATAAAGTATGACATCCTACTTTGAATTTTATTTTCTTTTCTAGTTTTAGACCAACGAACATTTAAAATGTTCATCGGTGTAATCCTATACATATTAGATTAAGTTATAGCTCTGCGATTTTTGGTTTTGACCTAATTGGAATAATCTGCTTACTATCTATGCGTTTTGATGGCTCAATATATCGGAGACCAATAAATTTAAAGATATCCTTTTCAGAATCCATATAGGGAATTTCTTTGACATCATCTTTTATCTTTGTAAATGTATGCTCATTTAGACTGTATCCCTTATCTAAGGCATATTGTCTAAATGCTACATTAAAACGGTCTGACCCCGTGAAATATAGAAGCGCATATGCATACTCTTCATCGGGTGTCATCAATAAATCTAGCCGACGGGCAATTACATCTGTTTTTGATATTGCCATACACTTATGCTCACCTAATGCTAAGATTTCCTTAATATATCCTGCGTCTTCTAATGCCTTAACATATAGTGCCAGATTCTTCTTAGCTGTCTTAGAATTAACACCATTAGGAACACGAATTAACACATCAACATCGCCTGATGTGGCAGCTTCGCGACGATAACTTCCCACAATTTCTATCTCATAATCGGCCATTATGTCAGGCTTCAAGTCTTGAATGATCTTATGATGTTCTATCATTTCACTGCGAGGTATTCTTTCAAGAAGGTCTTCATAGTACTTCAGACCAATTTTTTGTTTATCATTAAGTAGCTTAGGATTATCCTTTATAGCTTCACGAAGTTGTGATATGCTGGTAATGCCCGCTTTAACAAGCGCT
>Ga0214921_10004452_pt1 | contig 20602 bp, 16 predicted proteins | sample LL1505_MetaG_FD_177992 | JGI IMG/M metagenome (GOLD analysis project Ga0214921, IMG submission 177992) | Freshwater microbial communities from Lake Lanier, Atlanta, Georgia, United States - LL-1505 | ecosystem: Environmental > Aquatic > Freshwater > Lake | place: USA: Georgia | collected...
CACGATCCCTATGATGACGAAACCCTGACCTTCCTTGCCGGTCGCGCGGCTCTGTTTGGCGCGGGTTTGGTGACCACGGAAAAGGACTGGATGCGCCTACCCATGCACTGGCGCCTCCGCGTCACGCCTTGGCCTGTTCGTGCGCGTTTTCTGGACGAGGCGGCGGTGGACCGGTTGCTATTGGCGTCGGTGGGGTAGGCTCGAAACAAGGCCCCCTTCTGCCCTTCGGGCCACTTCCCCCAAAGGGGGAAGATCTAAGAACAGCAAATCTTCCCCCTCTGGGGGAAGTACCGGCGAAGCCGGGGTAGGGGGGTCTTTCTGTAAGAACGAGCAAGGCCCTCACCCAACCCTCTCCCACAGGGAGAGGGCTAGAACGATAAAGCCCTCGCCCCCTTGGGGGAGAGGGTGGGGTGAGGGGGTCATCCACTCACCCTTAAGACTCAGCCTCAACCCGCCGTCTGGTCCCTGCCACGCGCCGTCACTTCCAAGCGCGCTTGGGCCACAGACTCGGCCTTGACGCCGGGATTGTGAGCTTGTGAGACGCGGGCCTCGACGGCCATGGCGTCCTTGAAGGACAGGCCAAAGCCCTCATCGATCAGGCCCTTATAGGCTTGGCTGGCCGCTTCGGGCACAGAGGCCATGTCGAGCGCGAGCTTTTGGCACACGGTGAGCAGATCGTCGGCGGCCACCACGCGGTTAATCAGGCCCCAGTCAGAGGCGGTAGCGGCATCAAGGAAGTTGCCGGTCAGGGACAGTTCCTTGGCCCGCGAAATGCCGATAGCGCGGCTGAGCTTTTGCGACAGGCCCCAGCCCGGCATGATCCCGACGCGGGCATGGGTGTCGGCAAAGCGGGCATTGGACGAACCGATCAGCACGTCGCAGGCTAAGGCCAGCTCAAAGCCGCCGGTGATGGCCGCGCCATTGATGGCCCCGATGATGGGCTTGGGGCACGCATCCATGGCCGCAACAGGATTGGCCGCAGGATCGCCGCCGACCGCGCTACCCAAGGCACCCTCTTCTTGGCCCAACTCTTTTAGGTCCAGACCGGCGCAGAAGGCGCGGCCCGCACCGGTCAGGACGATGACCCGCACGCTGTCATCCGCCGCTAACTCAACCAAGGCATCGCGCAAGGCTTGGCGAAGGGCCCTCGACAGGGCGTTCATGGCCTCAGGCCGGTTCAGGGTGACGGTGGCCACAGGGCCGGAACGATCAACGAGCAGCATGGAGAAACATCCTTTGGCAAAGTGTGATGTGAGGAGGTCTAGACCTTCAGGGCGCAGCTTTCGCCGATGGTCGGACGTGAAACGATGACTTGGCAAAGGCCGGGATAGCTGGGCTTGAGGCGCGCCACGAAATAGAGGCAAAGGCGTTCAAGCGTCGGGCTTTCTAGTCCCGCCTTATCATTGAGCGTGCTGTGGTCCAGTTCCGCCGCGACCGCGCGCAGGGCTGCATCCAGTCCGGCCAGATCGGCAACCCAGCCCACAGGCTCTTGCGCGCGGCCCCGCACCGTGGCCTCGACCTTGAAGGAATGGCCGTGCATGCGGCGATAGAGACTATCCTCTGGACCGGCGGGCAAGAAGTGCGCCGCGTCAAAGGTCGCCGACTTGGTAATTTCAAACTCAGGTTCGCTCATGGTCTCATCGCCGCCGCCAAGGGCAGCGCTTTCAAGGAATGCCCAGATATTTGTGGGTTTGGACGCTTAATCGCCATTGGGGATGGGAAAGGCAATAGGCCATCGCCGCCTGGGTGCTTGCGTCGCGGTCCGGGCCGTCGAGCGGTTGTAGATAGAAACGCTCAAAATCAAGCGTGGCAAAGCGGGCCGGATCGACGTCTTTTTGCGGATAGACCAGCTTTAACTCTTGGCCAGAGGTCTGGACCACAGGGGCCTGCGCCTTGGGGCTGACGCAGATCCAGTCAATGCCATCCGGGGCCTTGAGGGTGCCGTTGGTCTCGACCGCGATCTCAAAACCGAGGGCGTGAAGGGCTGCGATTGCGGCGTCATCGAGCTGCAACAGGGGCTCGCCGCCTGTGCAGACGACCAGCCGCCCTTCGGTTCCGCCCCGCCACTCTGCCAGCACCGCCTCGGCCAGAGCCTGCGCACTGTCAAAGCGCCCGCCGCCCAGGCCATCCATGCCGACGAAGTCAGTGTCGCAGAAGGTGCAGACGGCGCTGGCCCGGTCCTGCTCACGACCGCTCCACAGATTGCAGCCTGCAAAGCGGCAGAAAACGGCGGCGCGGCCAGCCTGCCCGCCTTCGCCTTGCAGGGTCAGGAAGATCTCTTTGACGGCATAGCTCATGAGGGTTTGCCCGGTTCGCCCGCCGCGTTCCACTCGGCCCAGCCCTTGGCCCGCAGGTCGCAGGCCGGACAGACGCCGCAGCCATGGCCCCAAGCGTGGCGCTTGCCGCGCTCGCCCTTGTAGCAGGTGTGGCTGTCCTCAAGGATGATGTCGACCAGATCCTGCCCGCCAAGGCGCTTGGACAGGGCCCAGGTCTGGGCCTTGGTCAGATACATGAGCGGCGTCTCGATCCGAAAATCCCGGTCCATGCCCAGATTCAGCGATGTCTGAAGCGCATCGAGTGTATCGCGCCGACAGTCGGGATAGCCCGAAAAGTCAGTCTCGCACATGCCGCCGATCAGGACGTTCAGTCCGCGCCGGTCGGCCAAGGCTGCCGCATAGGTCAAGAACACCAGATTGCGTCCGGGGACAAAGGTCGAGGGCAGGCCGCGCTCATTGATCTCGATCTCGCGGTCCGTGGTCAGGGCCGAGCCGCCAATGGCACCAAAACCGCGCATGTCCAGCTCATGGTCAGGCCCAAGCCGCTCTGCCCAATCTGGAAAACCCGCCAACACATTGTCGCGCACCACTTGGCGCGCCTGCATCTCCACGCCGTGGCGCTGGCCATAGTCAAAGCCCACCGTCTCGACCCGGCCATAACGCTCCAAGGCCCAGGCCAAACAGACCGTGGAGTCCTGTCCGCCGGAAAAGAGGACCAGAGCGCCTTCGGGCGGGGGAGGGGAGGGTGTCATGGAGGCTCTCAAATTAGTCACAGGTTGGATTTTTTACCTTATGCCGCAAGGAAAGTCGCATTTATCTCTCGCACCAAAAGATAGTTACTGTTAGCCAACATCCGTTCTGCTTCGACGGAGTCGCCTGGGTTCGCCCAAGTACCGCCGGATCAGGATTGGCCGACATAACCGCAACATGGCTTTCAGAGGCTAAGCTTTTGAAATCTGGGTTATTTTTGTCAAAACAATATTTTCGCCGGGGATTTGCACCAATTGGACCGATCAAAATCGGCCTTGGTTGCTAGGGAGGACCTACATGACACACACTCTGCGTTTGCGGAGCTATCTGGCAATGGGCGTTTCTGCCATTGCCGTTGCCGCCGTTGCTATGCCAGCCTTTGCTCAAGATGCCGCGCCTAAGGCCGCATCGACCGGCATCGAAGAGCTGGTCGTTACCGCGCAAAAGCGCGAAGAAGCCATTCAAGACGTGCCAATCGCCGTTTCGGCCTTCAGCCAGGACAGCCTGGAAAAGGCCAAGATCGACGGCGGTCCGAACCTCCAACTCGCCATTCCAAACGTTGCCTTCTCTAAGGGTAATTTCACCGGCTTTAACTTCCAGATCCGGGGCGTGGGCTCCAAGCTGGTCGCCGCGTCGGGCGATGCCGGTACCGGTATCCACCTGAACAACGTGCCGCTGACCGCCAGCAACCTGTTTGAAGCTGAGTTCTATGACGTCGAGCGCGTCGAAGTTCTGCGTGGCCCACAGGGCACCCTGTACGGCCGTAACGCCACCGGCGGCGTCGTCAACGTCATGACCGCCAAGCCTGTCGATCACTTCGCTGCCAACATCAAGGGCGAGCTGGGCAACTTCAATACCCAGAAGGTCCGCGGCATGCTCAACGTGCCACTGGGCGACAAGGTGGCCCTTCGCGTTGCCGGTTCGCTTTTGAAGCGTGACGGTTTCGGTAAGAATCTCGTCACAGGCAACAATATTGACGACCGCGATCTGTACGCTGTGCGCACGACCGTGTCGTTCAATCCGACTGAGAAGTTCAGTTCTTACGTGATGTGGGAACACTTCCAAGAAGACGACAGCCGTTCGCGCGTCGGCAAGCAATATTGCGTCAAGGACACCGGTCCTGCCGGTATGCCCTATTCGACCAATGCGACCGTCTCGACCTTTCAGCATGGCTTCCTAAGCCAAGGCTGTAAGGAAACCTCGGTCTATGCACCGGGCGCTCTGGGTACGCCAAACTCGTCAGCCACCTTGGGCGGCCTGCTCGGCAACCTGACCGGCCTGATCACCGGTGACGCCTATGCGGGCAAGATGCAGTCGACCGACCTGCGTGACATTGAATCCCTCTCGGATCCGATCTACCGCGCCAAGACCGACGTTGCGAACTTCCAGATGTCCTACGACTTGACCAAGGACCTGACCTTGACGTCGTTGACCGGCTATTCAAAGGGCACCTTGTACTCGCGCGCAGACTATAACCGCGTTGCGCCAATCAACACCTTGAATGCCGTTCCCGGCATCTCGCCCGGCGGCGTGTTCAATGACCCACAGATTGGTGCGTCGAACAAGTTCACGACCTTCGACATTTCGAGCGGTGAATCCAAGCAATGGTCGCAAGAGCTGCGCTTGCAGTCAGCCTATGCCGGTCCTCTGAACTTTAACGTCGGTGCCATCGCACTCGATTTCAAAAATCAGACCGACTATTACGTTTTGGGCAACACGCTGACCGCCTATTCCGCCATCCTCAATGGTGGCAAGGCCTGCGCGATCAACACGCCAACCTGCGTCTATATCGATCCCAACGCGACGCCTACCGGTGACGGCCATAACTATTATGACAACCGTTCGCCCTATCACCTGAAGTCTCAGGCGGTGTTCGGTGAGGTCTATTACGAGCTTTCCGACAATTTCAAGCTGACCGGCGGCCTGCGTTATACCCATGACCGCAAGTCGCAGATCAATATGCCTGTGGTTCTGTTGGCCCCCGGCAGCGGTCACCCCTTGGGCGTGCCTGCAGAGCAGATCGCTGACTTCAAGGAAATGACCGGTCGCTTTGGTTTTGACTGGAAGCCTGATCTGGCCATGACCGACAGCAGCCTGATCTATGCCTTCTATTCACGCGGCTATAAGGCTGGTGGTATCAACCCACCACAGTCCGCCGCCTCGGCTCTTTCGGTTGTGAAGTCGACCTTCGATCCTGAATTCGTGACCTCGTTCGAAGTCGGCATGAAGAACACGATGCTTGACGGCACCTTGATCCTCAACGCCACCGCCTTCCACTACGATTACACGGGTTATCAGGTGTCGAAGATCGTTAACCGGACCTCGGTGAACGAAAATATCGATGCCAAGATCCAGGGCATCGAGCTGGAATCGATCTGGGAGCCCATCAATCATCTTCGCTTCAATGCCAGCCTCGGCCTCTTGGACACCAAGATTGGCAATGCGACTTCGATCGATACGTTCAATCGCACGCAAGGCGACCCAAACCTGATCGTGATTAAGGCCTCGAACGCCTCTAACTGCGTTTCGACCAAGGCTGGCGTCTCGGCTCTGATGGGCCTGATCAATGCGGGTGCTCTTGCACCAACCACCATGCTTGGTGTCTGCTCGGGTGCCTTCACCGGTGCAGCTAACCCGCTCAAGGCCTATGGGATCGACATCCCCTTCAGCGATGGCGTTGCCAAGAACCTGAGCGGCAATCAGCTGCCAAACTCGCCTAAGGCGACGCTGTCCGTGGGTGCGCAATACACCTTCGAACTGCCAGCCGGTTGGGGTGGTACGATCCGCGGCGACTATTATCACCAGGGCCAGTCCTATTCGCGCATCTATAACAGCTTCGCGGACCGGATCGACTCTTGGGAGAACGTCAACGCCTCCTTGCAGATATCGAACTCGAGCAATGGCATCCAACTGGAAGCCTATGTGAAGAACCTGCTGGATGACGCGCCGATCACCGACCTGTACCTGACCGACGACTCTTCGGGTCTGTTCCGGAACGGCTTCCTGCTTGAGCCTCGGACCTTTGGTTTCGCTATTCAGAAGTCGTTCTAATCTAACGACTGGGCCCCTCGGGGTGGTTTGAAAGCCCTCGGGACGGCGGATTTTTCCGCCGTCCCGATCTTTTAGGCACTTGGCCTAGAAGCAGAATTGTCACAGTTCGAATTTTGTTAGCCAATAAGCCGTTGGCTAAGGTTATCTTGATTAGTTATCGCTGATCACTTTGACCTTATCATATTGACACCTATAGCAACGGCGTATGCAGTATGCAGACGCTGCTTGAGGTATGTCGCGCACCTTCCGCAGTCTAATGCGCGCGATGACGAGGAAACGACGGACGCAGAGCCAGAAAACTGGCCGCGCCGTTTGGGAGGGTTACAAATGTCTAAAACACTGCGTCTGCGCAGCTATCTGGCTATGGGCGTCTCGGCGGTTGCGATCGCTGCGGTTGCCACGCCAAGCTTGGCTCAATCGGCTGCCGCTGCACCTGCCAAAGGTGGCTCGGTGATCGAAGAACTGGTCGTCACCGCGCAAAAGCGCGAAGAGGCCATTCAGGACGTGCCAATCGCCGTTTCGGCCTTTAGCCAGGACAGTCTGGAAAAGTCCAAGATCGACGGTGGTCCAAACCTGCAACTCGCCATTCCGAACGTTGCCTTCTCTAAGGGTAACTTCACCGGCTTTAACTTCCAGATTCGGGGCGTGGGCTCCAAGCTGGTCGCCGCGTCGGGCGACGCCGGTACCGGTATCCACCTGAACAACGTGCCGCTGACCGCCAGCAACCTGTTCGAGGCTGAGTTTTACGACGTCGAGCGCGTCGAAGTTCTGCGTGGTCCACAGGGCACCCTGTATGGTCGTAACGCCACCGGCGGCGTCGTCAATGTCATGACCGCCAAGCCTGTCGATCACTTCACCGCCAACATCAAGGGCGAGCTGGGCAATTTCAACACCCAGAAGGTCCGTGGCATGCTCAACGTGCCACTGGGTGACAAGCTAGCCGTTCGCGTTGCCGGCTCCATGCTGAAGCGCGATGGTTTCGGCGACAACCTCGTGACCGGCAACAATATTGATGACCGCGATCTGTACGCTGTGCGCACAACCGTGTCGTTCAATCCAAGCGAGAAGTTCAGCTCCTACCTGATGTGGGAACACTTCCAAGAGGATGACAGCCGGTCTCGCGTTGGTAAGCAGTACTGCGTTAAGGACACCGGCGCTGCGGGCATGCCCTATTCGACCAACGCCACCATCTCGACCTTCCAGAAGGGTTTCTTGAGCCAGGGCTGTTTGCAAACCTCGGTCTATGCACCGGGCGCTCTGGGCACGCCAAACTCATCAGCGACCTTGGGCGGCCTGCTCGGCAACCTGACCGGCCTGATCACCGGTGACGCCTATGCGGGCAAGATGCAGTCGACCGACCTGCGTGACATTGAATCCCTCAAGGATCCGATCTACCGGGCCAAGACCGACGTTGCGAACTTCCAGATGTCCTACGACTTGACCGACGATCTGACCTTGACGTCCTTGACCGGCTATTCGAAGGGTTCGATCTTCTCACGCGCGGACTATAACCGCGTTGCACCGATCAACACCTTGAATGCCATTCCGGGCATCTCGCCCGGTGGTGTCTTTAACGACCCACAGGTCGGTCCGTCGAACAAGTTCGCGACCTTCGATATTTCGAGTGCGGACTCCAAGCAATGGTCGCAAGAGCTGCGCTTGCAGTCGGCCTATGCCGGTCCTTTGAACTTCAATATCGGTGCTATCGCGCTCGATTTTAAGAGCGATTCCGACTACTATGTGTTCGGTAACACCTTGACGGCCTATTCGGCTATCCTCAATGGGGGCAAGCCTTGCCCGATCAATACAGCATCCTGCGTCTATATTGATCCTAATCCGACCCCAACAGGTGACGGCCATAACTATTATGACAACCGTACACCCTATCACCTGAAGTCTAAGGCGGCATTTGGTGAGGTCTATTATGAAATCTCCCCGACCTTCAAGCTGACGGGTGGTCTGCGTTATACCCATGACCGCAAACAAACCACGACCCTGCCAGTGGTGCTGCTCGCTCCGGGCAGCGGCCATCCGATCGACACGGTGACGCCAATTCAGATTGCTGACTTCAAGGAAATGACCGGTCGCTTCGGTTTTGACTGGAAGCCTGATCTGGCCATGACCGACAGCAGCCTGATCTATGCCTTCTACTCACGCGGCTATAAGGCCGGTGGTATGAACCCGCCGCAGTCCGCTGCGTCGGCACTGGCCGCTGTGAAGACCACCTTCGATCCTGAGTTCGTAAGCTCGTTCGAAGTCGGTATGAAGAACACCATGCTTGACGGCAGCCTGATCCTCAACGCCACCGTCTTCCACTATGATTACACCGGCTATCAGGTGTCGAAGATCGTCAACCGCACCTCGGTCAACGAAAATATCGATGCCAAGATCCAGGGTCTCGAACTGGAATCGATCTGGGAGCCCATCAACCACCTGCGCTTCAATGCCAGCCTCGGCCTGCTGAAGACGGAGATTGGTGATGCCTCCTCGATCGACGTCTTTAACCGTACACAAGGCAATCCTAACCTTGTCGTGATCAAGGCTTCGAACGCTTCCAACTGTACGGCCAGCAAGGCTGGTGTTCAGGGCCTGATGGGCCTGATCAATGCCGGTGCCCTTGCGCCAACCACCATGCTTGGTGTTTGCTCGGGTGCCTTCACCGGCGCGGCTAACCCGCTTAAGGCCTATGGCATCGACATTCCTTTCAGCGACGGTATCTCCAAAAACCTGAAGGGCAATGAACTGCCAAACTCGCCTAAGGCGACGCTTTCCGTCGGTGCGCAATACACCTTCGAACTGCCCGCCGGTTGGGGTGGCACGATCCGCGGCGACTACTATCACCAGGGCCAGTCCTATTCGCGCATCTATAACAGCTTCGCGGACCGGATCGACTCTTGGGAGAACGTCAATGCTTCCTTGCAGATCTCTAACCCAAGCAATGGCATTCAGGTCGAAGCCTATGTGAAGAATCTGCTGGATGACGCCCCGATCACCGACCTGTACCTGACCGACGACTCGTCCGGTCTGTTCCGGAACGGCTTCCTGCTCGAGCCTCGCACCTTCGGTGTCTCGATCCAGAAGTCCTTCTAAGACTAGACCCATGATCTAAGGGGGGCCGGTGGATAAATCCGCCGGCCCTTTTTTATTGGGTCGCACCTTAACGGCTTTGCAATACCAACGCGTCAGAGTGACGTAACTGTACCCAGAAGCGTTGCGTTCCCGATGTCCGTTACATTAGCCTTTTGCGAACCCATCTTGCCCGTTGCGCCTGACGCCGGGCGTGCGCAGGTGCTTGACCGGTTCCTCTCTGACCCGAGACTCGAGCTGTTAGCGGTCGTGCAAAATAGTCGCCCCGTCGGCCTGATCACCAGAGGTGGCTTTGCTCTGGGCCTTTTGCAGGACGGGGCTATGAGCGGTTCCATCGAATCGATGATCCTTACCGAGCCCGTGATCATCAATGCCGCATTGGGTCTGGATGATATCTGCGATCATATGCGGGCTTCGGCAGATGCCGTGCCCGGCGTCATTATGGTCGATGCAGAGGGTGGCTATATTGGCGTGATCAACACCAGTGCTCTCCTGCTGGCCCTTCAACAAAGCCTAAAGACTGATCCGCGCGCGCAAGCGCCTAGGTCGGTTTCGTCATCCACGATCCCCAGCAGCTCAGCCCGGGATCGCGAACTGTTCATCTCTGCGGTCGCCCATCAGATTGATGGTCCCCTAGAGGGTATTATCAGCCTCTCTGAACGGCTCTCGCGTCATCCGTTGAACAGTGACGGCCGAACCCAGGTTCAAACCATTTTGGAAACGGGCAGAGGGGTCCTTCAGCTCGTTCGCCATGCGGCAGCGCTTGGCCGAATTGATGCTGGGGATATTGTTCTTGCGCCGGAGCCGGTGATCCTTGGCGACCTGATGGTTGAGCTCGAAGAGGCTTGGCGTGTTCGGGCGGAAGCGGCCGGTTTAACCCTGATGGTGTCCTATGAGGGCCCGCAAGACCTCACGGTCAGTGTGGATCCCGAGATGATGCGGCGTCTCTTCAACACCCTCGTCGAGCGGGCCTTGTCAGTCACGCCGCGCGGCATTGTTGAGGCTAGCCTGAAGGCCAAGGTCGAGGCGACCGGTGTCTATCTCGAAGGCCGAATTCGAGATGGCGGCGTCAGCCTCGCGGCCAATCGCCTCGCGCGCATCTTTGAGCCCATGCCCGACCGGTTCGGTGGCTCCTTCTTGGAAAGTGTCGGCCTAGCCCTATGCAATCGCATCATCGGGGTGATGCATGGCAATATCCGGGCCGAGAGCAATGTTGGGGCGGGTGCCAGCATTGCCTTTGATCTTCTGGTCCCAGAGTTGGCTTTCCGTTCTCAATCTGCCCAATCCTTAAATGCGGCCGCCGACAACGTCGTTCGGGCCCATGTTCTGGTTGTCGATGATAATGCCACCAACCGGATGGTTGCTGAGGCCCTGTGCGAAATGTTCGGCTGTACCTCCGAGGCGGTCGAAGATGGGGTTGAGGCGGTGGAATATGCCGCTACGGGCCGCTTTGATGTGGCCTTGATGGACATCAAGATGCCGCGCATGGACGGTGTCGAGGCGACACTCGCCATCCGCGCCTTGCCGGGAGCCGCGCGAAATCTGCCGATCATTGCCCTGACCGCCAATGCTGACCCCGAAGATGTCCGGCGATATCTCTCGATAGGCATGTGTGATGTGGTTGATAAGCCGATCAAATCTGACATTTTGCGCGATGCGATCCGAGCAGCCTTGGCCTCTAGGATCAGTGCTGCGCAGACCGACGCCAGCGCGGTTGCCTAGTCGCAACCGCCAAAACCACTGAATTTCCTGAAGAAATCGCCGCGGCATGCCTTTGGTAGCTGGAGGCGGGATCGAACCGCCGACCTGTGGGTTATGAATCCACCGCTCTAACCATCTGAGCTACCCAGCCAAAGGCATTGCCGAGCGAGGGATGGCTTATAGGGGCAAGTCCGATCCGCTTCAAGCGCCCGTTTCATGTTCCTGATCAAGTCTTTTGCGGGAAATACCGGATCAGAGCGCGCAGGCCGCTTGGGTCGCGGGGCGGATAGGGTTAGGGTCCGTCCTCATGAGCGTTCTGCAACTTTTGGGTTCCGCCATCGACGGGGGCGCAGAGACCTATTTCACGGACCTGACGAGGGCCTTGGCTGAGGCCAGAACCGATCAGGTCGCGGTGATCCGGGCCCATGCCGCGCGGCAGTGTGCCCTTCAGTCTGCACAAATTCCAACGACAGTCGCCCGCTTTGGCAGTCAAATGGACCTTTTCACCAAGGGTGAAATCCGCAAGGTCGCCCGCGCCTCAAAGGCCAAGGTCCTGTTAGCGTGGATGAACCGTGCCGCCAGCCATGTCCCATCTGGGCCTTGGGCGCGGATTGGCCGGTTGGGCGGTTATTATGACTTGAAATATTATCGCGGCTTTGACGCCTTGGTGGCCAATACACGCGACATCACCGATTGGATCTTGGCCCAAGGCTGGCCGAAAGATCGGGTGCACTATATCCCCAATTTCGCCGAGGCCGGGGCGCTGGAGACGGTTGATCGCGCCAGTCTGGATACGCCTTCTGATGTGCCCTTGCTGCTCTCAATGGGCCGCCTGCACGAGGTCAAGGCCCACGATATAAGCCTAAAGGCCCTAGCCTTGATCCCGCAGGCCTATCTGTGGATCGCGGGCACCGGGCCGCTAGAGGCCGAGCTCAAGGCCTTGGCGCAGTCCCTTGGCGTTTCAGAGCGGGTTAGATTCTTGGGCTGGCGCAATGATGCCGCAGCCCTCTATCGCACCGCAGATGCCTGCCTCTTCCCCTCGCGGTTTGAGCCCTTGGGCAATGTCGTCATTCAGTGCTGGGCCAACAGTTTGCCCGTCATCGCAGCCGCCAGCCAAGGCCCGTCTCAGTTGATCCGGCCTGGGCAAGACGGATTGTTGGTCCCCATCGATGATGCCCCGGCGCTGGCCACCGCCGCCCGCCGCGTGCTGGCTGAGCCCGCCCTTCGAGATCAGATGGTTCAGCAGGGTTTGATCCGCATGGAGGGCGAGTTTTCGAAGACCGCTGTCGTCGCCCAATGGCAAGCCCTGTTCGCGCACTATGGAGACCGGCCATGTGCGCCATAGCCGGATGGTTTGGCCCTGCCGCCACAGATGGTTCGGTGATCAAGGCCATGGCCGCCACGCTGGCCCATCGCGGCCCTGATGGTATTCGTATTGAGCAGGGCAAAGGCTGGGACCTTGCCCATGCGCGCCTGTCGATCATCGACCTTGAGGGCGGCTGGCAGCCTTTGCATGGCCAAGGCGCTACCGTGATCGGCAATGGCGAGATCTATAACTATATCGAGCTCACCGCAGACCATGGCCTATCGGACAGTCTGACCACGGGGTCCGATTTCGAACCCCTCTTGAGCCTCTATGGCCGCGAGGGGGAGGCGGCCTATGACCGGCTCCGCGGCATGTATGCCCTTTGCCTGATCGATCGGGCCGACAGGCGCTGGCTGGTGCGCGACCCCTTTGGCATAAAGCCGCTCTATTGGACGCAGCAGGACGGGGTCTTCGCCTTTGCCTCTGAGCCGCGCGCCTTGCGCCTTGGCGAGCCGCGCCAGATTGTGCCCGAGCGGATCGAAGAACTCTTGAGCCTGAACTACAGCCTCGGCACCGGATCGGTGTTCGCGCATATCCACCGGCTCGCCCCCGGCGTGGTCGGCGAGATTATCGAGGGCGAGTTCTCGCCCCTGCGGGTTCGTCCCGCCATACCGCCGCGTGATCACGTGGTACCCACCGATGAGGCGGAGGTGCTCAAGGCGCTGGATGCGGTCCTAGAGGACTCTGTTCGGGTCCACCAACGTTCCGACGTGCCCTATGGGCTGTTCCTATCGGGCGGTGTGGATTCGGCCACCATCGCCACCATGATGAGCCGTCTCAATGCCCGGCCTGTCACGGCCTTCACCTGTGGCTTCACGCCGCCCAAGGGTGAGGACTGGAGCGCCAAGGACGAGCGCGGGCAGGCCGAGCGTGTGGCTCGGGCCCTTAATCTCGATTGGCACGAGGTCGCCTTTACGGAAGAAGACTTCTGGCGGCTCCTGCCAAAGGTGGCTTGGGCGCTGGATGATCCGACGACAGACTACGCCACCTTGCCCACCTTTAGGCTCGCTGAGGCCGCCAAGGACGATCTGACGGTGGTTCTGACCGGCGAGGGGGGTGATGAGCTGTTCGGCGGCTATGGCCGCTACCGCCGCGCTCTGAGGCCAAGATGGCTCGGTGGGCGTGCCGCAGAGCCGCAGATCTTAGCCCCCTTCCTGCGGGACGGCGGGGCAGGAGCCTTGGCCCGCTGGCGTCAAGCGGCGAAGGCCCCCACGGGCCTGACCCCGCTGCAAGAGGCGCAATATGGCGATATTGTCACGTGGCTGCCCAATGACCTGCTGCTCAAGCTCGACCGCTGTTTGATGGCTAATGGGTTGGAGGGGAGAACCCCTTTCCTGGACCCCGCTGTCGCCGCATTCGCCTTTCATCTGCCAGATCGTCTCAAGGTGCGGGGGCGGATGGGTAAATGGATCCTACGCCAATGGCTGGCGCGTCATTGCCCGGCGGCTGAACCCTTCGCCAAGAAGAAGGGCTTTACGGTGCCGGTTGCCGCATGGATTGCGCCCCGTGCTGCCGATTTGGGACCAAAGATCGCAGCCAGCGCGGGCGTGGCGGAGGTCTGCGATCAGGCCGCAGTCCGCGCCGTCTTCACCGACGATGCCCATGCCTCGAGCCGCTGGCCCCTACTGTTCTATGCGGTCTGGTACGCCATCCACGTCGAGGGCGCTGAGCCGGATGAGGCACTCCAGGCGCTGGTGGCCTAACCCCCTCACCCAACCCTCTCCCCCAAGGGGGCGAGGGCTTTATCCTTCTTTCTTAGCCCTCTCCCTGAGGGAGAGGGTTGGGTGAGGGCCTTGTTTTCTTGCCGCGTCATTGCGAGCGCAGCGAAGCAACCCAGGGGAATGGCTCGGACTTCAGGAGATGTTCCCCTGGGTTGCTTCGACGCTATGCGTCTCGCAATGACGCTGGAATCCAACCCGTTATGGACCCTAGCTCGTAAACCTGAAATGCAGGACGTCGCCGTCTTGGACCCGGTATTCCTTGCCTTCCAGACGCATACGCCCTGCTTCCTTGGCACCCTGTTCGCCATTGAGGCGGACATAGTCGTCATAGGCGATGGTTTCAGCGCGGATGAAGCCCTTTTCGAAGTCGGTATGGATAACGCCAGCCGCTTGCGGGGCCGTATCACCGACATGGATGGTCCAGGCGCGGGCTTCCTTGGGGCCGACCGTGAAATAGGTCTGTAGGCCCAAGAGGCTGTAGGCCTCGCGGATCAGGCGATTGAGGCCGGGCTCAGCTAGGCCCAGGGTTTCGAGGAACTCCGCGCGCTCATCGGCGTCGAGCAGGGCGATTTCGCTCTCGATCTTGGCCGAGATAACCACGGACTTGGCATTGTCCTTGGCGGCCCGTTCGCCGACCAGATTAGACAGGCTATTGCCCTGATCGGCGCTATTTTCCTCAACATTGCAGACATAGAGGGCGGGCAATGAGGTCAGAAGTTGCAGCATGTGCCAGGCCTTCTCGTCGTCCGCCTCGATCTTGGCGGCGCGCGCGGGGCGGCCCTCGTTCAGTTGGTCGAGCGCCAGCTTGGCCAGACGCAGGGTATTGATGCTGTCCTTGTCGCCGCCCTTGGCGCGCTTCTCCAGATTGACGATGCGCTTTTCAAGGCTCTCGAGGTCGGCGAGCATCAGTTCGGTTTCGATGATCTCGAGGTCGGACAAAGGATCGATGCGGCCCTCAACGTGGGTGATGTCATCATCGATGAAGCAGCGCGAGACGAAGGCTACGGCGTCACAGTCGCGGATATTGGCGAGGAACTGATTGCCCAGCCCTTCACCCTTGGAGGCGCCGCGTACAAGGCCGGCCACGTCAACAAAGTTGATCCGGGCGGGAATGATCTCTTTAGAGCCTGCAATGGCCACCAGCTTGTCGAGGCGCGGCTCTGGCACGGCCACGTCGCCGACATTGGGCTCGATCGTGCAGAAGGGATAGTTGGCCGCCTGCGCCTGAGCGGTCTGGGTCAGGGCGTTGAATAGGGTGGACTTGCCAACATTGGGCAGGCCGACGATTGCGACTTTGAGCGCCATCGAGTCCTCGGATCAGAAGATGAAAACAGGGGTGCGCCGCTATGAACGACGCGTCGAAGGCCCTTATGGCCGAGCAAAGGCCAAGGCGCAAATGTTGCGCTCGGTGCAGGGCTAATCAGTTGGCCGGTTTGGCCCCTTCAATCAGGCCTGCCTTGCGCGGATCGGCCTTCGGCGAGGGGGCCAGACGCATGACCTCGGTCTGATATTTCTCGTCCTCGGTGGCGGCCAGCAGGGGCGCCGCATCGGCGCAGGCCCGGCACAGGGTCTCAACCCACGGCCCATCGACCTTGTTAAAATCAGCCAGCACCCAGCCCAGAACCATGTCCTTATCGCCCGGATGGCCCACCCCCATGCGCGCTCGGCGAAAGTTGGGACCCATCTGGCCGATGATCGAGCGAAGGCCATTATGACCCGCCGCCCCGCCGCCGGTTTTCATTCGGAACCTTCCCGGCGCCAGATCCATCTCATCATGGAACACCACGACCTGATCAAGCGGGGTCTTATAGAACTTGGCAGCGGCGGCGATCGCGCGGCCACTTTCATTCATATAGGTCTGGGGCTTCATCAGCAGGGCGCGAACCTCGCCCGCCGGGGTCAATATATTGCCCTCGCAGACCTCGCTCTGAAACTTGCTGCGCCAAGGCCCAAAGCGCCAACGGCTGGCCATCTCATCGACGCACAGAAAGCCGATATTGTGGCGGTTGCGCTCATATTTAGGTCCAGGATTGCCCAGACCAGCCAAGATCAACATGGGGCGTCCATTCTCAATGGGCCAAACGGGGGCCAACAGGGGCCTGAATATAGATACAGGGCGCGCCCGTTAAGGCACGCCCTGTTCTATTAGGGTCTCAGCGTTTCAGATCGTGCCGTGGCGAGCGCCAGACTTTAGCGGCGCAGCAACAGCGGATCGAAGGTCGCTTTGATTAGCTGACGCGCAGCAGGTCGAAGTGGACCGGCTCATCGCTGACAGGGTGGAATTGGATTTCCTTGGCGACGACCTTTTGGGTCTTGCCGCCGTGGGACAGGGTGACCTGTTGGCCAGCCAGCTTGCCGGACAATAGGGCCTTGCGGAATTCGTTGCTCTTGACCGAGATGGCCAAAGGCTCAGCGCCGCCGCCATAGACGACGCCCGGTACATGACCTGCACGGCGGGTTTCACGCGCGCCACCGGTACCAGTGCGCTCACGCAGTTCAACATTCAGGACGATCTCGGCCATGGCCATGCTCTCAAACGAAACCGCCGCACTATGACCGCGCGGCGTAGGTCGGACAAATAAGGTGGCGGTAGATACACGCTTCAGGGCGTCCATGCAACGGTTCAGGCCGCATGAACGCAAATGGTTGGTTCACACCGTGTGAGGAATGGTCCGAGCCGGTCCTAATCGAACAGTTTCGAGACCGATTCCTCGTTGGCGATCCGCCGAATGGCCTCGCCGATCAGGGGTGCGGAGCCGACGACCCGGATCTTGGGGCTTTGCAGCACATTGTCGGCGGCCTCGATAGAATCGGTGACCACCAGTTCGGTCAGGACCGACGCATTGACCCGGTCCACCGCCGCGCCCGACAGAACGCCGTGCGTGATGTAGGCCGACACTTCGGTTGCGCCATTTTCAATCAGGGCCGCTGCCGCGTTGCAGAGGGTGCCACCAGAATCGACAATGTCATCGAACAGGATGCAGCGACGGCCAGAGACATCACCGATGATGTTCATCACTTCGCTTTCGCCCGGACCGGAACGGCGCTTATCGACAATGGCTAGGTCAGCATTGAGGCGTTTGGCCAGCGAACGGGCGCGGACAACGCCGCCAACATCGGGCGACACGATCATCAGGTCGCTGCAATCGCGGTAGTGATCGCGAATATCGAGGGCCAGAACCGGCGTGGCGACCAGATTGTCGGTCGGAATGTCGAAGAAGCCCTGAATCTGTCCAGCGTGCAGGTCCATGGTCAGGACCCTGTGCGCTCCGGCGCGGGTGACCAGATTGGCGACCAGCTTGGCCGAAATGGGCGTGCGGCCTCCGGTCTTTCGATCCTGACGTGCATAGCCGAAATAGGGCATGACCGCCGTGATCCGCCGGGCCGATGCTCGCGACAGGGCGTCGATACAGATCAACAGCTCCATCAGATTGTCATTGGCCGGATAGCTGGTCGATTGAATGACGAAGACATCCTCGCCGCGGACATTCTCGTCGATGGTCACGAAGACCTCATTGTCAGCGAAGCGGCGCACCTGAGCGCGGGTCAAGGGCATGTCGAGATATTCAGCGATGGCCTTGGCCAGCGTACGGTTTGAATTGCCAGCAAGCAGTTTCATCTTGAGTGCATCCCTAGACCTCGATGGACCGGCTTCTATCAGTCCGCCGCAGACCGGCAAGTCTGATCTGCCCAATTCACGGTCTTGTGGGCAATCTTTATGACGCCTGCAACCCTTGGTCAGTTATGCTCGAGCATTATGGCCGAGAGCAGGCGGCCATAATCGTCATCCTTCTGATGAAAAGCCCGGCGATTCGAGAAGAAGAGATCGGGCTCGGCCAGAGTGTCCTTACCGATCCATTCAGGTGCTGGCACGCCTGCACCGCGCAATCGCTCCAGCACAAAGCGAGGAAGGTCAAACATGTGCTTACCCTCCTCCGCCGCGGGGCGGAAAAACCGGCTCGAGCCAGGGCGTTCGGTTTCAAACCGTTCAAAGAACTCTGGGCCGACCTCGTAGGAGTTTGGACCGATGCAGGGGCCGACCACGGCGACGATACGCTCCGCCTTGGCCCCTCTGGCGACCATCGCCTCAACCGCTGCCTCAGCCATGCCGGATAGGGCGCCCTTCCATCCGGCATGGGCCGCGCAAACCACCCGTGCTTCAGCATCCGCCAAAAGGATGGGCGCGCAGTCTGCCGCTAAGGCGCCGCAGACTAGGCCGGGCTGAGAGGCCACAACCCCATCGCCCTCGAGCCGGACCTCACCGGTCTGATCCTCTGCTGACAGGACGAGGGTGGAATGGATCTGATAGCCGGTCAGCAGATGGTCGGTGTCGGTGCCAAAATGGGCAGCCGCTCGGCGGCGGTTCTCCAGCACGTCCGCAGGCTCATCGCGCGATCCGCGCCCGACATTGAGACTGTCATAGACGCCGGTAGAGACGCCGCCCTGACGGGTGAAGAAGGCGTGTTTGATCCCCTTGAGGGCCGAAAGCTTGGGATGGGTCAGGACGGGAAGCGGGCTCATGATAGATCCTCTGGATCGGGGCCAAATCCGGGCGGCTGCGGCATATCTTTGGACCATAGGCCCGCGACCTTGAACAGGTCCCCCATCTGGTCGGGTGCGATCAGCCGTTCAAGCTGGCGCTCGACAATGGCGCTCTGGTCCGGACGGGCATTGGCCAAGCGTTCGGCGCGCGCGACAATGCCCAGCCGTTGCAAAAAGGTGCCTTGGGAGGTGATAGCTGTGGCGACCCCTTCCGCCTGCGCCGCCTTCAACACGGCGGGGAAATCAGCATGGATGGTCAGGTCATCAAGACCTGGATGCTCTAATGGCCCGTGCTTTTGATGGCTGCGCAAGGCCTGCAACGTATCGCCAAACCCCTCGGTGTCGCGGCCATAGTCGATGAGCAGGCCCGCGCCGCCGCGCGTTGCAATCAGGGCCGCGATTTCAGCGCTAAAGGCCTCTTGCGCCGCCGACAGTTCCAGAACGGCGCCTTGCGGGGCGGGGGGGAAGAGCCCCTCGACCGGACGCGGCGACAGGCCAAAGGTCAGGTCGTCCTCATCGTTCAGCCCGACCATCCGCTCGGCCCAGCCCGTGGCGGTACGGATAAATTGCCGGGCGGGCAGGCAGTCCAGAACCTCATTGGCGATGAGGATCACGGGGCCATTACCCTCCACCTCATCCAGCCTTGTGACCCAGCGGATCGGGGCACCGGCCAGCCTTTGCTGTTGGATCAGGGTCAGGGGTGCGCTGGTTTCAACGAGCGTGACCTCCAAACCCTTGACCATCTGCGGGGCCAGCCGGGCCGCACGCAGAAGATCGCTCATCAGTGTGCCATCTCCTGGACCAATCTCGATGAGGTTAAGTTGTCCGGGGCACCCCAAACTTTCCCAAACGGCGATAGTCCACAGGCCGATCAGTTCGCCAAACATCTGTGAGGTTAGGGGGGCGGTCAGAAAATCCCCGTCCGCGCCCAGCTTGGGATGGGCGGCGTAATAGCCATCCTTGGGGTCATGGAGGCATAGGCCCATATATTGGGCTACGCTGATCGGGCCAAAGGCGCTGATCTGGGCCTGAAGACGGGCCTTTAGGCTCATTGTGCGGCAGGGGTCTTTTGGGCGCGCCAGACCAGCCAAGCGCCGATCAGGATCATGGGGATCGACAGGATCATGCCCATGGTCAGGCCGAACGGGAAATCGGGCATACCGACGTCCGGCTGACGCACATTCTCGAGGGTGACGCGAATGAGGCCATAGCCAAGCATAAAGAGCCCCGCGACCCCGCCCTGTTTTTGCAACCACCCAAACCGGTGTGTTGCGATGCGCAGAATCAGGAACAGCAAGATGCCCTCCAGTCCGGCCTCATAAAGTTGGCTCGGATGACGCGGCTCTGGCCCTGCGGCGGGAAAGATGATCGCCCAAGGCACATCTGTGGGACGGCCCCAAAGCTCACCATTGATGAAGTTGGCAATACGGCCAAACAGTAGGCCAAAGGGCGTTGCGGCGGCGACCAGATCGCCTAATCTGAGCAGGTCGATCTTGCAATGGCGGGCAAAGAGCGCGACCGCGACACAGACCCCGATGAAGCCGCCATGAAATGACATGCCGCCTTGCCAGATCTTGAAGATCTGAAGGGGATCCGACACCATACGATTGGCGTCGTAAAAGACCGCCGACCCCAGCCGTCCGCCGACAATGATGCCAAAGGTGATCCAAAGGATCAGATCATCGATTTGAACGGCCGTGGCCGTTGGCTCCGTGCTACCCCACAGGGCGGGCTTTCGGGTCAAACCCACAACATAACGCCAGCCGAGCAAGATACCCGCCACATAGGCCATGCCGTACCAGCGGATGGCGATGGGACCTAGATGGATGAACACCGGATCAAAGTCTGGAAACTGCACGAAAGCCGTCCTTTGGTTGCGTCCAAACCGGTTTAGCAGGCTCCGCCCACAGGGGGGAGGGGGACTGTAAAAATCGCTGCTGCATATCCTTTCCAAATCCTAAAGATTTTGGGTATAGAGGGGGCATGCACAGCCAAAATCCTTTCCTTGATGAGTTCGCCAAGCTGACCACCACGGCCATGGGCCTGGCCCAGGCTGCTGGCGAGGAAGCTAAAACCGCAGTCCGCGCTCAAGCCGACCGTTTCGTTGC
>Ga0214921_10004453_pt1 | contig 20602 bp, 25 predicted proteins | sample LL1505_MetaG_FD_177992 | JGI IMG/M metagenome (GOLD analysis project Ga0214921, IMG submission 177992) | Freshwater microbial communities from Lake Lanier, Atlanta, Georgia, United States - LL-1505 | ecosystem: Environmental > Aquatic > Freshwater > Lake | place: USA: Georgia | collected...
CTTTGTCGTTCATAGGTTCTGGAATACACGCCAACTCTGCCCTGTCGATGGGCAAAGCTTGGTTGTAACCGACCTGCACTTGGCTATGGGCAACAGCCAGAACAAGTCATCATTCATTCCCCAGCAGACAACGTAATCCACGCCACTAATCGCACGCTTGGGGACATTCAACCCATTACCAGAGCTGGTAGTAAAACGATATTTAGTGCGTCCAGGTTCTACTGTTTGCGCGGTCTTAACCTGGATGCGGTGGAACTTGTTTCCCCTCTCGGCCACCACATCATATCCAGCGAAATCCTCGTAGGGCAACAGCACCGAATACCCACACCGCAGTAACGCGCCAGTCACACGCGCTACCCCTACCGCACCTATTTGGCGTGAAGTTAATTTCATTGTTGACGTACTCCTAATTTAGCAGATACTAGAAAAATGAAAACAACAAACACACTTATCGCGCTTGCCATCTCTACTGCGTTTACATGTCTCGCGGATGACCGCTTGAACCAAGAAATTGTGGCTGCTGTCTATCGAGGATGCAGCACGCATGTGCTTGCTGGGAATTCCGCTGTGGGTGCTGGTGGCGCGCTTGTTAAGGCAGGAGACACACTTCTTACCCCTGAAGGTGCTTACGTTCGAGCTGGTGACAGCTTCCTCAAGCCTGGTGGCGGAGCGGTTGTTAAGGCTGGCAATAGCTACGTTGGAACGGACAGCGCGCTTGTTAACGTTGGTAGCGGACTGAATCTTATTCTTATTGGCTCGGATGGTGCGAGCATTGGGGCTGGGAACACTATCCTGCGCCCCCTTCTTCTTCCGCACTAGCCAATCCCCCACATTGCTTGCCGATTCCTTATCCTGTTCTCAAGACCAGCAATAAACTTCTTTCGGCTTGAATCGTTGTAGGCCAATTCGTATTCGTAATCCAATTGCGCCTGACTCATGGCCTGCATTAACGCGCGAGGATGAACTTTGTTGATTGCTTCCAAGGTTTTCGGACCAATCTTGCCGTCCACATCCACCTTAACCTTGAGAGCGTTTAGCCCTTTCTGGATAAACCTTGTTGCACCGCCCATCCCTCTATTGAACGCGAGATCTTGTGTGAATGCTTGCATGGCTTCAGGCAATTTGGATACGAGTGGGCTGGTGTATTCTTTGATATATCGCGCTGCCTCTTTCGCCCTTTCTTCCGCTGGCAACTCTGAGAGCTTTTTGAATTCTTCTGGATGGTATTTGTCATTGATTCCAGCTATCTCATAGCTTCCACCACCATCTCCGTCAGGTAACTTATAGATCGCCAAATTGCCGTTGTGATCGAACCTGCCCTCAAGCTTGACTGTCTCAATTGCAGCCAATAGGAGCGGATCTGCTTCTGTTCCGCTCATAGCACACCCTATTTCTTATTGATTTCTTGCTCAACCGCTTGATTGCGGAGGGCATCGTAAATTTCCTTGATGTCTGGATCTTGGTTGGCTTCGTAAATCTTGTTTAGGGTGGCGATGGCTGCGGATGTGTTGGAGACAGGCTTGACAGAGTTTGTGGCAAGCCAGTTCACAAACTCTGGATTGGTAAATAGTCGAGCAGCCTGGTTGGCTCCGAACATCGTTCCAAGCACGCCCTGGGCAAAACCAAATTTTCCAGATGCCAGAGAGCCAGTTACGCTCGCCATCGTGGCGGGACCAACTACTGCTCCTGCCGTACCTGATGGATTGGCTAGGATGCTTGCACTTTCCCTGATCTTATTGGAAACCTGTGCAATTGTATCTATGTCCTTTTTGAATTGACTCCCAAATCTTCCAAACAAAATGTCTTTTGACGCATTATCAAGTTTCGCATAGTTCTGTAGGAATTTTGAAGTACTGAAGACATCGCCTGTCTCGTCTTGTAGGCCAGCAACAGCCTTACCCATCCTTGAGATGTACGCAGCCGAGACTGCTTTTTGAGCGTCCTTGGGGATAGCGTTAAATACTTCGCGGAGCTTGGTTGGTCCATTGCGCGCACCACTGATCACGGCCTGATATGCATCTTCTGGATTTTTATCCAAAATCACGGATTGTATTGAATCCATCGTTTCATGAAATTTTTTTGTATATGTGTTTGCTTTTTTAAATGCAGCTTGAGTTGCTGGCCCCTCATCCAATACTGCGTTTTCAAGATCTTTTGATATAGCCCCATAAAGAGCCTTCCATTGCGCCTTGGGTACATCTGGAGCAAGATCAACTGTGGCTATCTTCTCTCCAACCCAAGAACGCAAATCACGCAAAACATTGAATGGAATTTGCCCTTCTGAATCTAATCTTTTAGTCTCTTCTAAACCACCAAGAATTTTTGTTAATTGAGTATTTGAAATTGATTGTTGTAATTCTGGTGAAGCATTTGAAAGCCTATTTGAAAACTCATATAACTTCTCAATTGTTTGGTCTGAATTAATGTAAGTATTTTCAGGCATGTATTTATAAAACCTGTCGTAAAGAGCTTTTTGGGTTTGCCTCGCCCTGGGTACAAACACTTCAGAGAATCCCTTCTGGATTGCCTTACCTGCCTCTACTGGTTCCGTGATTGGCGATAGTTGAGTTCTTAGTTCTTCAACCCTTTTTCCAACATCTGCCTGCTGTGCAATACCCTTCTCGCGCATTGCTTCCATTCCGCTTGGAAATCTTCCAACGCTAGTTTCAAGAGCCTGAATCGTTGGCTTCTCGACGGCTTGGCCAAGTGTAGGAGTCGTTCCAGCCATTTCGTACAACCCAACATTTTTGGCTATCTGTTCCTGCGTCTTTCCTCCGCGCAGAAAACGAAGTATCAAATTCTTGGATGTTTCTGTCGCGCCAGCCGTTCCAGCAATTGCTGCTGGTACTGTGGATACTCCAAGCTTCTTGGCAGTAGATGCCACTTGGGCCATTCTCGAAATTGGCGAAGGAGCTATTGACCCAGCCAACCCAACAAGACCCTGCTCAAGCGGACTTGCGCCTGCTTCTCCAGCAGCAGCAGCAGCTCCAGATCCAAGTGCAGCACCAGCAACCTGCGTCTTTGGCGAAGCACCAAGTATCTCGCCTATTTTCTTGATTGCCTTTGGCGCGCCCTTTAGACCAGCCAATGCTTGTCCGCCCATTACCATAGGAACCATTTCAGCGACTCCTCCAACAACCCTAGACTCAATGCGCTCAAGCGGAGTCTTTGGTTTTGGCAGGCCGATCTGATCCTTGATTTCATCCAGAACCGCGCTGAGTTCTGGCACTTTTCTCTTCTCGTCACCTTGCGCTACAAGTGAATTGTAAATTTTTGCTCCAATATCAGCTAGGAATGCTCCTGAAGCACCAGCGCGAGCAGCAGGTGCAGCAGCCTCAAATGGTGCGCCTGCTATTGCTCCACCCACCAATCCAACAGTGCCAGGAGTAATTGCTTCTCTAGCAATTAGGCCAGCCTGTCTGCCTACAATTTCTGGAATGCTTCTATCCTGAACACCCTGAGTTGCTGGAGCCTCAACCGCAATCTCCTCACCCTTACTATTTACTGGTATGAGTGCCATTGTTTTATTATGGGGCTAGTCTGAATTGCTGACCATTTATATTTACAACATCTCCATCACGCATCCCAGCAGCGCGAGCTTCGGCCTCGGTCTTAAATGTACTCTTTCTCTTCATTCCGAATGAATTTATATCCTCTGGATCTGCATTGGCATCAAGAACTGCTTGAACTGATTTAACTCCGAATCCATTGGCGCGAGCATCAGCAACAAATTTCCTGGCCAATACTTTCTTCAGCTCGCCGAGTCTGTCTGGCGCAGCAAAGTTAATCACAGCTGTAGGATCGGCAATTGCGGTCATCAATACGTTCCTGTCTTCCTGCGTCATTGTGCCAGGACCGCCGATTGCAATACGCATTTGTCCAGCAAGAGCTGTCCTGATCGCGTCCGCGCGAGCCATGAGTCTTGGCCTAGCAAAATTATCGCTTGTCTGAACTTTGTTTCCAAGCTCAAGAAGTTCGTCAATTCCGCCAACAGAAGAGACAAAGTTTGGTACAAGTCCTCGCACATCAGATGCAGCCTTTTCGCTGCTTGCCATTCCTTCAAGCCCAGGGATCTTGAGTGCGTTTTGCGCAATCTTCTTTGTCTGAGCATCCTCATATCCAGACATCTTTCCAATCGTCTGCTCTGCAGCCATGCGTTCTGGTGAACCTTCTGGAAATGAATTAATATAGGATATTGCCTTGGCTTTCATCGGAACCAGCTGTTCCAATCTTTGCTGGTATATTGATCCAATATTTGCCGTAGTTGGAACTGTTCCGCCACCAAGACCCTCTGGCACTGGAAGCGTTCCAACAAGCTCGCCCAGCTGCCTGCTAGTCGCAGCCTGCGCAGCTTCTGTTCCAATCATCCTCTTGCGCATGTCGGCCTCAAGCTCTAGCGCAGGGCGCATCATTTGAGTTGCCATATCCTTTTGCATGACAGGACCAGCAGTCCCCTCTGGAAGCGTAGCTGATGCGGATTGTAAATTCTTAACTCGCTCGCCAGCAGATGAAGCAATCTCGCCCTGCGTTGCCAAATCCTGCTCTAGCGAACTCCTTAGTCCGCTAAGACGAGCAGCCTCGATTGGCGCGTACTCAGGAGATGCTTTTCTGCGCTTCTCTTCTTCAGAAGCAATTTCGCCCTTTAGCTTCTCTATCCCAAGCATCCCCTTCTCTCTCTCAGCTTGGAGCGCAGCTTGTCCTTCTGGACTCTTTAGATACTCCTGCTCTGCATTAAACTTCTCAATTTGAGCGCGCAGGTAGTCCTGCTGCATCTTCTTTGTCTCTCGCTCAGTTGCTGCATCGACCTGCTTCTGCCTGACAGCCTCTTCGTAGGCTGGGCTTTTATAAACAGTAAATGGTCCGAACTGTACCAGATCGGCCATATTATACAGCTCCACCTAGCGAGTAGGATTTAAATGCGCTCATAAATGGAGATAGAATATTTCCAGCACCACCAGCGATCTGGGCGAATGTAGATGCACCAGATTGCCCTTGCGATCCAAGCGCATATTGAGTGCCTGTCTTGTAAATATCACCCATTGTTCCATATATATTGGAAGCATTCTGTGCCCCCTGAAAGCCTGCGTTTGGATTTACATATTGATATCCAGAAGTTGCAGTTGGAGTCGATGTGAATCCAGCACTACCCTGAGGGGCTGATGCTGCGAGATAATTGTTCAATAGACCCTGTTGCTGTCCTAGCCTTTGCGAGGAAAGATTGTATACGTTTGGGCCAGACGCTGCGAACTGCTGTGCAGCTCCAAGCCTGCTCTGATCAAGTGCATTGCGAAGACTTACGTCTCTAGCCAATGCTGCACTCATTGTTTCTCCAGATCCAAGGAATCCAGTAACAGCCCCAAGCCTGTTCTGCTCAAGCTGCCTTCTTAACGCAACATCCCTTGCCATTGCATCGGTAGTTGTTTGCCCAGATGACATGAATCCAGTTACTGCTCCAAGTCTATTTGACTCAAGCTGCGCCCTTAGCGCAACATCCCTGGATAAAGCGTCACCAGTTGTCTGTCCAGACCCCAAGAATTGAGATGCAGCTCCATAACGAGCAAGCTTCCTAGCTTCGCCAGCAGCACCAGTTTCAACTGCTTCCTGAACTGCAGGAGCAACGCCAAATATGTTACCGCGAGCAGTCTGAGCAGCGCGAGCTGCCTGTTGGTATTGGCGTAGTTCATCAGCACCCAGCGTAGATCCAAGCTTTAATTGGTTCGCTGCTTCCTGCTCAAGACTGCTCCTTAATGCCTCCGTTTGTGCTGTTGTTGTTGCACCAAGCTTTGCGTTAGCGAGAGCATTATATTGAGAAGTTAATGTCTTTCTCAATTGCTCAGTAGCCAAATCTGTAGTAGGACCAAGCGTTGAATTGGCGAGAGTATTATATTGAGATGTTAATGTTTTCCTTAGCTGCTCTGTGGCTCGATCTGTAGTGGCCCCAACCTTCGTTTCAGCCATTGTCTTGTACTTATCGGAAAGAGTTCTTACAATTGATCCAATTTTAGGATCAATTGCATTAATTTGCTTTATAGTCCTCTCTTCAGGGAGAACCAATGTCTTTTTAAGGTTTGCTATTGATTTTGAGGCTGCATCACCAGAAATTGGTTTATAATTATCGTAAAGATCTTTAGCATCAAGCGCATCCTTCTTGGCTTGCGCCAATTGGGATGACAGGTTATCAGTAGTTTTCTGCGCATCAATTTTTCGCCTGTCTCCAGCTGGTAATCCAGCTATGAATTGATTTGCTTGGGTGAGCTGGCTTTGTAGATCGGTTGCAGCTGAAGTTGCGGTATCGTAAAAGCTTTTATACTGAGCCTTTGTGCCAGTATTTATATCGTCAAGAATTTGCTGATCTGTTACGTCTACATTCAACTCACCAGCAAGTCCGCCAGTTGGCACAACTCCACCAGCTTTTAGCTTTGCAAGAGCAGCGTTAACATCTGTGGCAGCAGTTGATGCCTTACCTAAATTGGGAGTAATGTCGCTTAAATTGAACCTAGACAAAGACTCTATGTAGGTTGGCGCGCGCTGATTGGCTTCTTGCGTTATTCTTAGAAGCTTTTCTTTTTCAGTATTTAGAACACCAATATCTGCTTTACCCTTGGCAGTCTTTGATTTTGTATCTATTAATTTTTTTTGATTTGATACTTTTAAAATTTCATCAATTGCAAGTTGAGAATTATCAATAATATCAAGAGCTGCTTTCCCCAAGTCCTTTGACTTGAAATCTCTTAGTTCTTTTGCCTTGGATTGCAGGTACTCAAGATCTGCTGCGCCAATATTCTGTGCGCCCAGTTTCTGTGCATTGGCTAATGCAGTAGAATAATTGTTTACAGCCTCAAAGAATGTTTCTGGAGCCTTTGTTGATTTCTCAATTTTAGGAAGGTCAAATTGATATTGGGCCTGTGCTGCTGCAACATCATAACCCTTTTTACCTGAATAATCAGATGGATTTAATTTATATACTTGCGTTATGAGTGCTTTGTCAAGATCAGCCTTATTTTTATAGGTTGCAGCATCCTTAACTCCTGCTGCTGAATATTCATTCTGAAGTGCTAATAATTGTTTTGCGTTCATTTTATGATTTAAAATTAAGAAATATAATCGATTGGAGGAACGCCAGCATTCTTCTGTACATTAAGTGGAACAGCTTCCATCGGAGAAGTGCCATATAATCTTTGAAATTGAAGCGCAGCTTGTTGGCCAAGGGCTTGTTGTGTTGCAAATGCATTTGGAGAAAGCTCAAATTGTCTCCTCATTTGCTCAAGCGATCTTTGCGGACCTTGTTCGCGCTCAACCTGGAGTTGGGCAAGTGCTGACTTCTGCAAGTCAAGAGCAGCCATTTCCCTGTCTAATGCGCGCTGGCGGGGGCCGTATTTTTCCCTGATCCGCTGTTCAAGATCTGCAACTTCAGGTTGAGTCTGAAGATATGTTTCCAGAGATGACCTATAATAAAGATTATTAGCCTTTGCTGCATCCACTGGATTGGGAGCAGGAGGAGCAGATGGAGTTCCGCCACCACTTCCCATATTAAGCCATCGCCTTTCTTACAAACTTCATATAATCATACTCCTTTGGTTTTCCGAGCCGTTTAAAAGTTATTCGCTTGCGTGGTCCAAATCGATCAAAAAAGATCAATATCAAGCATTTGAGTGGATCAACCAACTCAGCATTTCTAATACCACTAGTAGCACACAAGTCAACAAATATGTCCTCTCCTAACTCATCGTGTACATAGTGATCTGGATTTGTTCCTTTTGGGATACACCTTGCCAACATTACTCCTTGAATATTTCCATCTTTTGATCTTGCAGTTGCCATAAGTCCTTTATTGTCAAACCAATGTATCCAATCCCTAAAGGTTGGCCACATTGTTTCAGAAAGCCCGCTTTGCTCAAGAAACTCTATTGGGGTCATATGTTTTGCTGAATCTGAATTGTGTCTGGATTGGCTGCCATGATGATTCCGCGAATGGATAGCTTCCTACTGGCAGCCTCAACCTTCATCTTAATATTACGCCACTTGTCGTATGACCTAAGACTATCCGCCCTGCGCTTGACAACCTTCGCGCTTAGTGTGGCTGGTAGTGTAAATGGAAGAGTCAATCCGTCAGGCGAGGTTGTGTCGACATTCGTGCCAAGAGTAATATCGTTGCCATCCGTATCCCTGCGCATGCTTATCGTTGCATTTGTAGATCCAGAATTGAAGAATTCAATCTCGTAGTGTGATCCGTACTTTAGTGCAAAGCGATCATCAAATTCATACGCCTTTGTGACTACCCTGCTCGTATATCCAGTACCAAAATCTTGGAAACCTGTATTGATGTCAACTGAATCTGAGTCCTTGTAATCCGTTAGATGCCCAACTCTTGAGTTGGTTGTGCCTATGCAAAGTTTAATTGTGTTTGTAGTGAATCCAGAGCTAAAGCTTGTCTCGACCATTCTTGCTGCTGCGATTTCCCACAATCCTTCGAAGCAGTTGAAAATTGAGTTATACACCAATATGTGGCTTGGATTTGTTGCTGAATCTAATGGTATAGCAAGCAGGTATCTATTGTTGTGAAATGCTGCATTACAAGTTCCTATAAAACTTCTATTTATTCTTGCAATAATATCCTTAACTGGCTCGCTTATTGTGAGTCCAACTGTTGAGAAATCGTCCGCCATCGATCTTGAAATTGACCTTATTCCATCATTGGCCAAGAAAAATACATCCTTGTTTACGAGTGCAACTGATCTTCCAGCGATACATCCGATCCTATTTGAAATTGTCTGAACTGTCCATTCCGCTGCGCTATTGGTTAGCGACAACACGCTCGTTCCTGATGTAGTCGTTGTGCTTGGCGTTACGTCAACCAGGTAGATCTTGTTCCTCTTGAACACGATGATTTGGAATCCGTAGAAAGGCTGGATTGCAATAATATCTTCACCATCGTCACCACCTACAATGATTGAATTGGTGGTCTTCCATATCTCTGGATCGAGAATGTCCGAGGCGTAAAGAGTATTTCGGCTCTCTCCAGTTCCAACGGCGAATAACCTGTTTGTGAATGACTTGATTAAACGCAGGCCAGTAGGAGCCAATTGGGTTGAAATGTTTGCCGTGGCTGTTGCGTTGCTTCCGCCTCCGCCAGTAATTGTAACTGATGGAGCGGTCAAATATCCAGATCCAGCGTTGGTTACTGTTATTGCCGTAACTTTATTTGATACAACAGTTGCAATTGCTGTTGCTGTTGTGCCATATCCAGCCGTTGGAGTTCCAATTGTTACAGTGGGAACGCTTGTATATCCGCTTCCATCATTAGTAACAGTAATTGACGCAACGCTTGTCCCCTGGCGATGATTATCTGTTCCATCTGTAAACTGAAGATAGCTTGATCCGTCAGTCCAATATAATTTGTTGATTAACTGTGCAAATTCAATTTGATTTGTTGAGTTTGCAAATGTCCCACCAGTTGTTGAAAATGTGGTTGATCCAGTATTGTATTTATAAAGAGATCCATTTGTTCCAACAACAATTGTTTCAATATTGGGCGTATCAAAATAGAACATACCCTGCACTGTGTTTGCGGTAGAAAAACTTGTTGAAACTGTCTCAATCCCCTGGCGAGTCTGAAGGTTGCCATTTGGCGAAATAGTCATGTTAAGCAGCTCAGAGGCTGCGTTGTCAGCAATAAGATTGGGGCTAATGCCAGATACCTGGCCACCATCAAAACTTGGCGTGACAGCTACCGACAGTACATCATCTGTTGCATCCGTGAAGTACGGCATGGCTTTAGATGATCTCTTCTAAACCAAGTTCGCCAAGAGAGGTTGGGGTTATCTGCTTCATTCCGCCAACTTGGCTCAATTCGTAATTCGCCATAGATGACAAGTCGGTATTGGCAGTCTGAACAACAAGCTGCGCCTTTCCATACTGACGCTCGCGCTCAAGTGCATCTGCATGAGTTAGGGCCAATACAACATGACTGACATGCGGAAGTCGAAGTTCGTCACCAATAGCGTTGGTTGATGGAGGGAAGTCTACAACGTAGTTTGAGCGAGTTAGGCATTGTAGTTTTTCGATTACCTTGAGAGTCGTAGTGCTGGTTGTATCGAGAGTTGGGTAAACATCAATTTGCGCGATACCAGAAGAGTTACGTCCTTTGAAGTAATATGCTTGTGGTGTGCCAGTTCTGCTTTGATCCAGTAAATCTGCATCTTGAGATATGATTGTAGCAAGATCCATTGGAGTAAGTTCGTTGTCTCCCCAAGCAACGGAAAGTGGTGTTTCTACGTTTGTTCCAAGTGTTACTGTGCGCAATATTGATGTTGCTCCTGTTGGTGCTGGACTTGCTCCAACAGATTCTGTCCAATTAATAAGATCAGAACTTCTGTACATATCATCAAAATATAAAGTAGCATCATTTAATGACCATTTACTATATGCCGATAGCCAATTTATTGCATTACCATTACTTGCCGTAAAATTAGTTGAAGTTCCACCAGATGTCCTTGAATAAGTTCCATTTGATGTGGCATTTCCAGCACCAGAAATAATAACCTGACCAACATCCGTAATACCATACGTCGAATTGGTAACAGTCTCGCGCCAAGGCGCAAAGTTCCAAACTCGCCGATAGTTTAGGGCTGCTGCTTTCTGTAGAAACGTAAGCGTATCAGCGTCGGTTTTACCGATCTTTTCGCCTGCAAACTGAGCGATTTCGGTGAGCGTCATTTAGTTATTAGATAGCCAATTAGAGCCATTTTCTATTGCAAGATTAAGGGGCGAAAGATCCTCTGTTGTCCATATATCCCAAGCAATAGCCAGCTTTAGATGCTCTACATTTTTATCAATATAGCTTTTGCGTTGATCTTGAGTTTCATTTTCTTCCCCTGCGATAATCTTGTTATTAATAAGATTAACGCTGTCCATCGCAGCGGAATATCTTTTTGCTGGTGTAATTTCTGTATTCATTTGTTTTATACGTTATAATATGGAATTTGATATGCAGTAGCCCCAATTCTGATTCTAATATATCCTACTGGAACTGCCGTAAGTGCAGCTGCAGCACCATTTGCTCCAATAGTTGTTTTAGTTGAAAGAGTTGTTCCAAAAGCAATTTCTCCATTTAATTGAGCAGTTGCTCCGTATCCAATTGAAATTGCGTTAGATATTGTTCCAGCACTAACATCTGAAGTTGAGCCTATACAAATATTTGCTGTTCCAGTTGTAATTGTATATCCAGCTGCATTCCCATTAACTACATTATCTGCTCCAGTTGTGTTTAACGCCAAGGAAGCATATCCAATCGCTGTATTCCGTAATCCAGTTGTATTTGCAATGAGTGCCTGCGAACCAATTGCCGTATTTCGACTTCCAGTCGTATTGGACGCAAGTGCAGATACTCCATTTGATGTATTATTATCTCCTATTGTATTTACCGATGAAGCCCCATACCCAATAGCCGTATTGTTGTCTCCAGTTGAATTGTTTTGAAGTGCAAATGTTCCAAAGGCTGTATTTAGTTCTCCAGTTGTGTTTCCCTGCATCGCGTTTGATCCGACAGCCGTATTGTATGATCCGCTAGTATTAGCGAATAAACAATTTGCGCCAACGGCTGTGTTTCTAATTGCAGTTGTATTAGCTAGTAAAGAATTAATTCCAACAGCCGTGTTAAATGATCCAGTCGTATTTGAGCCAAGTGAATTTGATCCAACAGCCGTATTGATATTTCCAGTTGTGTTTGCCGAAAGTGAACTTGCTCCAACAGCCGTATTGCTATTTCCAGTTGTGTTTCCTAAAAGTGCGCTTGACCCAATGCCTACGTTGTTAAATCCAGTTGTATTTGCAACGAGTGCCGACATCCCAGCAGCAACATTATCATATCCAGTTGTGTTCAGTGCTAGGGAATTTACACCGCTTGCAGTATTTCTAGCACCAGTTGTATTTGTTGCTAAGGCATTTAATCCAATAGCTGTATTTTGAGATCCAGCCGTGTTTGCATTAAGTGCGCTAGCTCCGATGGCTGTATTTTGAGATCCAGTTGTACTTGCCGCCATCGCGCTTGCACCAATGGCTGTATTACCTGCTATGCTGCTATTTCCCTTGCCAACACTTACCCCACTAATGGTTGCGTTATTTGTTGCTACAAGCGTTGCAATTGTTCCAGTGGTACTGTTAAGCGTAGTTACAGTTCCATTGGTGCTACTTAAACCAGCAATAGTTCCAGTTGTACTTCTGAATCCAGTAATCGTTCCAGTAGTGCTATTAAGCGTAGCAACAGTTCCAGTTGTGCTATTAAACGTTCCAATAGTTCCCCTGGTGCAGGAAAGCGTTCCAATCGTTCCAGAGTTGATGCTTAATGCGCACTCAGGGTTAATCGTAGCATCCGCAATCAAAGCGTTAAGCTTCGTATTGGTTACTGTATCATTCGCACCAAAGCTGGTTCCTGCTGTAAAATTCGGCATATTTTCTCCTAGTTATTCCTATTTTTGATTACGTCCCAAGCCATTGAACATATAAGGCCAATAACGCCAGAGAGGGCTAGTATCTTAGTCCTTAGATGCTCCAGCGCATTAACCTTATTAGCAATGTCTGCGTAGTTTGCAAGTGACCTTTCGACCATAGAATAAAGCTGGACTTGACGCTCCTCCATCCTGGCGAGCCTAACTTCCATGTTCCATACTTGCTCTTCGCTCATGGCTTAGTAGCCCCCAAGTCAGATGCTGCGCCCATGTCTGAATATACAGGAAGTGGGTTGTTGTCAACCTTGCGTGGAGAACAGGAGTCAAAGAAAAGGCAGATTAAAACTAGGTTAATAAATCGCATATTTTGTATTTAGATATGTCTCGACTTGTTGGCGTTGTGGATTTGTAAGGACTCTGTTGTACATAACAATTTCGGCTACCTTGCCTTTAAATGTGAAAGGGCCACTAGCAGTTGAAATACCAATACGGTAAGTATCATCATCATATGGAAAATTGCTATATACATTTGTATTGTCGGAATACATTAAATCTCCATTAATGTAGTTTCTCCAATCATTATCAGCACTTACCACGGAATAAACAGTCCAGAAATTAACAATATCATTTGGAGCCGTAAGCGGACCTTTTCTGTTTGCTGAACAAAAACCATCATAAACAGAGCAATTTGGTCCATACGGCATATGAGTTGCTTCACTAGCACCTCCAAAATCACCAAAAACAGGTCCGTTATCATTTGCCTCATTACAAACATCATCAACGTACATAACGGCAAATGCAGTTGTTCCTGTTTCACCAACAATAGAACCAGAATTTAGAATGTTAAATGCTCTTGTGGAGCTACCGTTTAATGGCGAAAGGTTTATTACTGGATATCCATTCAAACTATTCGATATAAAAATTGGTGCTATGCCATTTGGATATGGTGAGCAATATGCTGGACTTCCGCTCTGACTTCCGCTCTGATCTGCCCAAGCTGTTACGTTTGACCCAGAAAGAGTAACGCCTGCATTAGATTTTAGCCATAAGGATAGGCCAGATAAGCTGGCTGGCGAGAATGATGCACCACCACCAACCTTGCGAGTGCTCTGCATTCCTAGTCCTAAAGATAGTCTTGGCATATAATCAAGCTGCGGTGATGGTGATGGAGGTAGACCAGCCAGAGGTGGGGATGTAGTTTGCGTCTGTGGATGAATTATTGCTTCCATTTGCAAGTACAAAATCATTGCTTTCATCTCCCAAAAACCCATAAACTTTCCCAGCCCTCCAAAATGTTTCAGATGGAAGTGGATTAAAATATGTTGCTGTGAATGTTGTGTTTGGTGGAATAAGAATATATCCGTATGGCGAGGTCGGATAATCGCCATCTCCATAGCCAGCTTCTTTTAGATAAACCAAGCCAGTAGCTATAAACATTTTATCGCTGGTAAGAGATCCAGCTACCCTTGTTATTATTGAAGTAACTTTTGTATATGTTCCAGTTGGAACAGCGATATTATTGCCAGATATATTAACTGCGTTTGTGGTGGCTACAACAAGAGGTCCTGCTGATGCGCCACTCTTAACCTTACTAACGGCTTGCACGCCCAATCCTAAGGATAATCTTGGCATAAAATCACAATGCAATCACCCGCCAAGGGATAGAACCTTTGGCGGTGTGGTTGCTTGAATCATTAACCAGCTATGTAGCCGATCACCTTGCCAGTTCCAGCTGTGTAGCTGTTGAACTCGCCATAGATGATGTTGCCTGAGCCAATTGTAACGCCTGTCAGAGTGCCATCATATTTACCGCTAATCGCGCTAAACGTGGTGTCTGATAGCATCTGGATCGCCCAGTAGCCAGCAGTCGCTGTTCCTTGCGTCCCTACGGAAAATCCGTATTGACCTTGGAACTTATCTAATGCGCGTGACATTAGGTGTGGAGGGCAATCCGATAGGAAGTGCCGTTAAGAGTTACATTCAAGGACGCAGTGGCTGTTGCAACAGTATTAACTGTGCCACCGCTGGAACTTGCTGTAATCTCAAACACGTTTGTGAAGCCCTGGGTATCAAAGCGGATAGCTTTTCCCTTGGCTTTTCTTGTGCTTCTTACAAATTCATTCGCCATATTCTTAATCTCCTTTTCGACTCCAGGCACGTTTTACCTGATCCGCGCTGAACTCGCTTTTAAATCTACTCCCAAGTTTTTGTTCTTGTTTGTAGTACCCCTTCATAATATTTGTTTTATTTGTCCCAAGTGGGTTGTCGAGGGGTTCGCCAACACCAACAAGAGCCAAACGCTGTGGGACAGTAAACCGCTTCAGATGCTTGGGGACTGAGTCCCTTTCAGCTACTGACTTTTCCAGTTCAACGACTGAACCATTTCTGGTATCGGTGTACTGGTAAATCGGCATTAGCTGTAGTTCTCCTCGTCGGCCTTCTTCGCCAGCTCACGCATTTTGTCCTCTTCAGACATGTTGTCTTGCTGATTATTATCGGATTCGCCTTCCATCATAGCGTCATTGACCTTGATGTGAGCTACTCCACCTTTAACCATATGAACAACACCACTGAGTTCAACGTGATCACCTTCAGAAGGAGGAACAGCATCTCCGCCATCATTAACTTCAAGCATTGATACAGGCAACATAACCATGCCTTTCGGCATTTTCATCTCACCACTATTATTCATTCCTTCGTGCATTTGATCTCCGTTGGAAGAGGCTGGGGAGGTTTGACCCTCCCCAGCTTTCCGAGGACCCATAGCGATTACTAGGGTTCCCATTTAATTGTTTAGCTGTAGTTCGACTTCGCGAAGATCGCGCGGAAGAACGTAGTATCCAATTGTTTGGCAGCATAGAACGTCTTAAAGGACGCCACTACACGTTGGCCGTAAGGATCGGATTTATCGGCAGCATCAAGGATCGTGACCTTCGGTGAGAAGGGCGAACCATTGGCAACGATTGAGCTGAGGCTAGGAACGCCGAAAGCGTTTCCACCTAAGAGCAAGTTGCCATACACAGCCTGACCAGCAGTCGAGGCAGAAGCCACACCCGCAGCAGCGGTTGCAAACGTCTGGACGTTGGTGCTGGAAATAACTTTGCAGCCGAACAACGAACCGATTTCACCTTTGAAGATGGCATCAGGATTCGAGTAGCTCGAAACCTTCAACCAATCGTCATCCTGCTGTAGGTCACGAATGACCGCAGGGTGGGCGACAAGGACGTAAGAATCCTTGATCTTAGGCGCACGGCTGATGAACAAGGCTGTCACTCCGTCGAGCAAGTCGGTGGAGGTGATTGCGCTGTTAGCAACAGAGCTGGTCGCGAAGGTCGTGCCGTTCGTGCTGTTCTGCGCGTAACGAGCATACGACTTTGTTGCAACATTTGTGCCAGTCGAGGTGGAAGAATCTTGGATCAGCGCGCGGTGACACAGGGTGTCCGCATGCAGAGCAGCATCTTCACCCAACTGCTTGGTGGCCTGGGCGAGGTGATTAAACAATTCCGTGGCGAGCAAAACGTCCGTGAGGACGATCTGGCTGCCGTACTGCTGGAGGGTCGATTCAACAGTGGAAAGGGTCAGCTGACGCTGATCCGAACCATCGCTAACAGTCGTTCCTTCAGAGAGGGAGACGATCTTGTCAATCGCAGGATTATCAAACTTAAAGAAGCGGATAGTTTTGTTTCCGCCAGTTTTCGAAGGATACGCCACCTTCATTGCAAACTGCTCCATTTGGAGCAAGGGGAGCGCACGTTCCAAGAGCATCTTGGAAAAATACGCTTGGAACTGTGAGGACACAGATCCAGTAGTTACATTAGCCATTTTATTATTTTCCTTTTAAACAACTAACCTATTTTACGATCTATCCGCCTCTGCTGCCATTTTAAGCAATTCACGCCCTTGCTCCTCCGAGGAGAGTTCGTGAAAAGCTTTAACGCGAGCAGGGCCAGAAGGTTGACCGCTTGCAGGTGTCGTTGCCTTTCTAAGTTGAGTCACTTCGGACTCATACTTTGCAATCTTTTTTTCCAAGTCAGAGGCAGCGTCCGCTTTGAGTTTAAGCTTTGCCAAGCCTACTGCATCATTGATTCCATTAGGATAGTTCCTAAGAATCGCGTGTTGCTGTAGTAGAGTTGAGACAGCTTTATAGAGATTTGTCGAAGAATCCTTTAATTCTGGATTCGTTTCGACTTCTCGCAAAAGGTTTTGATCCCAGGCATTTTTCCATTCTGCCTGAGCCTTATGCTCGTTCTCTTTCCTGCCAGCAGTCTCAATTTCTTCGGCTTTGCTTTCAGCGAGTTTTGCAAGATCATCACGGCCTTCGTCACGATAGCTTTTTGCGGCTTCGCGATAGTCATCCGCGCTAAACTTGCTAGAACTTGCTTTTGCTTCTGTTGGAGCAGCTTCTTGACTAGACCTTGCAGTCTTGGCTGCCTCAATAGATTCCCTTTCAGCTTGGAGTCTTGCGCGTTCCGCTTTGACATCTTCCCACTCTTTTGCGAGTCGAGATTGTGCCTTTTGGTACTTGCTTTGCTTCTTTTCGGAAGCTGACTCTGACTTGGGTTCATCAGATTGCGTTTTTAAAGAGCTTGTTGATGTAGTTTCAGTCTTATTGACTTCATCTACCACCCCATCGTTCGATGGGGATTTAGTTTCGGCATCTTCTGGAGTCGCAGGTGTCTCCGAGTTATCACTGCTTTCAACCTCCTGCTCAACCGCCTCAGTAGTTTCAACATTATCTTCTGGCACTTCATCTAAGCCAGCGTCAAATGCTGCAGCCATCTTCAGCATGTCAAGTTCAGTCGGTTCTTTGGAATCAGCCATGTTGACCCTTTCTTACACCGCCACTCAGGGAGTCATTCTGAATAGCAGGTTAATTGACAGCAGATTCATCGACCCCATCCCTGCTGTCGAGGATGGGCGAGTTTTGTTTGGGGCTGCATAACGACTCAATCGTCGCGACACAACCACGGAAACCTTTAGCATATCCACAAGCCTCTGCAAGTGAGTTCGTGTCTTTCTCTACAGCGGAGGCATTTTGGCGTAAAGTAAGGTTAAGCAGGATAAGGCTGAGTTTCTTTCCAGCAAGCGTACCAAGGAATCCTGTTAATGCTCGCTCGTCCTCCGCTTCCCACTTAGGCTCGTCAACCCACTCTTGGTGACGGATAAAGGCCATAATTGCGCGTAGTCTTCTCATACTATGTACCCCCAGCTATCGCCTTGGAATAAGGCCAGGTAATCGCCTTTGAAAGTCTCTGATAGTGCCTGTCTTACTGCTGGAAAGCTAAAGTCGTGACCTGTCATGCATCCACCCTTTCTTAGCTTGGGTAACCAGAAATCTATGTCAGCACGCACACCTTCGTACCTGTGGTCACCATCCACATAAACCATGTCAAGCGATCCATCGGCAATAAACTCGAGTGCATCTAGGCTTTTACCGCGAGAAAATGTTACGTTGCCAAGTCCCTTGGTGCGATCAGTAAAAGCTTTAAAAACATCTTCCATTGGGCATTGATGGCTTGCTACATCATCTGGATCGTAACCATTCTCCCATGGATCAACGGCAAGCACTTCTTTAAAATGATCTGCCAATACAACAGTACCCTCACCACTATAAGACCCAATTTCAACACATTTGCCAATCGCGCTGTTCTTATTTGCCCATCTGCAAAGCTTGGCCAATCCTTCGGCTTGAAACGCATCGCGCATTACTGGGACTTCCATCCCATGAATACAAGCGGTTATACCGCTAAAGTCAAAGCTTAAATTAGCTTCTGATTGCTGGGGGAAATTGAATTCGGACGAGGCTGCTTAGGCATGCGGTTTAGTTTGCCAATTCCACCTGCTACCTGCGAAAAGCTTTTCTGTGGTCCTCCCATGCCTGCAAAGTTTTTCGCTGCTTGGTTGAAATCATTATTCCGTTGCATGCCTTGCTGAAGGAAATTATTGAAATCTGCCATTTTGTTTTGTGGCATATTTGGAATTGGAATTTGTCCGCCCATTCCGCTACCTGATGGTACACCTGGATTCAATGCCATCCTTCTTTGTTCTTCTGAGCCTTGTTGGATACCAAGTCCGCCAATTGGCATTAAATTTGGAACATTTGGATTGGGTGCGAATTCTGCAGTTCCTCCAGTCGGATATGTCTGTGCCTGATAATTTGCGAGCGATTGAGCAAGGTTATTTAAATAATCCTGCTGTGCCAATGCTGTTGGAAAATTAGGATTGCGCACTGCATCAATCGGAGCCATATCAGGCTGTTTCAATTGTGGTTTGCTTAATTTAAGATTTTTCTTGGTTGCCATATTACATTACCTGTGGTTGGAGTTGTTGTTCTTGCGCTGCTTGTTGCTGTTGTTGTTTAGCCTGCCCAGCAGCTGCATCACGAAGTTGTTTCTGAATAGCCCTAGAGGTATTCGGATCAGTTTGTTCTAGCGCAGCTAAGTGCTGTTGCAAGTGGTCCATGAGAACCTGAACTGCGCTCTGGTCTACTGGCTGCTGTCTGACTTGTGCAGCCTGATTGAACGCGAACAGAACCGATATGTGCGCCTTGTGATCATCGCTAGACTTGATCGCAACAGGGAATCCTGTGGCCAGCATGGTCGCAATTTCTGTCGCTTGATCTTCAGCTTGATCGCCTGATCCCGCTTGCGGGTCAGTAAATAGCTTTCTGATGAGACTTGGATCGTCCTGCTCAAGAACTGACTTTACCAGTTCGCCTTGGTTGATGTAAGGATTATTTTGGAACATCTGCATTCGCGCCACAGATTTCTGCAATGCAAATTGGCGATTCACAAAGTCCAATCCACCCTTCGGCTCAATCGAATACTGCTCATGGATTCCTTCAGGAACCATCTGGCCAGTATCGTCAGCATAGCGGAACATCAAATCTTCCTTTGCGTACTGGACGTACAACGCCCAAGACTGACGGAATAGGTGGGCCAAGCTCATTCGGAAGATGCGATTACGCAAATCACCAGAAGCAGCAGCCTGACCCTGCATTGCTTGAATCTCGGCAGCAGTTTTTCTGTCAGCAGAATTAAATTGCGATCCAGCACCAAAGTCGGCACTACCCATGCGATTCTCTGCCAGCTGACGCTCGTCGAGCATCAAACGCTGGAAGTCGAATGGAGGTTGGCTGAACTGGACAGGCTTCAATCCTTGCGGAAGAATCTGACCAGGCTGCATCCTTAAGTTCGCTGTGTTCAGCGATACTGGATTCTGCGCTTCAAAAACAGGGCGGTTGGCCAGCTCTACATAGTCAGAGAGCGAGTTCTTGAGCTTGTTTAGGAGGTTTTCGCCAGGGAGGAGGATCTCAGCTACCCCGCGAGGACTATACCAACCGCCACCTGTGATTTCATATGGGAAATCAACAAAGGGAGGTTCGCCGTGTTCGTATGGAAGTGTAAATGGTTTTCGCACGTTCGTCAACTGCGAGTGGAGAGAATGTCTCAACCAACCATCCGTCCTTTGACGGAGTGTACATTTCCCACAAGATGATCCGATCATTCTCCGCTTCTTGCGTGATGCCTTCACGACGATAGATCTCGTCTTGAATCTCGCTGCGAAGTCCGACAGAGTTGTTCGGCTTGCCAGCAATACGCTTGACGAAGTTCTCGTCCTGCTTGTAGAGAGGATTGGTCTTGTAGGTGTCAACTGAGGTCGAGATGATGTGGACAATGAAGTCTGCATCTTTTAATTCCTTGGTGTATTGAGGAACGATCAAATGAAAAGGATCGATAGCTTCAAAACTGATTCGCTTGGTTTGATCGTCCCAAATTACTTTTGCAACACCGCGACCATAGAGAAGCAAGTTGTCAATGACCGATACAATCTCTTTCTGGAAATTTGTCTGTTCGCGCATCTTGTAATCAAACCAACGCTCGGCTGTGACAGTAATCGGAGTCAACTGCGCGCGCATCGGAACGAAGCTAGAAAGAATATCGTTACCAATCGCGCTGTTTACGAAGGAAGGCTTGAGACGCTCGATAGCTGTGTCAATTAGCTGAACGTGCAGGTCGGCTGCTGTAGGCCAAGGCTTAACCTTACGGCGCACGCCAAAGTAGCGAGCTTGATAAAACAACCGCTGGCGGTTCTCCCAAGTCTCGCGCTGGTTCAAACAGTCGATGATGCGCTTATGGTAGTCGGCGCGAGACTTG
>Ga0214921_10004454_pt1 | contig 20597 bp, 20 predicted proteins | sample LL1505_MetaG_FD_177992 | JGI IMG/M metagenome (GOLD analysis project Ga0214921, IMG submission 177992) | Freshwater microbial communities from Lake Lanier, Atlanta, Georgia, United States - LL-1505 | ecosystem: Environmental > Aquatic > Freshwater > Lake | place: USA: Georgia | collected...
GGGGGCGGCGGCCGGGCGCGGGGGCGCCGACACAATTGGTCTGTCAGTTTCATTACCACCGGTTGACCAATTGGTAGCAATACCAGCCGGTGTGAAATAGGTTTCGTTATATTCCTGGGGCGCTGCACATAGTGTAGCGCTCCGAAATAGGTTTCTCTGGGGTGGTGCTCGGAGATATGTCGTCGTTGGCCCAAGGCCGTGCGCTGAAGCTTGTTAGGAAAGATGGGGTGGTGGCCCACAAATCTGATAAGAAAGCGCATAATAGCTTGTCAGGAAAACTCACACATCTGACAAGCAAACGACAAAAACAAGTGCAATTATAGCCGACAGTTGCGAGTGTGGAATTGGGCACCCCACGCGCGCGACAGGAAGCGATTCGTTGTTCTAAGGTTTTAGCGCGGGCCCCCCGTCAGGGTGCCCGCGATTTTTTGTCCGAAGAATCGATTTCTCGCGAGCAAGAAGTCTTCTAGTGCGCGAGTGCCATCTGCGCAGTTGCCGAGGCCTGTTTGCTTATCGACTGCCCCCACGAAAATATCGCGAAGGCGACCCCGAAGAGCGCGACCGCTGTCAGCTTGTTGTGTTTGATTTCGGCGAGGCCCGCGATAATGAAGATCAGCGAGACGATTCCGATTGCCATGTTTACGCCGAGGCCGACCGCGGGGGCGGCGGCCTTCAAATTTATTCCCGCAGCGGCGGCTGCGGCTTGTGCCATTGCGCTTAATACATTGCGGGGAAAACTCGTTGAATTTTAAATGGCAGCCGCAGCCGCTAGAAAATCGGCAAAATTGAATTTAGTATGATTAATAATTGACATGACTTTCTTACTTTCAGAACTGGCCACCAGCCCTGTCCGAATCAACGGCGGCGAGACATTGACTAAACCGCAATTCCACGAGCTTTGCACCGCATTCAACTTCCTTCGCAGACGCCTGAACACAGATGATGCCCGCCTATTCGCATTCTGGATCCTGTTCACGATCTCGTCGTCGAAGCTGCAAGGCATGAAGGGCGCCATCGTGTTTCCGGTCGACGCGGCGGCTGAGTCGGCCGCCCCGGCGGCTGAGTCGGCCACCCCAGCCGCCGACTCAGCCACCGCGGCGGCTGAGTCGGCCACCGCGGCGGCTGAGTCGGCCGACTCAGCCGCCGACTCAGCCACCGCGCCAATCGCGCCGCGCCCGGAAACGCGTCTCATCTGTTTCTGCGTGGCAAAGGCCCCCGGCGAGATCATCGGCTGCGGCGAGCACTGCAGCCACCTCGACCAGCCGCTGACCGACGCGCAGCGCCTCTGGGCCTCGGCATTCGCCATCATGAAGATGGCGAACAGCGTCATCCCCTGCCGCGCCAAGATTCGCGGGGCGCTCTGCATGTCGGCCGGCGAGGCCCGCCTCGCCCTCGAGGTCTGGATGCGCCGCGTGCTGCACTTTACGGGCCGCCCCGCGAGTGCCTGCCCCGGCTTCCTGGCGCTCGCTGCCGAGAATGCGCCGGCGAAGGAGGCAGCGGCCGCAGAAACGGCCGCGAAAGCAGCCGCGAAAGCAGCCGCGAAAGCAGCCACAGAAACGGCAGCGAATGCCGCCAGCAGTGAAGGTGGCGCCGCAAAAGCAGCCGCGAAATCGGCCAAGGTAGATAGCAGCGTTGACTCACCGGCAGCGCCCAAGCCTGCGCCGCAAGCTGTCTTATTCGCCGAAGTTGTCGCCCGCGGGGCACGCACCCGCGGGCAACGCGCGGCCGCGACAGTTGTTAGCGTGGGCCCGGCGCAAATTCAATTCGAAGCATTGAAGTAAGTGAAAATTGCCGCTCGCCGCGGCGGGGCGCCAATTCAATTCTCAATTTCTTTGAAATTGAGAATTGGGAAAACGATGCCATTTTTTGCATTCCCAATTTTGCCGCTCGCCGCGGCGGGGCGCCAATTCAATTCCCAATTTCAAAGAAATTGAAAATTGAATTGGCGCCCCGCCGCGGTGAATTGCAAAATTGCAAACTTGCAAATTGATAGCTAACCGTACTTATTATAATTTAGCACAAAACGATGGCTAATCTCGACGAAAGTATTTGGGCCGCCGCTGTCGCTAGCGACGCGGCGACTGTGCGCGAGGCTGTGGCGGCAGTCGCCGCTGCGACGGCGCAGCCGGCCGCCGCGGTCGGTCGCCGCCTGCTGGAGCTCGCGCGCATACGCGTCGCCGCCGGCCTCGATGTGGCGGCGGCTGCGCGTGTCTTGCGGGTCGCGCCCGCGGCGCTCGAGCGCGCTTGCGCGGCGCGAGCGCAAGCACTCGCGCCGCTGCTTGTGCCGGTTCAGGAGCCGGCTCCCGAACACGGGCTGGCGCCTGAGCCGGCTCCCGAACACGGGCTGGCGCCTGAGCCGGCCCCCGATCACGGGCTGGCGCCTGAGCCGGCTCCCGATCACGGGCTGGCGCCTGAGCCGGCTCCCGCGCGCGCTGCAAGCGCGGCGTTAGCCAACCGGGGCAAGCGTTGGACGCCCGAGACCGACGCGCAGCTTTGGGCCCGCGGGCGTGAGTCATCTGAATTGCTGGCGCGTGACTTTGGACGGTCTAAGGCATCTATCGAGATGCGTCTCTTGCACATCGCACAGGAAAAAATCGCCAACTTCGAGCCGGCGGCCACAGTGGCCTCGCATATCGGCCAGTCGGAAGAAGCGCTCGCAGCGGCGCTCGCCGAATCGGCGGCGCGCGAGGCAGCACGCGAGGCAGCGCGCGAGGCGGCGCGCGCGCTGACGGCCGCGCCGACAGCTGCGCCGACAGCTGCGCCGACAGCCGCGCCGACAGCTGCGCCGACAGCCGCGCCGACAGCTGCGCCGACGGCCGCAGAAGCAAATAAGGCGGCCGCCGCTGCCGCTGCGCCAGCCACCGCAGCGCGGCCGCGCCGCCGCGCAAAAGCTGCCGAGCCAGCTGGCGCAGTGGCGGTCGCGCCGCCCGAGCTGACGCTTGACCAACTCGCAGCAGTCGAAGCCGCCGCGCCGCCGGCGGGCGCGGCAGTCGAAGCCGCGCCGCCCGCAAGCATCTTGCTCACGGGCCCCGCCGGCACAGGCAAGTCATTCGTCGTCGCCGAGATCGCGCGGCGCGCGCGCGCCGCGGGCCGCGAGGTCGTGCTCACGGCCGCGACGGGCACGGCGGCGCTGCAGGTCGGCGGCCGCACCCTGCACTCCTTCCTGGGCATCGGCCGCGGCGAGGGCGGCGGCGCCGCGTGGTTCGCGCGCGCGGGCGCCGCCGCCCTCGCGCGCGCCCGCCGCGTCGACACCCTCATCGTCGACGAGGTCAGCATGCTCGAGGCCGCCTTCATCGACGCCCTCGACGAGTACTTGCGGGCGGCGCGCGCGGCGCCCGCGCCGCGCGCGGCACCCGCGGCGCGCGCGGCGCCCGCGGCGCGCGCCGCACCCGCGGCGCGCGCGGCTGTAGCAGACCTCCCCTTCGGGGGCGTCCAGCTCATCTTCGTCGGCGACTTCTGCCAGCTGCCGCCGGTGCGCGGCGACTTCGCGTTCGCGGCGGCCGCCTGGCGGCGGCTGGCCCCCCGTGTCTGCGCGCTGACGACGGTGCTGCGCCAGGCCGACGCCGAGTTCGCCGCGCTGCTCGCGCGGGCCCGCGCGGGGCGGGCGACGGCCGCCGACGCGGCCCGGCTGGCGGCGACCGACGGCGTCGAGTTCGGCGCCGTCGAGCCCACCCGCCTCTGCTCCCACAACCGCGACGCCGACGCCATCAACGAGCGGGAGCTGCGGCGCCTGTTGGCGCCGCCGGTCTCGGCCGCCGCCGTGCGCCTCGCCGCCCGCGGCGCCGCCCGCGCCGTCGCCGAGGCCGGCGTCCCCGCCGAGTTCGCGTCGGCGGTCGGCGCGCAGGTGATGGTGACGCGCAACACGCGCACGGCGGGCGGCCGCCCGCTGGCCAACGGGACCCGCGGCGTGCTCCTCGGCGTCGCCGCCGGCGAAGACGGCGCGCCCACCGGGGCGTCTGTCCGGCTCGCGTCGGGCGCCGTCGTCGAGGTGCCCTTCGTCAGATTCGACGGCGCCGATGGCGCGGACGCGGACGCCAGCGCGGGCCGCCGAGCCAAGTCGAATTCTAATTCTAAGTCGGCCGGCCCCGCGTTCATCCCGCTGCAGAACGCCTTCGCGATCTCGATCCACAAGTCGCAGGGGGCGACGCTCGACGCCGTCGAGGTCGACCTCGGCGCTGTGTTTGCCCCCGGCCAGGCCTACGTCGCGCTGTCCCGCGCGCGCGACCTCGGCTGCGTGCGGGTGACCGGCGCGACCCCCGCGTCCTTCCAGTGCCACCCCGCCGTGCGCGCCTTCTACGGTTTGTAAAGTCAATTCTTCGAATTGGAGTTTGCATTAATGCTTTTTTTGCAACCGGCGGGTGAAAAAAAACAATAGTTGCAAACTCCAATTCTTCGAATTGGGGAACAAAACGGTAAGCGAAAATGATGCCAATTTTTGCATTCTATTGTATTGGAATGCAAAAATTGGCATCATTTTCGCTTACCGGCAAGTTTAGCGCCCTGCCGCGGTGAATTGCAATAGTAAAACATGGGCACCAAACAATCTGGGCCAACACAACCGCCACCATACTTTAATCCATGGCTTGCATATGAGCAACAGCTGGTTGCGGCCCAGCAGGCGGCGACCCAGCGCGCCGCGCTGCTCGCGGCCCAGCAGGCAGCTCGGCAGGCGGCTCAGCAGGCGGCGCAGCGCGCCGCACAAGAACGCGCCGCGCTTGCCGCGGCAGAGCTAGCTGCGGCCAAGGCTTCGTTGAGCTATACTGCGCCAGTCCCCGGCATGCCACAAATCCCGCAGCTCCCCAAAATTGCTAAGGTGCTGCGAGAACACCATCTTTGTTAAGTTTGACGCTCGCCGCGGCAGGGCACAAAGTTGGGCCGCCCCACCTTTTTTACAGCTCACCAGCGAGGGGGCTGTAAAAAAGGTGAGGCGGCAACACTTAGTCGATCGCCTTCCGCTTTCGCGGCCCGAGAATCTTTTCGGCGGCGCAGTCTGCACAGGGGGTCGGGCCTTTGAAGTCGCCCGCCCACGGCCCCCACCGCGGGCCGTGGGGGCAATCGCGGGTAATGCTGGCGAGCAGCGCGAGCGCCGTGTCGACGATCCGCACCCAGGGAGATGGGTCGCTACAGTACCGCTCGAAGTGGTCCAGGCAGTCAGGGATATGGTGGGCGAGGCGCGCCCCCGGGGGCACCGCGGACGCCTGCAGGACTTCTGGGGGCGCGCCCTCGTATTGCAGGTCAAATTCGAATTCGAAGTACTCGCGGTTGCTGTCGCTGACGATTCTTATGGGCCGCAGCTTCCGGAGCAGGCCGGAGCCGCGGCACCCCGCGCGGGCGAGCATGACTTCGAGAACACTGCGGAGCGCCACTTCCAGGAAGCGCATCAGGGGGCGCAGAAGCGGACCCATTGCCTTGTCTTGCTCAGCCGGGCAAACCTTTGCCGCGAGAATCTGTTCCCGGCCCCGGAGAATCGGCAAGAGCCCGTCCCAGAACATTTTCTGGTTCCGCCGCACAGTCTCAAAGAACATGTTCGCAAGTGTTTTGATAGGGATCTGAGCCCTAGAGACAAAGTCCCGCCGCCCGCCCCCAAGGATGATTTCGCCGTTGTACAGCAGCGCGCGGGTCAGCAGAAGCAAGGAGAGCTTGAGCGCCTCGGCAGACTTGGCGGCTGGTATTTGCGCTGCTTGCGGCGCTGCTTGCGCCGCTGCTTGCGCCGCAAGCAGAGCCGCAGCTGCGCGCGCCGCCCGCACAAGCGCGCCGCTCGCCGGCGCGAGCGCTGCCGCCAGCGGTATCGCGAGCGCGGCAGCATTCGACACTCCGAGCGCCTCCGCCGCCGCCAACTCTGCGGCGACCCGCTCCTCAAGTGTACTTGTACTTGTACTTGTACTTGTACTTGTACTTGTACTTGTACTTGTACTTCCAAGTGCGTCCACTAAGCCCTCGACCCAGCGCCGCAAGCTCTCTTGGGTCTTGCAGAAACCCAGCACGGTGTCTAGCCAGGTCACTAAGACCCAAGCGCGCGATGTGCCCTGTACAAACCTGCCCGCCAGAAAGGCGGGCATCAAAGTTAATCTGCCTGTTTGAGACATGATACAATCGCAAAAAAAATTCAATTGTTGCACCCCGCCGCGAGCGGCAAGATTGTGCCACGTCTAGCAAGTAAACGTTTAATCGCTGGACAGCCAAGGGCTCCACCGCAGCCTGGCCGCGGCAAGGAAGCTGGCCCACTCTTCGGCGAGCGCGATCTCGCAGAAGCGGCCACTCTGCATCAGGCGCGCGGCCACCGCGGGCCGCGCGACGAGCAAGCAGGCGTCTTCGGTAAGTCGGCCGCCGCGGGGGTGGCTGGGGCCTAAGAACGAACCGACATCCCTCGGATCGAATATTATGTCTATGACAACGCAGTTGCACCTGCTTTTGCACTCACGGATTGAACGTGGTTTTTCGAATGCTGGCCAACCGGTTATGCATTCGGTTTCGGGTACGACCCCCTCTAGAGAATCCATATTTGCAATTCACCGCGACTTCATTTTCTTTGAAAATGAAGTCGCGGTGAATTGCAAGAATACCTGCCAAATAACAATTCAAAAATGCATCCTTGCCGCTCGCCGCGGCGAGCAGCAATCATTTAAGGCTTGATCAGCGTAAACCGAAAGCAGTTCAGCAAGTCATCGAATGATACGTACCGGCGCTCTTCGTCTTCGCATTGTGCCACCCACTCGCCGTCGACGAGCTCAATCAGGTTGTGCAAGACTCGTTGGCGCTCTCGAGACCAGAGCGCGAGCGCGATCTTTGGCGTCGGCGTGGGCTCTTGGCTGCGGGGCGCGGCCCCCTCCTCTGCTACCCGAAGCAGCCCGTACGGCTGACTGTGGTAGGGGTTGGTGGCCATTTGATCGAAGATCAGTTTGGCTGCATACTCGCTGGAGATCGGCCAAATGACTTTGCTCTGGTCATCACCCACCGCCGCTAAGATAACCTTTAGATTGCATTTAAAACTACAATCTGTCAATTGCATCAGCTTCACAAATTTTATAAAACTCATCATGAAATCGATCGGTGTCAACTTTTTCGGGGACGGGATAATAATGATATAAAAAATCAATTTTGCCGACGGTGGGCGCGCACCTTAGGAAATTATACACAGAGTATTACGGTCTTCTTCGCGAAGCATTCGCTGCAATTTTTGAATATTAGCATAATGTGCCTCTTCGCGGCGTACTATATCAGCTTGCGCTTCCTCTCTGCGCGCTCGCCGCGCGGCGCTGCGCGCGGCCGCGGCGCTGCGCGCGGCTGCGGCGCTGCGCGCGGCCGCGGCGCTGCGCGCGGCAAGACTCGAACAATACTTACAATTGTTGCGTGCCGGCATACTTGTTGAGGCTGGGTATATTATTCATTTTTGCCGCTCGCCGCGACGAATTGCAAAACTCAAGACACTTACATCACAGAATCGATCGCGCGCAGCACGCACCGCAGCCGGCGGGCGTCCGACTCGCGGCCCTCGTACTCCAGGTAAGACGCGCCGCGCCGCACGTAGTCGCGGTAGTCTTCGAGCGCCCACGTCTGCGCGTTCAGCACCGCGACCCGCGCGCGCCGCCGCGCGGCCTCGTCGGGCGCCACGCTCGGCTGCGCGGCGCCATTTGCGCCCGTCAGCGCCACGCAGCCGAGCGCCGCGTGGTAGTCGCCGAGCGCCGCGTGCAGCGCCGGCAGCACCCGCAGGCGGTGCATCACGCGGCGCCGCACCTCGGCGGCGCGCCTGACCTCGCCGGGCGTGGGCGCGCCTGGCGCAGACTTGTCTGCTGCAGGCAAGTCTGAAGCAGACAAGTCTGAAGCAGACTCAGACTCTGGCAAAAGCGCTGCCGGCCAGTCGGGCCGCAAGTACTCGTCGGCGGCCTTCAGCGCCCGCAGCAGCGACGTGATCTCTGCGTCGAAGGCGGCGCGCCCGCAGCTGTAAGGGCGGTAAGGCCCGCTTTGCCGCGCAAGCTGGCGCGGGCCCGCCGTCATATACGCGCGGTCGACTAAGTCGGCTGAGTCGGCGTCGAATGCCACGGAGTCAAAGTTCGACGTCGGGTCGAAGTCGACCAGCGGCTCGATTAGCCCGATTGGCCCGGCTCGCCCGCGCGAGCCCGCGCTCCAGTTGCTGGCGGGCGCGCCCATCACCAAGACGCTGGCGACCTTTTCCATTTCGCGGCGCGCCGCGCCTCGGCTCCGGCTCACCAGCAGCGCCAGCGCTATTACCAAAAGCACGAACGCTAAGAGCAGCCAGTTCGTCGATGCGTCCATCGGAGTTATAACTTAAGTTAAAACTTCACACAAATACGCAATTTTGCAATTCACCGCGACTTCATTTTCAAAGAAAATGAGGAATTGAAGGGGACAAATTTGTAAGCGAAAACGATGCCATTTTCCCAATTTTCAATTTCTTTGAAATTGGGAATTGAAAGTATTGGATTGCAAAAAATGGCATCGTTTTTGCTTACCGGCATGTTTGGCGCCCCGCCGCGGCGAGCGGCAAAATTGGGAATTGAGTTGGCGCCCCGCCGCGGCGAGCGGCAAATTTTGTTTATTAGACCCAAAATACCCAATTGGGATATTCACTAAATGTCTGTCACTCGTGTCGCGCTGGCGCTCTGGGTAGCGGCCTTCTGGGCCGCGTCCTGGGCGGCCTGCGCGGGCGCCCAGGCGGCCCCCTCTGTCACCAACCAGTGCATTTCGTTTACGGTGGGCCCCGGCACCGGCTGCGCGTGGATGTGCGCGCACTGCGCCGACGCCCTCGGCCCCGCCTACTACTTCCCCGACGGCGTGTGCGCCTACCAGGGCGGCGGCTGCGTGGGCAGCCCCCTCGCCGGGGTGACGTACACATGCTGCGCCGCCGCGCGGCAAGCGCCGCCCCGGGCGCAGTGCCTGCCATAATTGCCGCTCGCCGCGGCAAAATGAGGAATTGAGGGACAAATTGGTAAGCAAAAACGATGCCATTTTGCATTCCCAATTCTGAAAGAATTAAATTTGCAATTCACCGCAACAATTATAGGGACAAATTTGCAATTCACCGCGACCTCAATTCGAAGAGTTGAAGGGGACAAATCGGTAAGCGAAAACGATGTCATTTTTCGCTTACCGGCAAGATTAGCGCCCGCCGCGGCGAGCGGCAAAATTGGCGCCCCGCCGCGGCGAGCGGCAAAAATGCAAATTGCACAACAATCTTTGAAATAAATAATGCAGGCGCCCCGCAAGCTAAGCGCCGTCCCTGCCGACCCCGCCGAGTACCGCCGCGTCGTCGCGCGCGTCCGCGCGGCGACGGCCCGCTGGCCGAACGCGTACGCGTCGGGCCGCGTCGTGCAGGAGTACAAGGCGGCGATGGCCGCGAAGGGCCTGCGCGCGTACCTCGGCTTCAAGCCGCGGGACGCCCCGCTCGCGCGCTGGTACCGCGAAGACTGGGTCGACGTCTCGACGGGGCTGCCCTGCGGGGCCGCCCGCGCGGCCGCCGCCGCCGCCTCAGGGGCGGCGGCGGCCGCCCCTGGCAAAGATTACTACCCGACCTGCCGGCCGGCGCGGCGGGTGACCGCGCAGACCCCGGTCACGGCCGCCGAGCTGACGGCCGCTGAGAAACAGCGTATGGTCGCGCAGAAGCAGAAAGCCCGGAAGCGCACCGTGCACTACGCGGAGACAAAAAAGTAGTTATAATTATTGCCACTCGCCGCGGCGGGACGCAAACTCTATTTTCTTTGAAAATTGCAATTCACCGCGGCCCCAATTCGAAGAATTGAAGGGGACAAATCAGTAAGCAAAAAAAGTCACCATTTTTGCTTACCGGCAAGATTGGCGCCCCGCCGCGGCGAGCGGCAAAAATGAGGAATTGTAGCTGCGGTGAATTGCAAGTTTTGCGGCTGTCAAAAAAAAAGAATATATAATATAATGGGGGGCGCTCAAAGCAAACAAAAGGGCAAGCAAAGCAGCCAGCCGAATATCTTGGCGAAGAGACCGTGGGGCGGATGGGGACCCGAGTTTAATATTCCAAAACCCACTCCCCAACAAATAATCCAATTTCAGCAAGCGCAGGCGCTTGCGCAAGCGCAGAGAGCAGCGCAACAGCGTGCGGCCTGGGCTGCGTGGACTAACGCCGCGAACTCGCAGGACGCAGAGTTGGCCAAAGCGTGGCGCGCAGATGTGGTTGCGCTGGCCGCCGCGGTGCCGGGAGCCGCCGCCTCGAGGATACCACAGGTGCCCGGGATAGTTTCCACCCTCCTGGCAAATAATTTGTGTCAACGCGGAAACGTATAATTGCCCCCTTCAATTCGAAGAATTGAGTTCGCGGTGAATTGTATTTTTTAAAGAATGGTTTTTATCCCGCTCGCGGCAGCTTGAAGCTAGGCTTCAGCTAGCTTCACGCTGCCGCGCGCCGCACCGCGGCCGCGTGCAGGCCGCTCGCGAGGTGGCGGTCGGCCCAGGCGTACGGGAGCGCCCGCCGGCAGGCTGTGCAGTACAGCTTCGCCGGGTCGGCGGTGTCGGGCACGAGAGTTGGCGCAGGCTGCGCCGGCGCCGGCCGCGCAGCCTGCGCGGCCGGCGCCGGCGCAGCCTGCGCAATCGGCGCCGGCCGCGGCGCCAAATTCGACACCTGGCTGCCGGTGGGCGTGCGGCGGATCTCGAGGGCGTGCTCGACGCGCTCTTTCAGGGCGTCGACGTGGCTCACGACGAAGACCAGGCGGGGGGTGCCCGCGATGGCGGCCGCGCCGGCACCGCCGGCACCCGCGCTCGCGATCGCCTCGAGTGCCGCCGCGAGGCCCGCCAGGTACTCGTCGTCGCAGGCGCCGAAGCCCTCATCGATGAAGAGGGCGTCGACCCGCGGGGCGCTCGCCAGCCGCCAGACCGCCAGCCGCGCCGCCAGCGACAGTGCGAACCGCTGGTAGCCCGAGGCGAGGCTCGCCGCCAGCCGGCGCGGCGCAACTGCAGTTGCGCAATCGAAGTGCTCGATCTCGAACTCGGGCGTGATCTCGACGGCGAACCGCGCGCCCAGCTCGGTGAGCGCCGCGTTGACCTCGGCCTGCACGCCCCCCCGCGCCCGCTCGAGCAGGCGGTCGGCGATGCCCCCAGTCGGGTTGAGGACGGCCCGGTACGCCTTCAGGATGTCGCGCTCGCGGGTCGCCGCCGCGAGCGCTGTTTCGGCGGCGGCGGCGGCCGCGGCCGTCGACGCGGCGGCGGCGGCCGCGGCCGCGGCGGCCGCCGACTCCGCGGTGGCTTTTTGGTGGGCGGCGGCGGCCGCGGCAGCCGCCGCGTCGGCAGCCACTGACGCTGCGGTGGCGGCGGCGGCCGCCGCGTCGGCCGCGAGTGCCGCCGCCGCCTGCCGGTGCAAGGCCGGCGCATCTGTCTCGGCGGGCCTGTCAGCACTTTCTGCCGCCGCCGCTTCGAGCACGCAGAGCGCCGCATCGAGCTCGGCGAGCTGGCCGCGGGCGGCCTGCGCGGCCGCCAGCCGCTTCAAGTGCGCGGCCGCCGAAACGCGCGCGGCCTCGGTCGCTTCGGCGGCGGCCATGGCAGCCTTCGCCGCCCGGGCGGCCTCGGCCAGGGCGGCGGCGGCGGTCGCCGCGCCCGCCGGCGGGAGCGCGACGGCGGCGACGGCAGCCGCGCACCCCGCGCAGTCGGGGCAGGCGGCGGCCGCGATTAGCGCGCGGGCCTCGGCGAACGCCGGCGAGATGCGCGCGGCGGCGCTGGCGGCCGCCAGCGCCTCGGCGGCGGCGGCCTCGGCGACGGCCCGCGCCGTCTCGAGCGCCGACGGCGCGGCGACCGCCGCCCGCAGCGACGCCTCGAGCGCGGCGATGCGCTCGCGGTTCGCGTCCGAGACGGGGCCGCTGCGGGCGACGAGCTCGTCGCGCAGCCGGTACAGCGCGTCGCCCGAGAGGGCGCTTTCGCTTTTGTTGACAAGCGCGCTTTTGTCGACAAGCGCGCTTTTGTCGACAAGCGCGCTTTTGTCGACAAGCGCGCGGCAAGCCTGCAGCGCGCGCTCGACGGCCGCCGGATCGGTTTCGCCAGCGGCGGCGCCCAAAGTTAACTTTAACTTTAACTTTAAGCCGGGCGGGAGCGCAATTTTCGCGGGCCCCCTAATTCCGCGATTCGGCAAATACTGGGCCGCCCATGTAGATGCGTCTGTGGCGGCAGCGGCCGCGACCGCGGCCGCCGTAATGCCGGCGGCGGCGATAGCGGCGGCCGCCACCTGCTGGCGCGCGGCGGCGGCCGCCGCGGCGATCGCGGCGGCCCGCGCGGCGGCTGCGGTTTCGGCGGCGGCGGCGGCGGCCGCGTCGGCGCGCGCGGCGGCGGTTTCGGCGGCCGCGATGGTCGCGGCCGCCGAAACCGCAGCCGCGGCGCCGCTCGTCGCCGCCGCGGCCGCGAGCGCGCGCACGGCGCCGTTGGCGGCCGTGAGCTCCTTGGCCGTCTCGCGCTCCAGCTGGGAGTAGTCGCCGAGGGAGAGCGCGTTCGCCAGCAGGCGGCGGCGCTCGGCGGGGCGGGCCGCCACGAAGCCGGCGCCGGCGCCGCCCTCGCTCTGCAGCTGGAAGCCGGCGGCGAGCGCGCCGGAGGCGTCGCCGACGACGGCCGCGATCGCCCGCAGGGTCTCGGGGGTGCCGCCGCCGGTGCGCTCCTCGCCGGCGTACCAGAAGCGGTAGCGGGACGTCTGCGCGTGCCCGCGGGTGCCCGCCTTCTCGATGCGGCCGCGCTTGCCGTCGGCCTCGAAGTCCAGCGCGAGGCGGAAGCCGCTGGCGCCCGCGTAGATGACCTCGGCCTTCGTCGCCGCGCGGGGGTGGGCCTCGTAGAGCGCGAAGAGCAGCGCCTCGATCAGCGAGGACTTGCCCGCGTGGTTGGGCGCGATGACCCCGCTGACGGCCCCCTCCAGCGCCTCGAAGTCCACGCAGTTCCCGGGCCCGTACGCGTACAAGTTGTCGAACTCGAACCGCAGGAGGCGCACCCGCGCGCCCCGCGCCGGCGCCGGCGCGCGCCGCGCGTGCATCGCGACGACGGCCTCGACGATGTCTTCATTCCAAAGTGTTGGAATGGAGTTTTCGGTTGTAATTGCATTTGTATTTTTATTTGTATTTGTATTTGTATTTGCTTCACCCGCCGTTAAGATTTCGCGCACGATCGCCGCGTGCGCCTCAGGAGAGGCCGCGCTCTCCTGGGCGGCCGCCACCGACTCGGCGGCCGCAGTTTCTGCGGCTTCGGCGCCGGCACCGCGGCACAGCTGGCGGCGCGCGCGCGGCGGCGCGCCGTAGGCGGCGGTGCCGGCGGCCGCGGCGGCCTCGATCGCCGCCGCGGGCGCGCCCGGCGCCGCAATTATCTCCCAGTAGAGGGGGGCGCGCGGCTTCGGCAGCAGCGTGACGTCGCGCCCCTCGGCGTCGAGCTCGACCCGGAGGAAGCCCGCGTCGTTCGGCACGTCGACGAAGGCGACGGCGGGCGGGGCGGCGCGGTAGGCGCCGCCTGCGGGCGGGGCGCCGCCCGCGGGCGCCACCCCGCCCGCAGGCTGGATGTCCCAGAGGGCGTAGCCGTGGCCGAGGTGGCTCTCGCCGATGTTCTGCTGGACGAGGCTGCCGGGGTAGGCGGCGCGGGGCCCGAGCATCTGCCGCAGGTGGATGTGGCCGCCGAACGCGGCGTCGAACGGCGCGAACGCCTCGCGGGGGATGCCGCGCGCCTCGACGCCGTTCGGCGCCGCGCCCAGCTGGGCGCCGCGCACCTCGTCGTGGAACAGGCAGAACCGGAAGGCGCCGGGGCCGACGGCGCCGGCGGCCTCGAGGGCGGCCGCCGCCGCGTCGACCTCGCCGGCCGTGGGCACGGCGCCGTCGGTGGCGGCGACGGCCCAGACGGCGCCGTGCGCGGCGTACACCCCGCTGTGGCGCCAGTAGGTGAGCCGCGGCGCCTGCAGCGCGCGGCTGTCGGCGAGCAGCGGCGTCAGCAGGTCGAGCGCGCCGGGCGTGAGGCAGTTGGTGTCGTGGTTGCCGGCGATCAGGACGACGGGCGCGATGTCCGCGAGAGCCCCCAGGAAGGCCGCCACGTCCTCGAGGTTGTGGGCGGAGGCCCGCATCTTGTTGTCGAAGACGTCGCCGGCGACGACGATGAGGTCGAGTTTGGCGCTTGCGGTGGCGGCAGGGGCGGAAGCGGTGACGGCAGAGCCTGTGGCGGTGGCGCTACCGCTACTACCAATGCTACGCAAGCTCGCGTAAAGCCGGTCGAAGACCGCCGCGTACTCGGCGCGGCGGCGGTCCTGGATGTGGATGTCGGCGACGTGGGCGATGCGCATAATAAAGATTATAAATATATTAATCGATTGCGAGGCTTCTAACTTGTTTGTTGCGAGGCTTCTAACTTTGCAATTCACCGCGACCGGTGGGACATAAAAAAATGCGTAGGTGGAAACTATGACTTGGCGATCAATTCCTTAATGCCGAAGAGGTTCACTGCAAACCTCCAAGACCTCTCGCACAAATGATTCGGGCACATCACCCAATTCGAGTTTGCCTGCGTAGAAATCTTCAAGCGCATTTCTGATCAGTGAATGATCACAAGTAATAGTATCTTGTCTGCGCCCAGATTCCAGCCATCGGACTACGATCCCGGGGCCTGGAATTGTGTCATCGGTTTTGCCTTGTTCAGTGTGCCACTCCGCGGTAACTTTACGGTCTGAAACAGTAAGATATTTGGCACAACGAATACCATCCCAGTAGATTTTGCAGTAAATGGTGAGAGGGGGGGCTGCAAGTGCCTGCGCCCAGGTCTGGGCTGCAAGTGCCTGCGCCCAGGTCTGGGCCAGTTCTGGATACTCGCGACTTAAGGCGGCTATTTCCTCCTCCAAGGTGCGGTGGCTTCCAGCTGCGGGGGTCACTTTTTCGGCGCTCATGTGATTGTGCGATTGTGTACTAAGCAACTAAAAAATTCAATTTTGGCAGCTAATACGCAGAGTCGCCCATCGAGCCGACGGTGCGGACGACGCGCGCGAACACGCGCGCGTCGGTGTTGAGCGCGTCGCCGAGCGCCTCCTCGATCTCCATCTGGCGCAGCGGGATGCGCCCGCCTTCGGCCGAGGGGAGCGCCTCGGCCCACAGGCGGGTGAGCGGCAGGCCCTTCGCCAGCGCGTACCAGGTGACCCAGATGCCGCCGCTGCCCCAGCCCCCCTCGTACGGGTGCAGGTAGCCGAGCAGGCGGCCGAGGTCGGCGCCGTTGCGGACCTGCGGCGGCGCCTTCGAGTTCGTGTAGAGGTAGCCGCCGGGCGGCGGGGTGCCGCCGGCGGACCCCAGCTGCGCGCCCGGCGCGGCTGGGCCCTGCGCCTGCGGCCCGTACGACCGCGGCGGCAAGCTCGCCGCGCCGCCCGCGCCCGGAGAGTTTGCCGAGTTTGCGCCGCGCGCGGCGACTTTTCGGCCGCCCGGGCGCGCGGCCGGGTAGGGGTGCCGGTACACGCCGGGGGGCGGCGCCGGTGCGGCGTCGGCGGGGCGCTCGGTCCCGCGCGGGTACCAGTAGTAGGCGCGGAAGCCCGTGCGGACCAGCGCCAGGTTCAGCTCATTGATGCGCTTGGCGTCGCGCACGTTCGAGGTCGGCGCGCCCGCATCTGTGGGCGCGCCCGGCGCGCCCGGCGCGCCCGCGGGCGCGCCAAAGGCTTGCCGGGAGCGGTTCCCATACTGCGCATGGTCGAGCGCGCGGCGGGCCCCAGGTGGGGCCCCGCCGCGCGTAGCGCCCGCATGTTTGTTGCCCATGCAGACTATACATTCGTCTTGTAATTCTTCATTTTCTCAATTTCAAAGAAATTGGGAATTGAGTTTACGCCGCGACTTCATTTTCAAAGAAAATGAGGAATTGAAGTTGCAAAAAATGGCATCGTTTTCCCAATTTTCAATTTCTTTGAAAATTGGGAATTGAGTTGGCGCCCCGCCGCGGCGAGCGGCAAAATTGGGAATTGAAAGCGGCCCCGCAAACTTATAAGATGTCCTGGACCGCGACGACGACGTTTGCCTTCTCGGTCGAGAACCACGCGGGCATGCAGATGCTGGGCGCGCTGTCTGAGCGCGGCCACTCGCTCGCGGACCTGCAGCAGATGGCCGCCGCCGCCGCCGCAATCGGCGACCGCGCGGGCGTCCCCGTCGCGACCGAGATCTACTGCCTCAACGACGCGCTGGCGGGCGCGCCCGAGCTGGCCGCCGGCGCGCCCGCGCCGGCCGCCGCGTACGTCCTCGTCGTCCGCCGCGGGGTGACCGCGCTGCTGGCGGCGGGCGGCGCGCCGCCCGCCGGCGCTGCCGCCGCGGCCGGCGCGGCCGCAGAGGCCGGCGCAGAGGCCGGCGCAGAGGCCGGCGCCGCCGCGGCAGCCTACGCGGCCGAGCTGCGGGCGCTGCCCGTCGACAAAAAGGCGCTGATGCGCGGCCGCGTCGTCAACAAGCACGCGCGCTGGAACGTGTGCTTCGACGACGCCGCGCAGGCGCCCGACTACGCGGCGGGCCGCGGCACCGTCGTGCCCTGGGCGGCCGTGCCGCTCACCGCGCGCCTGCGCGCGGGGGTCGAGGCGCTGCACCCGAGCCTCGCCAACATCAAGGCCGAGTACAACGACTACTACGACGTCGCGAAGTGCGGCATCGGCTACCACGGGGACACCGAGCGCCGCGAGGTGGTCGCCGCCCGCTGCGGCGCGCCGCTCCCCATCTACTACCAGTGGTTCTGGCACAGCCAGCCCGTCGGGCCCCGCGTCGAGGTCTTGTTGGGCGGCGACGACCTCTACGTGATGAGCGAAAAGGCCGTCGGCACCGACTGGAAGCGCTCCTCGCAGCTCACGGTGCGGCACGCGACCGGGTGCGACAAGTTCACGGTGCTCGCGCCGCCGCGGCCGACAGTGCGGCTCGCGCCGATCTAGACTTGCCGCTTGCCGCTCGCCGGGCGGGCGCAAAAATCAGGCGACGGTTGTCACCTTTTTTTGCAAATCACTGCGACCCCAATTCTTCGAATTGAATTGGCGCCCCGCCGCGGCGAGCGGCAATTTTGAGACGCGTTACGCAGATGTAGTCTCAGGCGACCACCGCATAACTCTTAGAAGCATTTGACACCCCCCGACTTTGCTCCGGATCACGGGATCTTTGTTGGCGCGCGAGATAGCTGCTAACCGCTCCAATTCGTACACAACGGTCGAAGCTTGCGTATCTGGCCATTCGCCCGTTTTGAGCCATTTTACCACATCCGCCCAGTGGTGGATGCAGCCCTTCACGGCGCCAAAGTCCAGTTTGAACTTTTTATACGATTCCTCGGGAGTGCTTGCAGGGCACTTCGCACAAATTGCAGCTTGCACACATGCAGCGAGTTTGTCCATTGATAGTTGATCGATTCGGCGAGACATAACCACTCTATAAAAAAATCTTTTTAAATTCAATTTTTGCAGCTTGCAAAAATTGAATTTTCTTCATTTAGCTCATTATCGAAGGCTGTGTATACATAAAATCACAATACATACTAGAAATGAATTCCCACAGCATTGAACGTTTCAGCGCTACTCGTGGGTATCCGCAGGCGCACCCGCCCACTTTCAAAAAAAGGCGAGTTGTTGGCTGGTGCCAAATGTGCGGCGAGTCCTTTACAAATAAGCTTGTCGCCAAAAAACACAAAAGATCGTGTCCGGCTTTGCAGCGACGCGCCGAGTCTAGTTCTGAACAACAATGCTTACCCGATGGCACTCCAGTGATCCACATCTTGGATCTGGCAAGGCGTACGGTATTGGGGCTGCAGGAAGTGCCAGAGCCTGAGCCCCGCATGCCTCAAACGCTGATGGTAATTAAAGCTGTTTGTGACCAGTTGGCGATGTTGACGCCCCCTTAGCCATAACTCAATTCGAAGAATTGGGGCTGCGCCAAATTGCATTTTTTAGTTAGCAATCAGCTCTGCAAACCCGACGCGGCGGGGGCGCCGCAGGCCCGCGAAGGCCCGCGCGTCGGGCCGCACGAAGTCGCGCGCGGGCAGCGCCCGCCAGGGCGCGAACGAAACGACGATGAAGGGCTTGACCCCCGCGCGGAACTCGGCGAAGTCCCGCAGGCGGTCCTCGGTCGCCACCGCGCAGCGCAGCTGCCGCGCCAGCAAGCACATGTAGAAGTCGTCGCGGCCGGCCGCGCTGTGCCGCGCCTCGGCCGGCGCGCGGAATTCCGGCTCGGCGCCCACCGGGTAGCGCTCGGCGCAGACGATCCGGACGCGCGCGCGCTCGGCCGCCGCCTGGTACTGCGCGCGCGCGGCCCCGTCGTTCAGCGTGTTGTTGGGGTCCTTGAGGACGAACACGACCTCGCCGGGGAAGCGGCGCCGCAGCGCCGGCGCCGCCAGCTCGATCGCGGCGGTGATCTCGGCAGTCGAGAGCGGGCCCTTGTTTGCGGCGCTTTCATCGCGCTGTCGCAGCCAGTGCGCGAGGTTGAGCGTGTCGACGACAATGTTTTTTGCCGGCGGGCGCGCGGCGGGGCGCGCCCCGCCGCGCGCCCCGCCGCGCGCCCCGCCGCGCGCCCCGCCGCGCGCCCCGCCGCTGGCAAGATTAGTTTGCGCGGCGGCCACGATCGCGAGCAATACCAATACAATCAGTACTAGTAAGTCTACCATATACGCATTGCATGTTTTGCACTACTCTGGCAAAAAACAGTTTTGCCGAGTTGCCGAGTTGCCAAGTTGCCGAGTTGCCAAGTTGCCGCTTGCCGCGGCGCAAGAGGCACTCACGGCTTGCCGGATTTTGGGTCCGATTCTGAGTCAGACTCCGACTCGTAGTCGGAGTCTTCGAAGTGCGCGTCGACGACCTCGGAGACGCCCAAGTCGTACACTTGGGCGATCAGCGCGAGGGCCGCCGCCGCCGAGAAGGGGGCCGCGGCGCTGTAGGGCGCGTCGCCCGCGTCGACCGCGCGGGCGCCCGCGAGCGACAGGAAGAGGGCCCACTTGAGCGCGCCCTCGAGGCCGAGCAGCTGCCGCTGCAGCGGCAGCGTGAACACCTCCTGCAGCGTCGTGAGGGGCGCGATCGCGTCGAGCGCCCCGTTGACGGGGATCGACGACTCGAAGTTCGTGTTCTCCCGCAGGAAGCTCTCGACGGCGAGCGTCAGCTCCTCGTGGTCGCTCAGGGGCGACGCCGGGGCGGCCGACACTGCGCCGCCCGCCTGCGATTTCGACTTTGACGAAGACTTGCGCGACATCTCGAATATATGTATTCTCGAATATGAATAAAGCTCTAACTTGTTTTTTTCAAACTTTGCCGCTCGCTGCGGCGAGGCGCAAGATTAGCGCCCCGCTGCGGCGAGCGGCGATTCTGAAAGAATTGAGTTTGCAATTCTGCGATTCACCGCGACTTCATTTTCAAAGAAAATGAGGAATTGAAGGGGACAAATCGGTAAGCGAAAACGATGCCATTTTTGCAATCCAATACTTTCAATTCCCAATTTCAAAGAAATTGATAATTGGGAAAATGGCATCGTTTTCCCAATTCTTCGAATTGAATTTGCGCCCCGCCGCGGCGAGCGGCAAATTCACCGCGGCCCAAAGATTGTTTTGCGCCTAGATAACTTATGGCTTTGCAAGACCTTTGTCTGGCCACTATCGTGGCGCTGCTCGTTGTCCTGGCGCTGGCGCTCGCGCGGTGGGCCGCGCGCCGCCGCGCCGAGCGCCGCCGCGCCGCCGCCGCGGGCGCGCAGCTGGTTTCCGACTTGCGCGGCATGATGAGCGCCTGCGAGGCCCTCGCGGCGATCGCGCCGGAGGCCGCAGACGCGTGCCGCCAGCTCGGCCGGGGGCTCGCCTCGAGCGTGCCGGCAAATGCGTTTGAGAATGCGAACTCAAATTCAAGCGCATTCGCAAGAGCGAGCGCCCACCGCGACCTCGTCTCGCTCTACAGCGAGCTGTCGGCCTCGTCGGAGCTCTCGGCCGCCGCCGCCGCGTACGAGCGCGCGGCCTTAGCGGCGCCGCCCAAAAATACGGCGCTGGCCGCCGCGCTCGCGCGCTGCGCCAGCCAGCTGCGCGCGGTCGTCGCCAGCGTGCACCGGCTGGGGGTCGCCCTCGAGCTGGAGTAAGCAGTTGCCGCTCGCCGCGGCGGGGCGCAAATCCAATTCTTCGAATTTGCCGCTCGCGGTGGATTGCAATAATTGCAAAGATTAAACGCCTTGGCGCACCCATTTTTCCTTTTTGTCCCAATAAATTGTGCGCCCGTCCAGGCTGAGCTTGCCGCAATCTTTTGCATTTGCATTTTCATTTGCATCTGCAAATGCATTTTCACTCAAGCAGAGCCGCCGCGCGAAGCCGATCGTCGCCGGCCGCACTTTCCCGTTGCTCACGATTTCGAGGCCCGTTCGCGCCCGCCGCACCTCGTAGAGGTCGCCGCCGAGGGTCCCCCAGAAGCCCGCGACGCGGCTCGCCGGGACCCACCCCCGGATCCAGCCCAGCGCGTGCGCGGCGTAGGCCAAGAGGAGGCACAGCAGTATTAGGGCGGCTTCCATAAGTATAAGTATAAGTATACTTTGAAACTGCAAACAGTTTCGAAGAAACCGCAAACAGTTTCTTTGAAACTGCAAACAGTTTCAAAACATACGTATACGTATGGCGCCGAGTAATACGAGTAAGCTGCAAAAAAATCCGATCGTGATCGGCGCGGT
>Ga0214921_10004456_pt1 | contig 20594 bp, 13 predicted proteins | sample LL1505_MetaG_FD_177992 | JGI IMG/M metagenome (GOLD analysis project Ga0214921, IMG submission 177992) | Freshwater microbial communities from Lake Lanier, Atlanta, Georgia, United States - LL-1505 | ecosystem: Environmental > Aquatic > Freshwater > Lake | place: USA: Georgia | collected...
GGTTCGGACCCCGGGGGGAGGATCCTGAAGGACTCCGGGGATTGATAGGAGGAGCTCCTCAAGCACGGACTTCACCCGATTGGGCGCGTCATCGTAGCTGAACCCGATCTCGAAGCTCTCGGTGCGAACATCCGTAGGCCTTGAGAGATTGCTAAAGGCGCCCTTGTAGAGTCGAACGTTTGGAACGATGCGAAGCTCTCGCGTCGGTGTCTGAATATGAACAGAGCGCCAATTTATCTCTATAACCTTACCAGTTACACCCTCAGCGGAGATCCAATCCCCGACCTTGAGGGGACGCTCAAAGAGCAGCATCAACCCCGACACGATGTTCCCCAGGGGTTCCTGGAGAGCGAGACCGATAACCACAGAACCAACTCCGAGCGCGGTGAGAGCTCCTGCGACCTCTCTCCCCCACACATTCGAGTAGATAACCATCGCCCCAACAGCGACGAGCACGACCCGGAGGAGATCGGTGAAAAGTTTTGGGACCCTCTCCCTCCATGAGCCCCTTCCGAGCACTCCAAAGATGATGTCGTTAAAGAGACCCAACACGACGTACAGAAACGAAAGCCAGAAGATCGTCTCGACCACACGAGCTCTCGCGTCAAGCTGCGGCATCTCCAGAACGAAGCGAACGAAAACAAGTAGCGCGCTACTCGGGATGACTAGGTTACGGGTGGCGCGCGCCGTTCGCTCAAAGATAGCTCCCCGCCTGCGACATACCTGAATAACCTCATTAAGGATCAACATCGCGACCGGGAAGCCGATAGCGAGAAGGAGTCCTGGCCAGAAGTTGGAAAATTCCTGTTCAGAAAAAAGGTGTGGCATGGATGACTCTCTCGACTATACGATTCCCTACACCGCTATCTGCCACACTTCCGCGTGGGGTTTCCCATGGACCTCGACGCTCAAGGGACCGCTAAACTGAAATTGATCGCCGAGTCGCTCCTTTACAGCCGCCGTCACTCGGATCGCTGACCCCTTAGCCGCGGCGAGGTTTTTAGCTATCGTCACCGTATTTCCCCACAGATCGTAGAGGAACTTGCGCCGACCAACGACACCTCCCACCACCGGTCCTGAATTAACACCTACCGCTATACTGAGATCGGCTTTGTGCTCCCGATTGAACATGCTGACTATCCGCGCGATCTCCTCGCCGAAGAGCACGATCCGACGAGCGTGATCCGGTCGCGCGACCGAGAGTCCGCACACGGCCAGATACGACGTTCCGATCGTCTTAACCTTCTCTATCCCGAACTTCTCCGCCGCCTCATCGAAAGCCGCGACGAGGTCCCCGAGCGCCGACAACGCCTTCTCCTCACCTGATCGGCCCCCAAAATCCTCCATTCCTTGGATCTCGGAGAAGAGCACCGACACATCCGCGAACTGGCGATTCGCTCGCTCATCGCCCTCTTGGCGTTGGGCTACCGCGGAGGCGGGAAGTATACTCAAGAGCAACTCCTGATTCTCCCGCACCTGCTCCTGCAATTGTGTCGTTTGATTTTTTATACTCTCGGACATCGCGTTAAACACCCGCGCGAGCTGGCCGAACTCATCCCGTGAGGTAACGGGCACCTGGACCTCGGTATCTCCCGCTCCCAAGCGAGCCGCGCCCTCGGTTAACAATCGCAGGGGTTGGGTTAATATGTGAGAGCACACGAGCGCTAGAAGACAAACCGCCAACGCCATGGCGCTCGCCACAACGATCACCCTCTTTCCGTATTGATAAATCGGCGCGTTGGCCTCCTCTTCATCCATCTCGGCGAGCACCCCCCAACGTAACGAGTCCAGCTCGATCGGCCCGAACGCGCTAAGCACTCGTTTGCCACGATAGTCGGTCACTCTTTGAATCCCCGATCGACCTTGGAGCGCGGCGTCGGCGCTGCCCGAACTCACTGGGAGAGCGTTCATGACCGTACCATGACGCTCGATCTGTCGGAGGGTCTTAGCGCCAATGCCCGTTGTTTTGAGAAGCGAGAGAAACCCTTGGGGATCTTCGTACATGAATCGAGAGCGACTCCGCATCGTTTTATCGGCTCCGACCAAGTACACCTCGCCCGTTCTCCCCATCCCCTCTTCCATCCATTTGTAATTGCCGGTCAGGACCTTATTAAAGGTCTCGATCGGAAATTGGAGCACCAAGATACCGAGCATCTGCGACCCATCAAAGATCGGGCTCATAGCGAAACCCATCGGCGCCCCCAGTGTCGGGCGATAATCCTCAAAATCAGCGATCTCGAAGTCATCTCGGTCACGCGCGGTTCGCAGAGCTCGGGCTCGAGCGCCAAGGTTAGTTTGAGCGTAAGGTCCAGTGGCAAGATTCGTCGCGAAGTCGGTCGTCTTTTGATAGGCGTAGACAACCTCCAGCGTGTCGGCATCCACAAGCATAAGGTCCTCAAAACCGAAGATCGTAACCGCTCGCGAGAAGAATTTATGAAGACGCGCGTGCGCCTCTCCATACGATGACTTATCTGTCGGCGAACTGACCAGTTCGTGCTTCTTAAGATAGGGGTTCGGGTTGGAAGCGATGTAGTGATACTGCAAGTAGCGCTCTGTCGGAGAGCTTGAAATATACTGCTCAAGGATCGGCTGGCCCTCCAAGCTCTTGCCCAATTTCGGAATGAAATCATTTCGATAGAAATCTTTTAGCTGTTCCTCCTCGGAAGGGGTTAGGGACTTTGCGCTTAGCTCCCGGTAGGCGTCGCGAAAGGAGCGCATGCCCTCGATAGCGGCCCGACTATCAGACATCGAGATGACCTGATTTCGAATTGAATCGAGCATCGCCTCAAGCGTGGTGGTTTTGGAGACGCGCACTCCGTTGAGGTGCTGCTCAATCGAATGAGTGAGGGCCGCCTTCGCTGAGGTATACCCCAGGACAGCCATGACACCGATCGACCCAAGGCTCACGATCAGGAGTAGCAGGATCATCTTTGACTGGATGCTTAAGCGGTTTAAGCCGATCATACACAGAGCCCCTGATGAGATAGTCGATGTATCCCTACACAGCGAGAATACCTGCCGAATTAGTACGTTTAGGGGTAGGTTTAATCAAGTGGCAAGGGCCAAAAACCTCTCTTTTTGCCCCTTGTAGGCCATGTTGGCGGTAGTGTTTTCACCTTACGCCGTGTCGACGGTGGCACTCTATCCGTTTCGGGGTTGAACCGTTTACGAGCGGCATACGATAGGCGGGAATGCTAAAAGAGACCCTCTACGAGGTAAATAAGCAACCCCACCAGACCTCCTACGATCGTTCCGTTGATACGGATGTACTGAAGATCCCGCCCAACCTGCTCCTCTAACTTGGAAACAAGTGTCTTCGTGTCCCACCCCTCGATCGTTCTCGCTATTAGATCCGCGACGTGACTACTCTGCTCGCCGAAAGCGGCTCGTAGGACGCCACGCATGAACGAATCCATGCGGTGCTGCAGCGCCGGAGAGGCGTTCATGGTCTTCACAAAATTAGAGAGAATTCGATCAACGGTGGCGGCGAGGAGAGAGGTATCACTTTGAGCGTCACGCTTTAGACCCTGAAGGAAGGCGTCTCTCAACGAGCCCATGTAGCTTCGAAAGACCTCACTCGCGAGCAAGGTTTCACGCAAGGCCTCGCCCTTCGCTCGAAAGTCCTCCGAGTGCTCCAGCTTCTCAACAAATATGAGGAGCGCCCCGTGAATTCGCAAGCGCAGCTCGTGATTGCGATCTGAGATCGCCTTTGAGAAGGTGTCCTCTGTCTTTTCGACTATGGCGTTGAAGATTCTTTTATCAACAAAGTCCGGCACGAACCAAGGACTCGCCTCACGAAGCTCACGGCGGAACCACTCTTTATTAGCCCGAAAGAAGCCCCGCGAGTGCTCAACCACTTCGTCGATCAGGACCTCATGCGTCCCATTGGCGGTCAAAGTTCTGAAAAGCTTCGCCCCAGTCTTCGAGAAGTCGATCCTTCGGATAAAATCCTCTACCTGATTATCAACGAACGCCTTCACCTCGCGCTCCTCTAGGCTCGAAATGATACGCGGCAAGAGCGCGGTAATCCTTGAGACGATATTTCTTCGATTCGCCGGGGCCTCCAACCACCGCGCGACAGCCCCCGTTATGTTGAGGGACTCCCCCTCCAGGGCTCGCTCAGTGAGGAAGTTTCGTTGAACGAAGAGACCGAGACTCCTCCCGATCCGACTCTTATTTCGGGGAACGATGGCCGTGTGCGGGATTGGAACTCCGAGCGGGTGTCGGAAGAGCGCTGTCACGGCGAACCAATCAGCGAGCGCTCCAACCAGAGCGGCCTCAGCGAAAGCTCGAATAGGAGCGAGCCACGGGTAGAGCTCCCGAAGAAATTGGCATGATATGAACACAACCGCCATCAAGAGCAGAAGGCTCGTCGCGGTCCACCATACCACTGAGGAGCTCCGATTCGGAACGAGTTCGAGAGCGCGTCGCTCCTCTGGAGCCACGGGGGTCCGATCCTCACCCGTTGATAAATCTTCCGCTAGCACTACGCGATCCTCCTCCCCATGACCTCGCCACGACCCTTTCGGAGGGTCAATTCTAGTCACCTTGACGAAAAAAAACTACCTCTTCGTGGGTGAGGCGCCCTCCCCTACTCTACTGAGGCGACTCGATTGTAGGCCCGCGGGAAATATTCGGAAAATGCCGCCGCAAGCACGATCGAGTCCCCCTCAGAGTATATCGGCGCGTAGAGATCCCCGCGCTCCGCGAAACGAGCGAGCGCCGCTTGCCTCTCTGGAGTGGTATTACCTGAAATCACTATCAATCCGACGCCGTAGGACATCATAGCTCGGTAGGCTCCTTGAGGATCTGCGAGCGAGCATGCGCTCCGCACCGCCTCGGCTCGGCCCTGAGCATGAGGGGAATTACCCTCAGAGCTCTCCTCTCTAAATCGTGGAAGCCCGGCCCTCAGCGCTACCCTTGGCGTGGCGCCACCGTCACAAGCCTCCACAACCATCGGAGCGCCTGGGATGCTCTCCGCCAACCACTCAACGAGTCGCCGCTCATTTGGATCGAGCCCGACCTCAGCGTGGGCGGTCTCTACTGAAGAGTAACCATTGAAGAGGACGTGCGCCCCCCGAATGGCGGGCACTGTAGCCGCCAAAGTGATCACCAAGGCGTACCACGGTCTTCTAAGAAGCACGGCAGCGAGCGAGTAGATCGCTCCACCAACAGCTCCACCGAGTATGAGGAAGCACACCTCGTAGGCGAGAGATCCCCAGACTCCAACAACTCTCGCCAACCAACCAGCAAGGAGGTGTCCGAAGTAGAATGAGCCCTGAGCCCCAGCAGGGCTCCAGTTGGGCTCGGGAGGGATCGTCTCATTCCTTGAGAAGAAGGCGAGGGCGAATCTCTCAACCTCACCGGCTGACCAGAAGAGATCGGGGAAGTTAATTCGCGTCACCGCGACCGTCACTACCCCGCCAAGTATCGCGACTACGGCGAAAACCGTGTGCCCCCGAGACGCGCCTCTTAACCGAGCGCGTGTCGCCGCGCTTGTCACAAACGGAAGGAGGCCCATACATCCGACCACCACACCCGCGAAAACACACGCCGCCTTGTTGAAGGGCGTAATTCCGAGCGCGGCAAACACCCAGGTGAGCGCGCCACTTAGGATGATCCCCCCGACGAAGCTAATCCCAATACCCCGGTCTGGAAGGAACCGAAGTCGGGAACCGATAGCGATCCAGAAGCTACCACAGAGGAGGAACGTCAGAACCAAGGCCTTAAAAAATTTCCTCAATCGGGGAGTTACGATCTTGGCGGTCGCTACCCATCCCCCTTGGTCCATTAGTAGGATCTCGTTCATAGTGGGAAGCGGCTCGTATCTCTTGGCGTTTAGAATCCGCTCTCGCATATCCTCAATTGAGAGACGCTCTGTATTCTGAAAGATCACCACCTTTGGATGGTCGTATACCGAGAAGCTCTCATCGGCGAGATCGTCATTAAAGGTAATCCCCAGAAACGATGGCCTATCCTTAATCGATTTTAGAAACGTAAACCCAAGTTTCTCAGACCAGAGGAGCTGCAGGTAGGCGGTAGAGTGCGGATACTCTTCGGGCATACGCGGTATCGAATCCGCCATGCGCGCCGTGGGGAATATAATGTAGTCGGCCTTGGCGGTCCTTTGGAGCACGAGGTTGAGCTTCTCTTTGGTGTCGCGCTCATAGAGCGGAAGCTCCGCGTCTCTACCTTCCATTACGTAGTAGCGAGGGGCGTCTTTGCCCGGAATCGAGAGAGGGAGTCGATCGTCCCAGTGAGGCCCAAGCAGGACGCTCCCCTGGGGTATATTTTCGAAGATCCACTCAGAGGCTACCCGATAAGGATGCGGCTGCAGGTAGAGTTGAATCCAGGCAACGGCGTAGACCAAAGAGAAACCGAGAACAAAAAGGAGGGCCGATGCGGGGATAGCGCGGCGGAGGATAGAGGCTAATTTCATACGCCCCCTAGTTTCAAACGATTTGGTGAGTTTGGCGAGAGTTGATTTGCGCCTGTTGGCACCCTGCTCCGGCTCCTGATGTCCTACCACTGGGGGCGCCATCCCGTATCACTCTAGCCGCCCGGCTAACCTGAAATCCTTGCCAGATCGCCCCTGTACACCACCCCTCGCCAGGAGTTACCTTCAGAGGATGAAGACACCGACCTCAAAGACCTCCACGTGGTGGTTTATCTCAAAAGGGTGGGACCTCTCTCTCCTCGCGTTGATCGTGGCCGTGGGGGCGCTCCTGCGGCTCCCGGGGATTTCACACGGGATCGGCTTCCACCCAGATGAACGTCACATGGTGATGGTCACCGAGGCGCTGGAGCGGAACGGGATGAACCCCAAGTCTTTCGCTTACGGTAGCTTCTCTTTCTATGCGGCGTGGGGTTTCGCGCAACTCGTTCGCCCCTTCTCGGACTTCTTGGCCACCTATGACGGCCTCTTTTATTCCGGCAGATCGTTCTGCGCCGTTATGGGGACGATCACAATTGCTCTCTCGTACTACCTCGCGGTTCTGGTGTACCAGCGATCCGTAGTAGGCCTGATCGCCGCCTCGCTAATGGCGTGCAACGTCTTCCACCTGCAGCTTTCCCGCTTTTTCACCTCTGATATCACCCTCACAACCCTCAGCCTCATCTCGATCATCGCTCTTGTGAAAGCGCACCAGAGAGGCACACTGTGGTCATTTCTGGTGTTTGGATTCTGCGCCGGTCTCGCGACAGCGACCAAGATCAGCTCCGTTTTCCTCTCAGCGCCACTCTTGCTCGTGGTTGGGCTAGCCTTAATTAAAGAGTGGCCCAGGGGCGATTCAAGTCGACACGCCCTTAAGATCTTTGGAATCGTTGTGGGCGGCTTGGCCCTGCTCGGCGGCACCCTTTTCCTTACCTACTGGAAGGGATACCCACGAATCCTCAAACACCGAGTAGCTCCTCAGGCGTTCCTCATCCCTCTATCAATCCCCTTTATGCTCGGGATTAGCCTAGCCCTTCGAAGACACTCCTTGGCCCTCTCAAAACTCTTCGCGTGCCTTTCGATGAGCATCCTTATCTTCGCGATGGCGGAACCTTTCGCGATCCTCGACTTTGAGACCTTCATCCGACAAACGCGGGAACAGACCTCGATGGTTCGAGGTATCTGGCGCGCTCCTTACACCGTCCAGTACGAGGGCACGGTGCCTTATTTCTACCACCTCAAACAGATGTTGTGGTACACGATGGGGTGGCCCGTATTCACGGCCGTCGCGATCGGAGTGGTGTTCGCCTCGCTCAGGGTAGCTATCGATCTCCTTGATAAGGTCTTGCGACGAGAACTGGCGACAAAACCCCTAGCAGCCGAAATGATCCCCCTCGCGTTCGTCACGGTGTTCTTCCTCGCCACTGGGTACTTTCAGGTTAAGTTCCCCCGCTACCTCCTACCGCTCTATCCTATGCTTTTTATCTTCGCCGCCGCCCTCTTCGGCTCGATTGTGAAGGGAGTTCAGAGCGCTCCGGCGCTGGCTTCTCCGGTTGTATCCCCAGAGCGGTCGGAGAAACAGGTTAGCAGCAAAGCTCTGCTCGCTCCGGTCGATGTTTCCGCTTGTGAGGTCTCTGCAGAGTTGCCGCGAAGCGACGCGCGACCAGAGGACTCCAGCGATTAAGGGCGATCCGCTCAAATAGAGTCGTTTCGCGCGAAGAGATAGGGGACAGTCATTACCGAAAACTCTCTCTTCCTCAGGCCGCTCAAGAGACCTCTCCTAACACGCTCCTCACAACGCGATCCTCCACTTGAGACTTTTTATGGCCCACCCTTGCAAGAAGTATTGCAATCTCCGAGCTATGGTGATTGATTCATCCTTGAAGGGTAAGACCTGCACTTACATTTGCGGCAAGGAATCAGTCCAAGGTGAAACAAGCTCAAAAGAACCCCCTGCCGTGGTCTCCTCGACCAGTGAAGGTGGCTCTCGCGCAGTTCTCAATGTCTGACTCCCCCGAGCGGAATCTTGAAACCGCGATATCCTTTATCCGAGAAGCCTCCGCCAAAAAAGCCCAAGTCGTTTGCCTCCCAGAACTCTTTCGATCTCCATATTTCTGCGTTGAAGAGAGGTGCCGAACCGACTACTCGGAGGAGCTCCCAGGCAGTCTTGGGGCGGCCCTGCGCAACGAGGCAGCCAACGCGAAGATCGCGATCGTCGCCGGGTCAGTATATGAACGAACCAGCTCGGGAGAACTCTACAACACCTCGATGGTCATCGATGCCCACGGGATGCTGCTCGGCGCGTATCGAAAGGTGCACATCCCCCACGACCCCTCCTTCTACGAGCGAAATTACTTTAAGCCGGGAGACCAGGGATTTAAGGTCTTCGACCTCGGCTTCGCCAAGGTAGGGGTTCTCATCTGTTATGATCAGTGGTTCCCCGAGGCGGCTCGCGCGCTCGCGTTGGCTGGAGCCGAAATTATCTTTTATCCGACCGCCATCTCCCATGTCGCCGGAATCGAGCAGAGTGAGGGCGAATGGCAGCGCGCTTGGGAGATCGTTCAGTGTGGACACGCGGTCGCAAACAATGTCGTAGTGTGCGCGGTCAATCGAGTTGGCGCGGAGGGAGGATCAACTTTTTGGGGCGGCTCGTTTGTTTGCGACGCGTTCGGACGGCTCCTCGCGAAGGGCGATACCGAGCCGGGTCTGATCCTGGCTGATGTTGATCTCGGCCACTCACAATACGTTCGTGATAGTTGGAGATTTATGGTGAGTCGCCGCCCCGAGCAGTACGGAGCGGTAACACAGGAGGAAGAACGCGTATGACGACGTGGACCATCGCTAATAGCGCCGAGCACTACCGAATCGATGGATGGGGAGCTGGGTTTTTTAAGGTAAACGATCGTGGGAATGTCTCGGTCTTCCCTGATGGGGACGGCAAGTCGATCGATCTCTGCTCGATCGTGGACGATCTAGTTCGACGGGGAGTAAAGCCCCCTCACCTTATTCGATTCGACGGCATCATTCGCCAACGAGCTCGTACCATCTACGACTCCTTCGACAAAGCGATCGCTGAGTTCAGCTACAAGGGTGATTACATCCTGACCTACCCCGTTAAGGTAAATCAGCAACGGGGAGTTGTGGAGAGCGTCCGCCAGGCGGCAAATGGCCGGGGCATCGGACTAGAGGTCGGAAGCAAACCGGAGCTACTCGCTGTCCTCTCAGTACACAATTCGATGAAGGGTCTCCTCCTCTGCAATGGATACAAGGACTATCAATTTATCGAGCTGGCTCTCATGTCGAGCCGCCTCGGCCTGAGACCTATCGTTACCGTGGAGCAGTTTTACGAGCTCGACACCATCATTCGAGCGAGCGAGGCCACCGGAGTGACGCCAGAGATCGGTCTCCGCATGAATCCCTCGACAAAGGGCGCCGGGCGATGGGCGGGGTCAGCGGGAGAGAACGCCAAGTTCGGTCTCGCGCTCTACGAAATGATAGAGGCCGTGAGGCAACTAAAGGCTCGTGGCATGGAAGATAGCATCAAGCTTCTGCACTTCCACATAGGCAGCCAAATTACGTCCATCAACGCCATCAAGAAGGTGATGCAAGAGGCCGCTCGAGTATACACAGAGCTGCGAAAACTGTGTCCCGCTCTTGAGTTCCTCGACGTAGGCGGCGGACTCGGCGTTGACTACGACGGAAGCTGCACCAACTTTGAGTCATCGATGAACTATACTACCGAGCAATATGCTCGCGATGTTGTGTGGGAGATCGCCTCCGCTTGCGATAAAGAGGGGTTGCCTCATCCAACAATCATTAGCGAATCTGGTCGAGCCCTTGTGGCCCATCACGCCGTGCTGGTGACTGAAGTTATGGATGTGGCGGAGGTCCCCGAGCCTCCCGAAAGATTGGTCGTTGAGGCTTCTAAAGATTCGCGAGTCCTTGAGCTAGTCAATCTTTACAACGAACTCACTATCAAGAACTGTCATGAGACATTCAGCGACGCTCTATCACTACGCGATGAGTTCCTTCAACGCTTCGTCCAGGGGAACATTTCATTAGAGGATCGCGCCTTCGCGGAGCGCGCGCTCAAATTCCTCTTTACCCGCATTAACGCGCTTAAGGGCGCCCTTAAATATGTCCCCGAGGATTTCGAGGCGCTCGAGGGGATGCTGAAAGACACCTACTTCTGCAATTTTTCAGTGTTTCAATCCCTCCTTGATCACTGGGCTATCGATCAACTTTTCCCGATCATGCCGATTCATCGCCTCGCGAGTCAGCCGACCCGTAAAGCGATCATCGCCGATCTTACATGCGACAGCGATGGAAAGATCGATAAATTCATCGACCTTCGTGGAGTGCAGCGCTACATCGATCTCCACCCCTATCGGGGTGATCAGCCCTACTACATTGGCGTGTTCCTGATCGGAGCCTACCAGGAGTGTCTTGGAAATCTTCACAACCTCTTCGGTGACACCAACGCGGTCCACGTTGAGCTTGATGAAGATGGGCTCCCATCTATTAAGAGCATCATTGAGGGAGACACTATCAAAGAGGTTCTCAGCTACGTCCAGTACTCGGGCGAGGATCTTCTTTCGGGAGTGAACAGCTCAATCGATCGCGCGGTACGTAACGGCACGATGAGCGCGGAGGAATCAGCCAAGTTCATGCAGCGATTTAAGGAGAGCCTCGGGGGATACACGTACCTGCTTTGGGAGACTCCCAATGGGCAGTTTACATCGACCTCCTCCCCGATCGAGACGGCCAAGGCAGCCAACGCTGGTTAAAGAAGCTTCTCGTCATTGACGCAGAACTTTCCGATGTACGGGATGGAATTGCGCCATCATAGGAAAGCTTTACCGCAATCCGCCACCCAAGAGTCAGCCAACTCATAGAGATCACAAGATTACATAGCTACCGAGGCGTAACGCCGTGGAACTCATCAATTGGCACGGGGTTTGTATACACAGAGCATGGTGAGGAAGCGAGGATAATTACTGCGCCCTCTCTGATCACTCCGGTATACTGTGAGTTCAGGCGACTATGACTGGTGTTGATTCATTTGAGCAGCTGCTGATCGACTTCACAAACATGATAGTGCCCAAGGCACTTGAGATTCCACAAAGCATACTGAGCCCGTCCCCATCATCTATTCCTCAAGCCGTCGCCCCCTTTATCTCACTCCTCGCCCTTAACTGCCTCTCCCTCGCAGTTGTCATCATGGCGGGCAAGTTGTGCCTTACTCTGATCGAATCATTTATAAGTCTACTCAGATGGGGGATCTCCGCCTCGTTTGCCGTAGTCCGCTGGGGGCTTCGAGTCATCTTCAAATCGAAAGCCCAGTCACACTCGTTCGACCAGGATTACCGGGCGAGAGCAAAAACCAGGATTGTTGAGGATGCAGAAGAGTTTGAGGCGTGGGAGCGCATAGCGCGACAGGGGTCGGCATCAGACCTTCGCGAGGATCTGAGCCCCGAAGCGATGGAAGCCCTGGCTGTGTTAGGAGTAACGTCGTCCGCGTCAGAGGCGGAGATTCGAAAAGCCTACCTCTCGCTCATGAAGATATATCACCCCGACCTCTTTATGAGCGCCCCAAAACAGCACCAAGAGATGATGGGACAGAGGGTCCTCAGGATCCGTGACGCGTACGACACAATAACAAGAGAGCTCAACCAAGTTGAGCAGTAGTCCCGCCCTGGCTAAGCCGATCTAGAAGTTTTGAGTCGGTACAGGCCGCTTTCAAGCCGGCCTACGGTGAGGACCGCGTCTATGACGTTAACCTACCTACCTGGTCATGTTTTTAACTAACACTGGCGGCTCGTCGTACCGCGACATCAATTACTTTGCGTTTGAACAACTCAAAACTAATAGGTTTAGGTATGTAGTCGTCCGCTCCAAGCTCAAGCGCGGTGTCGATCAACGAAACTTCACGACAGGCAGACACTAGTATGAACGGTATATCAACTAAGTATGGATGGTTTCTAAGTTGATCTAAGAGGTCGAGGCCCGACATATCCTTCATCACGTGATCACAGATAATCAGTTGTGCGCGGTGCCTCTTCAGTTTTTCAAGAGCCTCTCGTCCATCGCTGGCCTCAGCTATGGTGTGAAATCCGATCTCTGAGAGCATGTCCTTGAGAATCAACCGGGTAGCGGGCACATCATCAATTACCAATACCTGAGGCTCTTCGGTGTAGGGGAACATAGTGTGGTTCTCCGTTTTTTTGACTCATTCGATAGTTCGACAGAAAGACGGCCAAACTTGACCTGAATCCAACACGCTCGATAAGACTGTGGTGCAACAGGGCCTTTTAGGCTCTAATTCGCCGCCCGCTTTTTGTTCGCCGATACTTCCTCGCTATCGCTATTGGCAGGCTCCAGTGAGCCACCATTACCGGCCTTCAATGCTCTGCGCCGACGCCACTGTGCCGCCTCTTTAGCGACCCTCCAGTAGAAGGGTTCCTTTACGCAATAGAAAAGGTCGATCGCCGCTTGGCTCAGAAATATCGACCAGAAGAGATCACTTGCCCCACTAACATAGAGGCCCCCCTGAGCTGCTCCCATCGTTGCGATTGTGACGATGTCATTTGGAAGATGCAGGAGAAAATCAAGCTTAATTATCTCGACTTTTTCACCTAACTTTGCCCGCGAAAATCGACCAGCGGAATCAAAGAGATCTCTGCGCTCCTTCCAAACCATCCCTCCCCAGTAAAGAATGAGGTATGAGGCATAGCCAATTCCGATGGCGGCGATAGAGGTCGCCAGCGCAAACCCCCGCGTGTCAGCACCGCCAAAGATCCTTTCAAGCCCGGGAGCCATAGCCACAACCGCCCAGCTCGTGATGAAAGTAGCCGGCATGGACGCGGCGAAAGCTATTGGAGCGGCCATCCACTCCTTGGATACAGCGCGCAGGACAAATCGGTAAGCTCCACTCACCACGGAATTCATGAGAGAGCGCCCAGCGACGATAGGGGATGGCGCTGTGGCTCCTGACGCTTGATCTTTCGGGTGGCCCAAGTCCTTTGACGAGAATAGTGGCGAGACGCTCTCAAGCGACGGAAGGGTGTCAGTGTTAGCGATCTTACCAGTGAGACTCCCGCCGGACTTCACTAGCGCCGAACTAAGAACTCCAGTTTGGGCGTCAGAAACCCGATCCACGTCAGCAGGAGCGACTCCCGCTTGGTCCGGCAAAGATCTCGCTTTCAAAGGGGAGTGCATAGCAGAAGTTTTCCGGAGAATTGACTCGTCTTTTTGCCGCCAGAATCAGCTTGGGGCGATCTCGCCCCCGAAACTGGCTCAGAGCTCAGGCTGAAAAGCCCGCAATCTGGCGATCCCCCTTGTAGCACTCTTTCCCCCGCGTAATCCAACACCGTCAAAAAGCGGCCCTAGCTCATTTAAATAACTCATCCCGGCAGAACATCCAGTAAGTTTTCTCTTGCCGGGGGGGAGATTTAAGAGCACATTCGAACCGGTGTTATAGGAAACGTATGCTTGCCGGACCATCAAACTCCTCTGGTCAACCCGACCCGGCCTTGGAGGCCCGCTCTGTTCTACCTCCCCTAAGTCTCCGTCTACGCCACACGCTCAACTCGTGCTCCGAGTTCGGAAAACTTCGATCGGTTATCGTAGGCTCCCCGCAAGGCGCCAACCATCCGGAGGTAGATATCTCTTTCGCTAACTTCTTTACTCCGCCGGTTGAGCAGGGCGTTCGAAAGGCAGCCGCTGGACCGATACCAGCGCGTATCATTAACGAGATCACGGAGGACATCGAGGCATTTGTGGATGTGCTCACGGCGGCAGGGGTCGAGGTCTTGAGGCCCGATACTTATGACTCTACAACACCAATAAAGAGTCCCGACTGGGAGACCTCTCAACTTTACTCACTGATGCCTCGAGATTGTTTGTTTGTGCACGGCCACCTCTACCTTGAAGTACCATCTGCCACTCGCGCTCGATTTTTTGAACCCCTCCCCTTTCGAGCGATCGCTGATGCCTATGAAAGACACCCTGAGCGAGGAGCGATCTTGATTAGCGCCCCCAAACCTCGATTGCTCGACACGTCTTTTGATCTCAATACCCCTTCTTTTTTGCCGAATACCGAGATCCTATTCGATGGCGCTAACTGCGTGCGTCTAGGCAAAGACATCTTCATCGACATTAACAATTCGGCGAACATGCGTGGGCGAAACTGGCTACAGCACCTCTTTAACGAATTCGGATGGGGAGTGCGGGTGCATCCGATGCACCTTGGACAGGATCACGCTGATGTAACTCTCGTGCCGCTCCGTCCTGGCGTAATCTTAGTAAATCCCTACAGGGTGAATGACTCTAACTTGCCGGATCAATTTAAAGGTTGGACGCGCGTTGGAACCTCTCAGCTAGCGGACCAATCACACGGCCTATCCTATCCGATGGCGTCCAAGGGGATCGGCAGGAATGTTTTTATGCTCGATGAAAACACGGCGATCGTTGAGAAGAACCAGATCTCTCTTATTAAAGAGCTAGAGGCGCTCTCGTTCCAGGTCATTCCTCTTCAGTATCGTCACGGTCGAACGCTCGGTGGTTCGTGGCACTGCGTCACGCTCGACACCAATCGGGAAGGGGGATTGGAGAACTACTTCTCCTCTCAGGCATAGTGGCCACGCTAGCAAGGTTGCTGGCGTGTTAGGATCTCGCCTGTAGCTATCCGTCTCGTCGCAATAAAAAAGATATCAAGAATTCTTTCAAGATTGGGCTCTAGGGCGATCGCCAGTGACTCTAGAAACCCAACGTCACCTTGATCGCGTGGACCGATTATGAATCCGTCACTGAGAGCGCGATAGTATTGCCGCAACTCGGGGTCGATCCGCCGATCATGTCCCCCGCGAAAGACGACGCCCCCACCGATAAAAACGACCTCGTCCGCCTCAATCGGCCGAGCGGCTCTAATTGATCCATCCGCTAAAGATCTTGTCACTGACGTGGACACCAAGGTCGCGGAAAGCGCTCCCCCACGCCACGGAGTCTGCCAATGCGTTGGCAGTATGAGAGATGAAAAGAGCTTGGCATCCTCGGAACCATCCGGATCGATCAAAGATTGGATAAAAGGCTGCATGCTTGGATAGGATTGCGCCGCGCTGGAACCCCCTCGCCAATCATCCGAGCTCACCACTCCTCGACACCTCGCGCTACCACACTCGCATGCGAAAGAGGATCCTTCCAGCTCGTCACTCTGAAAGTTGGCGTAGTCTAGGGTGACCGATTCTCCCGCTTGTATATCCCGCAGAGCTACCAGCGTTACGGGTGAGGAGAAGCCCGCGTTCGGCTCGCACGAGTGGTTTAGGCGCTCTCCTATACCCAAAGATGAGAGGGAGCTGCCGGGGCCATACCAGATACCCGGGGCGACCTGATAAAAGTAACTTCGACATTCTATATCAAGAGGTTCGGTGTGTTCCCGATCAACCACAACGCCGCCGTATACGACTAGGATTTCGCCAGAGCGAATCGGAGATGTCGCGATAACGCCCGCAGCATTCAAGCTGTTCACTGCCACAAGATTTGGGTTGACGTAATTGACTCCCGCCCCGTCCGAAAGACGCTGGATAGACCCAGGAGCGCTGGCGCCACTTCTTGAGAACTCCGGGTTTACGTTGGTCTGCATCGTTGCTCCGCGGCCGAAGAAGAATACGCTGAAGACTCTCAGAGACTCGCGAGGTAGTCAAAGAGACCGTGGAGCGCGCAATCGCAAACTATCGTTCTATCTAGATAGGGCGTAAGGAACGCTTGTCCTAATTTACAATCGGCCAGACGTCCCATGGATTACTCATTCTTTTCAGCGGTTTATTTAGGTCTTTAATGAAACGTAGGATTTGAATCCCACTCCCGTATCCCCTCATCTTCCTGTGGTATCAAAAGTTTAGGGACGCTTCCGAGATCGCTCGCCTGTAGTAGCGAAGAGTGACGGCGCCCCGCCTCGCACCTAGTACGAAGCAACATGAAGCTGCAAGCCAAATCTATCATCGCCATTCTTGCGGCGTTCTGCCTTTCGGGGTTTCTAGCTATCGCGGTGTTTAACCGACTCCTTTTGGAGGAGTTTAGGGATCTTGAACACACGCAAGCCACTCGCGATACGGAACGGGTTGTTCAAGCATGGCAACAGGAGACCCGTTCCCTCATAAGCCGAACACAGGACTGGAGCTTTTGGGATGATACCTACCGCTTCGTAGACGATCACTACGATGAGTACGTTCAATCAAACTTAGTATACACGGCTGTTCAGACAATAAATTTTGAGCACATCATATATCTCAACCGCGCCCTAGATCTCTCGTACGGAGTTCAGATCAACAAAAAGACGAAAACTCTCGATCCACTCGACCGAGATATTCGGGCGACCATTATCTCCTCAAAGGTTTTTCAAGGGGTTTTCACATCAGGAACCTCTTCGGGCGGATTCATTCAAACAGCGGGGAAGACTTTTTTAGTCGCCGCTTCCCCCATACGAGATAGCGCGGAAGAGAAGGCGCCGAACGGTGTCCTGATTTTTACCCGCGAGATAAGTGAGGAAGTTGTACGTCGAATAGCGGAACAAACAAAGCTGAATGTTGAAATATCGACGCTTGAGCATGGCCCCGCGCCTTCTCCACCAAACGCGATCACTTCATTTCTAACGAGCTTCTCCCCTCCCTCGTTCGAGATAAAAGGAGAATCGCTCGTCGCTGAGACTAGCGTGAAAGATCTACTGGGAGCGCCCGTTTTAAAGCTCCGAACCACCCTTTCACGCGAGATATTTCACAAAGGATTGGCCGCAAGGACGTTCCTGATCTCCGCCTACATCGGGATAGCATGCGTCACGGCCATGCTGGTTATCGCGTTGATTCATTTCTTGGTTATCTCTCGACTGGCACGCCTCAACAAACAACTGACGGCTATCGCTGATTCAGCTAATTTTTCAGGGCGAATCACGATAGGTGATGGAGACGAGATCGGAGCCGTAGGATCACGAATTAACGATACGCTCTCAGCTCTTGACGAAGCTCAAAGCGCGATTGAGAGATCTCGCGCGATCGCTGAGGCCGCCAACCTCGCGAAGTCGACTTTCATCGCCAAAGTGAGCCATGAACTGCGGACCCCGATCCACAGCATCACGGGTATGCTCCGCATACTTCGCAAGTCTGAGACATCGAGTGCTAGACGGGGATATATCTCTCTGGCCCGTGCTGCCGCGTACGGGCTCCTGGAAACCATAAATGAGATACTTGATTTCTCGAAGGCTGAGGCCGGCAAACTTCGCTTTGAGCGGATAGAGTTCAGCCTTAGAGAGGTTGTGCGCGAGGCCCTCGCCGTCATCGGCGAACGAGTTGACGAGAAAGACGCCCTCGAATTGTGTTCTCAGATACAGCCAGAAACCCCAGATAGGCTCTTTGGAGACCCCCACCGGCTCAAGCAGGTTATTATCAACCTCTTAGGCAATGCGGCGAAATTCACTCCAGCGGGATGGATCGGGCTGCAAATCTCCCCTTTACGAGAGGATGAACACCAAACAGTATTAACAATCGACTTCTCCGATACGGGCATAGGCATACCGGAAGATCGTTTGGGTAAAATATTTGAGCCATTCACTCAAGCGGATGACACAGGGTCCCGGATTTACTCCGGCACCGGACTTGGGCTGACAATCGTTAAACAGATAGTCGAGGGAATGAACGGTACTATCTCCGTGGCGAGCATTGTCGGCGTGGGATCCACATTTACACTCTCCATCCCATTCGAAAGAGTTCCTTATTCCCACAGGGAAAAGCATGAACCTACGCTCAAAACAAAAAAAGTCGCCCTGATAAATCCTAACACGGAAGTGATGAGGCGATACGCTCAAGACCTATCAGAACTGAATTATGAGCCCCACCTCATAGACTCAAGCAATGTCCCTGAAGTGATGGGACTACGGAGGAATCTAGCTTCTTTTGGTCTCGTGATCGTGATGAGCGGATCGCTTCGGCGCTCAGCGGTATTTGATCTAGTAGCGGAGGCGGCTCACTCCGGGGATGTACCGCTGGTAGCCCTGCTCTCGCCGTCGGAGCTAAAGCTCAGAGAGCAGCTCACCGCGCTTAAGGTACCCTTTGTGCTCACCAAACCGATAACACTTGAGGACATCCTTGGCGTCCTAGCCGGCACAGTTCAAACCAACTTGGAACAATGGGATGATCGGGAGGACACCTCAGTCGTGACCGGGCGCCCCCTTAGCATCCTCATTGCCGACGACGTCCTGACAAACCGCCTAATCTTAGAGGATCTTTTGAAAGATGCCGGCCACTCAGTTACCTCTGTGGTGAACGGACTGGAGTTAGTCGAAAGGGTTGAGAGGTCGCTCTCTGATACAAACCTCGCCTCGCCGTATGACATCGTCCTCACCGACATTCAGATGCCTTTGATGGACGGCCTTTCCGCTACATCAAAGATCCGAAGCATCGAGGGTCAATCGGGCACGGCTCGCCATCTCCCGATCGTCGCCATTACAGCCCATGCGCTGGAGGATGAAAGCTCTCGAATCCGCGCAGCGGGGGTCGATAGCGTAATTACCAAGCCTCTCGATCCACTGCGTCTAGCTGAGGTCATCAGAGCCCTTACCACTCAGGGATCCCCTCGCCCTCTAGTCCAGACTTCGCTGGGCGTTGCAACCCAAAGTGAGAGAGATCTCGTGTCGTGCGTCGACCGCGCTTGGCAGCAACTCTCTTGGCATGGTGATGAGACCCACAAGCTCTTCGAAACGGGTGAAGCCTCGCTCAGTGTTACCTCTATTTTAGACCTCGAAGAGGTACACCAGCGCTCGGGAGGATCCACGCGCCGAACATTACTAATATATAGCGCCTTCAATCAGTGCTTTCAGGAGCATCTCTCCGATCTTCGTGACGCGCGCGCATCAGGCGATCTCGAGGCGCTCCGCAGGTCAGCCCATACCATGAAGGGCATGCTCCTTGAGATCGGAGCAAAATCATCCGCTACTTTAGCGAGCTCAATTGAAGATATGTGCCGGAAAGGCAGCGCCGCGGAGGCTCGCTCCAAGGCTCACCTGCTTGTTGAGCAGGTGCTCATCATTGCGAGGCTAGTGGAGCAAATATCGAAGATAGCCGATATTGACGATCGAACAGTCCCACCTATAGCACCCGACCCTGATTATCGAGGGGTGTGAACTAACGCCCCTCCTTCCAGAGCCAACCACGGACACGCAGGAGGCTCATACCTTCAATCCTACTCAGGCCCTTGCGGGCACATCTCTTTAAGCGCCACGATAGTCCAGACAATTGAGCCACTTATGACGCCTTGTCCCAGTCATGTACCAGGGAGCGGTAAATCTTTTTACAAGGCTGGGTGGCATCCGTGACAACTCGCTGAATCGCATGTGCGAGAACTCTCCCTCGTTGGGTGAAACCAACTCGAAGTAAAGGTTCCGAAGAATGTAGGGAGGAGACCATGAAGGACAAGAAACTTACCGATGTAGAAGTAGTGAATCAGTTTAAGGCAGGCGATACCCTCGCTTTTGAGGAGATAATCTCTCGCTATGAGTCGAAGGTGATGAGCCTCGCTCTTAGGTTCACCCGTAACCAAGAGGATGCTGAGGAGGTCATGCAAGATGTCTTCACAACCGTATACAGAAAGATAGACGGCTTCCGTGGACAATCGGCCTTCTCAAGCTGGCTCTACCGAATCGTGGTAAATGCCGCCTTCATGAAGCTCCGTAAGAGGAAGCAAAGCCAGACCGTTTCCATGGATGACCTCTCTCCCGCTATTAAGCAGTACTGCATGGACCGGGACACCTTGAGCGGTAGTTACTCTCAGAATATAGCTATTTCACACGAGATGCAGGCTGTGATTCAGAACGCGGTCAACAGGTTGCCAGACCAGTACAGAGCTGTCTTTGTCCTTAGAGACGTTGACGGACTCTCAAACCAAGAAACTGGGGAGATCCTTAATCTCTCTATCCCCGCTGTTAAATCAAGACTTCATCGCTCGCGTATCATGCTCCGTAAGAAGCTCCAACGTTACTACGAGGACTTCACCGGAAACAAAGCTGTTATCGATACTCGATTCGATGAGGAGATGCAGACAGCAGCTTAGGTTCATTCGCAAAAAGGTTTTAACGCGACGGCCCCGCTCCTCCCCGCGAGCCCGTCGCGTTTTTTAT
>Ga0214921_10004457_pt1 | contig 20592 bp, 24 predicted proteins | sample LL1505_MetaG_FD_177992 | JGI IMG/M metagenome (GOLD analysis project Ga0214921, IMG submission 177992) | Freshwater microbial communities from Lake Lanier, Atlanta, Georgia, United States - LL-1505 | ecosystem: Environmental > Aquatic > Freshwater > Lake | place: USA: Georgia | collected...
TTACTTTATTTTTATTAATCCATTCATGATATTTATTATTTGACTTTAATGTATTATTTAATAAATCTTGTTTAATTTCATATAAATCTTTATTTAATTCTTTTCTTAATTTTGTTTTAGTTCCTTTTTCACATTTTTCTAACAATTCATTATTTTGTTTTTTATATGATGAATTAACAAATCTATTGAGATATTTTATAAAGTGTAATTTAATATTATTTTCAATGTTAGTAAGCATATCAATAGACATATAACCTAATATTTGAGATAGATTAACACCATCTAATTTATTTTCATAATTAAGTTTTTTATATTCATCGTCATATAATTTTTTAAACTCATTATATAAATTTAAATTAGTTCCTTTTGGTTTAGGTCCCTGACTATCTTTTAATAATGACTTGAAAGCCATTTTAATTGTATCATCAGTAATTAGTGGTATATTTTCTTTATTGTGATATTTATTTAAAATCCATAATCTTAAAAATTGATATGTGTGAATAACAATTTGATGAGTTCTATAACAGGCATCAAATAATTTAGTTTGGTTTAATTCATTTTTAGAAATAGATTTTAAAGAACATTTAATTGTTCTATATTTATCAGGAGGTTTTTTACCATTCATATTATATATAATTATATAACATAATTTTAAATAGTTTTAAACGCATAAAATAATTAACAAAATTTTTTATAAAATAATTCAATATATTCATTAATTTCTAATTTAAAATCGTAGTTTCCAGTTTTATTGATAATAAATTTATTTAATAGTTCATTATCAAATATATATGCTTTTATACTTTTTTTATTTAATAATTTTGATTTAATATATCGATGAACACCATCAAATATGTTTCCCTTAATATCCATAATAATTGGGTACTTTAAATTAGCCTTATTTATTCTATTATAATCATCTTTATATTTTTTAGGATTATTCAATACATCATTAACTGAAATATTGCCATCACCCCAACCCTTAGCATCCATATTATAATTTATTGTATTTACATTAATTTTAGTTGCTTTTGGTTTGAATATATTTATATAAGCAAACATTAAATCAACACTATAAACATTTTTACCTTTTGATGTTGTATGTGGCATATATATATATTATTATATATAAATTTAATTATTTTCAGTATTTTTTTCTTTTCTTTTTAAATACGCCCGTCTATTATATTCCTTAATTTTTTCTGGATCGGATTTTTTATATTTATTTTTTTCTTTATATTCCATTACTTTTTTTATAATTTCTTCTTTATGATTTTCATAAAATTTTTTATTTCTTTTTGGAGCAGTATATTTTTTTAAATGTTCCGTTAATTCATTAATTTTTTCTTTTAAAAGTTTATTTTCTTCAATTAATTTTTCAATACTAGTATTTTCCATTTATATATAAAAAATATTATTAAATCTTTATTTAATATATATGTCAGAATATTATAATAAATATTTAAAATATAAAAGTAAATATTTAGAATTAAAAAATAATGATATGATTGGTGGTGGTAAAAATAATAAATTTATATTAGTTGATGGTACTAGTTCATCTGGTAAATCTACTATATGTAAATATTTTAGTAAAAGAAATTTTTTATGTTTTCAAATTGATAATTATTTTAATGATAAAAGAATAAAATTTGATAATATATTTAAAAAAATTAAAAATAAATATGGTGAAACTGATAAAATTTATGATTATGAATCCGTGAAATACATGGTAAATGATGCTGTAAAAACAAATAAAAATATATTATTTGATCATGTTTCACAAAAAGAAATTATTAATAATTTTATAATAATGACAACACAACATACAAATGATTTTAAATTATCAGCAGTTAAATTATATTTAAAATTTAATAGTATTAGGAAAGTTTCCGAATTATTAAATTGTAGTAAATCATCATTACAAAGATGGATAGAAAGATATTTTGAAACTGGCAATATAGAAAGAAAAATTTACAAAAATAGAATTACAATAATTACAAATGAAATATTAAAATTTATAATTAGTATGATTAAAAATAATCCAACAATAACATTATCAAAAATCAAAAAGAAAATTATTAAAAATCATAAAATAGATATATCTGTATCATATCTATTTTACATTATTAAATATAAATTAAATTTAACTAATAAACAACTAAGAAGAAAATATTATCCAGAAAAGAAATTATCAACATTAAAAAAGGATAAAATTAATTTTTATAAACAAATTATTGATAAAGGAAAACGAAATATAATATCAATTGATGAAACTGGTTTATATCTAAATATGATGAAAAATAATGGAGCGTCTTTAGGCTTTGCCTAAAGCCTTGCTTTGCATAGATGTGAAAAAGGTAAAAGATGTTATAAAACAATACATACTTATCCATTTGTAAAGTTTAATTTTATTTGTGCAATTAAATATGGTAAAATAATTGGTTATACTTTATATGAAAAAAATACAGGAGGAATTGATAGTAATAAGTTTAGTGAGTTTTATAATAAATTTATAAAAACTAAATATAAAAATCACTTAATTATTTTAGATAATGCTAAATTTCATAAATCAAAAGATGTGATTGACAATATTGAAAAATCTGAAAATAAAATAATATATAGTTTAGCATATAATCCAGCTCTTAATCCAATAGAAAATCTATTTAGTCAATTTAAAAATCATATTAAAAATAAAAGTCCTGATAATTACGATGATTTAAAAGAAACAATAAATTATATTTTTAAAAATAAAATAAAAAAAGACCATATTAAAAATTATTTTAATTATTTATTTACACAAGCTAATGATTTTATAAATAAAAATACTTAAATAACTGTCCCATTTTTCAGTGAAAAAGGTGTAATGCTTTTATCTAATCCAAATATTTATATATCTTGTTTTGATTTAGGTGAACATAAATATACATTACCTTGTTATGAAAAATTGAAAGAAATATTTGGCGATAGATTAAATTTAACAATCGGGGATAGTACAAAAACATTACAAAATGTTAATAACAATTATGATTTAATACATATTGATGGAGGACATTCTACTGAAGTTGCTGAATCAGATATTATTAATTCATATAGATTAAGTAAACAAGGAACTATATTAATCATGGATGACTATGACTTTCATAATTTGCATGATCTATGGGATGCCTACATTATAAAATATAATTTGGAAAAAATGCATATAAATATTTACAATTCTCCACATCATGATATTAAATATGTAAATAAAAATTAAATTATTTTAAAAATGGTTTCATTATTTGTAAAATAATTTAATAAAAATTAAATTATTTTAAAAATGGTTTCATTATTTGTAAAATAATTTAATAAAAATTAAATTATTTTAAAAATATCCTTCTCTAACTTATTTAAAATTTCATCATCATAATTCCCTAAAATCCAATCATTAATATCAATTAAATATTTCTTTAAAAATGTATCCCTAATCTCTGTAATTTTCTTACTAAAATTTCTTATTATACTCTTAAAACTAATATTATCTATTTTAATATGATTAATTAAATTAATAGCAATATTTTCAATTGTTAATTTATCATTATTAATATTTAACAATCTCTGATATACCCACCATATACACCATACACCACAAAAGCCATTAGGATCTCCTATTTTACATTTTTTAGTTTCTAAACTCTCAATACGCTGAAATCCAATACTAGGTAAAAATTTATAGGGAGGATAATAAATAATATTTTCATCTATTTGTTTAAATTTATTCTCTAATAAATTATCTAATAATGATGGATTATAATTTAATCCTGTAGGAAAGTTAGATCCATTTGGTTCAAAACGTTCAATTGTTTTATTTTTTATATCCCAGAAAATTATATTAGCATGTGATCCAACAGATGTTATAATACCAATTGGTATACATAAATATTTATTTTCTTTATATTTTCTATTTATAACATCATCAAAATATGAAGGAACAAATAATTTTTGATAACACCATACTATTTCAATATTTGAAAAATCTAATTTGTATGGATAATCTAAACTTAATTTTTGATAATAACTTTCTAGAGATTTATTAATTGTTAAAGGATAATCTAAAATTATACTAAAATTTTTATGTTTAAAATCATTATTTAATAAAATTAATCCAAATAATATATCAATAGGAGATCCAGTATAAAAACAGAAATTAGTAAATATTCCATTATCTAATATTAAATTAAGATTAGATCTAGATGGAAGTGTTCTTCTTTCTTTTGTAATTATCTGTTTAATTTTACTTTTACATATTTCTTCACTATTTTCACCTGTAATTTTGTTTTTATCATTAATTAAATTTTTTAATTTATCAAATAAATCATTAGAACACCATTTTTCCCAATCAATAAGTAAATCTTTCTTATTAATCTTAATTTGATTATAATAAGATTCAACAATAATATTTAAAATATCATCAGTTATTTGAATATATTTTAAATTATTATCTTCAATAAAAAAATTTAATGGTTTTATAATTAAAATATCTTTAAATAAATCAATTAAATTATTATTAACTATCTTCATTAAACATGTTACACCTATATTATTTTGAATATTTAAATCAGACTCTAAAATTATTATTTTAATAATTTCAATATGTTCTTTAAAATTAATATTTTTATCTAATAACAAATGTAATGGAATATCACCATTTATATTAGAAAGATTATATTGAATATTTTTAATTTTATTTAAAAATAATTCTAAATAATGATACCTACTATCAATTATAATATAATGTAAAGGTGTATTTCCTAAAAAGTCTGATAAATTAAAATCTATATTTTTATCTAATAATATTTTAAATAACTTATAATTATCCAAAATTATTGATTGATGTATAATTGATAATCCAAAATCATTTGATACATTATTTAAATTAATATTTAAATCAAATAATTCATACACAATTTCTGATTGATAGTTAACAGCAACTTGAATAATTGTTTCACCATTACTTGTTCTGAAATCAATAAATTTATAATTTTTTAAAAGATAATTTAATATTTTAAATCTATTATACATTAAACATAATATATAACTATTATTACCATCTTTCCCATAAATGTAAGGATCTGCACTATTTTCTAATAATAATTTAAATAAACTTAAATTATTAAAAATTATTGCATAATGAAGAGATGTATAACCTAAAATATCTTTAATATTTATAATTGAAATACCTATTGTAGTTTTATTATATTCAATCAATATTTTACATAAATCATAATAATTAAATTTCACACAATTATATAATAAAGTACGACCATCGCTATCAAAAATGTCTATTCTAATATTTATATTATCTTTTTTAGATAAATCTAAAATTAAATTAATTATTTTAATTTGATTATAATTTATTAGATATTGAATAAAATAATTATAATTTTCATCTTTAATATCAAAATTAATAAATTTTTTTTCTTTAATCAAATTATATATTTTATCAAAATCTTTATTTTTTATTAAACTAAATATTTCCATATTAATAGGTAGATAAATTATTTCTCAAATAAAATATCCCATGAACTATTAACAACACGTCTGTAAAATATATTTTTACCTGCTGTAAAACTTGGTCTAGTTATTTTAAATATATCTCCAATTTTAGCACCATAATATCTTGCCATCATATCAGTTAAAAATAAACGAGCTAATTCTGCTTCAGTAAATTTATTTAAAATTTCTTCTCTTTCCTCTCCAACAATGATTTCATGTTTTGGAATAAAAATTTTACTAGGAATATCTTCTAACATTTCACTTTCAAAGAAAAATTCTGCATTTTTATAATCATTAACAATCTGTTTGACTACTTTTTTTGCCACATCTTTTGCAATAATAATTTTATGAATATCTAAATTATTAGATAAATAAACATCCAATGGATGGCCTTGTACTATACTGGTTAATTTAGCATTAACTAAATAAATACCCATATTAAGTTTATCTAATTCAAATGTTGATTTATTTTGAAAATCTTCAACATTAAATTTTTTCATTTCATTTTCCCAAGAATTAATAATTTTTCTACGTTCTAACATTTTTAAAATATTTTCAATAACTGTTTGATTAATTTCACGATTATTATATTCTACACTAACTGACATTATTATATTTGATTAGATAATCTTTTAAATATATTATTTTCAACATTTTTAATCTAACATTAATAATTTATGATTTTAAATTTAAAATATATTTAAATTAATAATAAAATATATTTTCTTAATTTAAATTTTTTTATCTAACTAAATATATATGTCTAATTTAGATTTATCAAATAAAAATTTAATGATACCATCATATGAATTTCTAAGACAAAAATCACAATTACAAATGGTAAAAGAAAAATTATTATATTCACAAAATAAAATAAAAATATTGAATAAAAGACTAGAACGATGTAAATGTAATACTGTAGATAACAATGAAGATACAATTACTGAAAATTTTACAAATATTAATAAAATTAAATCTTCAAATAATATTTTATTTATATTTTTAATTTTATTTATTTTATTTATTTTTTATAAATTTAAAAAAAATTGATTAAATAATTAATTGGAATTAATAAATTATATTTTTGTTTATATTATTAAAGAGTATATCCAAGTGGTCAAAGGAAAAAATTATTTAAATTTTTAAGATCTTCACATCCAGTGTAATCTTTTCATAGGTTCGAATCCTATTGCTCTGATAAAAAAAATAATATAAACTGAGAAAAAAACTCATAAAAATATAATTTATTTAAATTATATAGTTTATTTAATTATGTAAAATATAATTTTATTTTATTTAAAGCTAACTCTATTTTAAATTTAAGTTTAAAAAATTTAATTAATTCCTTATGACAACAATTACATAATTTATTATCTATTATAATTACTTATCATAAATAATTATAAAAAAAAATATCTAATTCTTTTTATATACATATGACTGATGAGTTAGAAATTACTAACTTAAACAAATTAACAACAAAATATAATAAAGCATATGATGAAGCGCTTAGAAAACATAATATAAAAAGAACTAAAAAAAGTTTACTTGAACTTATCAATGCAGAAGCACGTAAAGATCCTGATGTATTAAAATTAAGAATAATATATAATGAAGCCTGGAATGCTGGAGTTAGATATTATATTGACAATAAAAAATTAATAGATCAATATATGAAATTATACGAACCTAAAAAGATAACTGTAGACACAATTATAAAAAAAGGATACTTAATAAATGAAGTTATAAAAACTGGATTTTCAGAATATCAAGAATATAAAAGAATATTAGATTTAATTGTTATACCTAATAAGAATTTAACCGAAAAAATAAATGAAGTTGTTAAAAAAATACAAGAAAAAAATGTGGATGAAAAAGTTACAGATGAAGATTTTACAAGATATAAATATTTAAAATACAAGCAAAAATATTTAGAATTAAAAAAATATAATATATAATTTAGTTAAATGTTTCCATAGATCAGTTGGTTGAATCATGTGACTGTTAATAACAAAGTTTTAATCTTTACTGAAAACGTATATAAGTATAATTATATTAATTATCTAATTTAAAATTTTTATTATTATTTTTTAAATAAAATTGTCTAGTGATATAATTTTATTTAAAATTTTTATTATTATTTTTTAAATAAAATTGTCTAGTGATATAATTTTATTTAAAATTTTTATTATTATTTTTAAAAATTTTAAATAAAATTGAATTTAAAATACTTATAGATAACTTCTCTATAATTATAATGTACAATCCATTTATTTTCAAACTAGAATCAGGTAACTCAGATATTTTAGAACAAACTAGTGATAATGATTTAATTACAAGTTCTACTGTAAATTTACCATTGTCAAGTTTAGGATTCCATACTTATCTTCATCGTACTAAAAGTGCTTTATCAATTACAAGTAATCTACAAACTAAAAATAATTTTTATTATGTTGTTAATCCATTTGAAGAAGAAGTCGCTAGTTATGAAGATTCTCTTAATAATCTTACAAAACATTATCTAAATATTAAAAATGATCGCCCAGAAATTCTATCAAGAGCATTTTATAAAATGTGGGAAATTTTATATTTATTTAATCTTACTGATAAAAATGAATTAACATATGCTGCTATTGCAGAAGGTCCCGGTCCATTTATTCAAGCAGTAATATTATTTAGAGAAAAATTAGGAAATGGTGTTTCAAATGATAAAATATTTGGTGTTCGCGTTCATTCAGAAAAAGGAAAGTATTTAGAAATGGGTAAACAATTTTTAGGTTTTTATAATGAGAATTTTCCTGGATTAATTAATGTTCAAAATACAATTAATCCAAGTAAAATTAAAAAATATAAAGGTAAAACTACTGGAGATATTACTGATATTAAAACTATTAGCTTATTAAAGAAAGATATTGAAAAAACTAAACAATTTGCAGATTTAATAACTGCTGATGGAGAATTTGAATGGGATGATAAAAATTTTCAAGAACAAGAAGGATATAAATTAATTCTAGGAGAAATAATTGCAGCATTAAATGTTCAATCAAAAGATGGTCATTTTGTGCTTAAAATATTTGAAAGTTTTACAATGCCTACTATTAAATTATTATATATTTTATCAAGTTTTTATGAAGAAACATATATTTATAAACCATATTATTCTAGACCATCTGAATCAGAAAGATATATCATATGTAAAAAATTTAAATATGATCAAAAAAAAGATTCAAACTTGTTAAATATAAGAATTAAATCTTTACAAAATGTCCTTGAGCAAATGAATACATTAAGATTCGTATATGATATATATCCAGACTTACAAGTTCCTCAAATATTTATTAATAAAATTAGATTTATTAATATTAAGATTGCAAATCAACAACAAATTATGATTAATGAAATAATTAAATATATTAAAGAAAATAATTATTTTGGTGATAAATATCATACATTTAGAGAGAAACAAATTGATGCAACTAAATGGTGGGTAAGTAATTTTTATCCTCCTTCTAAAAATATTTATGATAAAAATAAAGAAGAGTCTAGAAAAATTATCGAATCATCACTACATAAATATAATATTGAGCAAGAAAAATTTTCAAATCAGTTAATTTATAATTAATAAAAATTGAAAAATTAAATTATATTAATATTATATTAATTACTAAAAATGTGTGATTCAGATTATTCGGATGATGAAGAACAATCTTATGATCAGCAAATTAAAAATTTAGCAAAAAACGAGGCAATTAGAATTTTTACAAAAATAAATGCAGCATGTGAAAGTATTAAAAAAGCATATGTAAATAAAGATAGTAAATGTATAATTATGGAATTATTATCAATTAATATTTGTTATAAACTATTTCAAAATATGGTAGTTAATATAATTGAATATGTATTAAAAAATGAACCTATAATTTGTGATATATATTACACATATTATATATACATAGCAAATAAAGAAATTAAACCATATATTCACATGTCAAAAGAATGTAAAATTGAAGCACAATTAATTAGAGATAAACTTAATTTTTAATCATAAAAACAGAATCTTCAGATGGTAAAAAATATTTATTTTTAATAAAAGCAATTTGTTCATATCCCATTTTTTTATATAATTGATATGCATTTATATTAGATCTTCTTGTATTTAAACAAAGAGTAACATTTTTATTATCATCAAAATGTTTAATTATTAATCTTTTAGCTAATCCTTTTCCTCGATATTTTGGATGTATACAAATCATGGTGATCCCATAATATTCATCAAATTGATTAAATAATTTTCCTTTATCATTAATAGGTTCAAAAATATCTTCCTTATATTCATGATCACTTTCTATTTCCATTTTTTTATTACATGGAGTAATTTTTCCTTGTAATAAAACACCAATTATTTCTGAATCTTTTTCAATAATAATTCCAGTATTTAAATAATGTTGAATATTTGATCTATACCAAAGATCTGAAGTACTAAAACAATTATTATGCAATTCATAAATCTTTTCTAAATCATCTTGATTAGATCTTCTAATTTTAATTTTCATATATTTATTATATGAAAATTTAATTTTAAATCAAAAATATTTAAGTTTATATTAATTAATATTATAAAAAAATATTTTATAATATTAAGATGGAAAATTATAACTTACAAAAAAATTCAAGAATTATTAAAATAGCAACAACCAAAAAAAATAATAAAATAAATGAATTATTACAATTAAAAGAAACAATGATTAATAATAATATAGATGAACAAATAATTAAAAAATATATTGATGAACAATATAATATTATTAATAATAATTATCAAGAAAGTATTAATAAAAAAAGAGACTTAAAAAAGAATATGAATAAAAGAAGAGAAGATGCTATTAAGTTTCTTCTGAAAAATAAAAATTTCCTTGAACAAAATAAAGCTAATCCTGAATATATTAAAGAATATGTTAAAAAACAATATGAAGATATAAATAAAACTTATGTTATTGACGATGGGATTAATTTTATTGATGAATAAATTCAATATTACTTTAATATTAATTTTATTGATGAATAAATTCAATATTACTTTAATATTAATTTTATTGATGAATAAATTCAATATTACTTTAATATTAATGAATAAATTCAATATTACCTATAATACCATCATTGACAACTAAGCGTTTTTCAAATAGTTTAATTATATTTTTATTATGTGAAATATAAAGAATAATTTTATCTTTAAATATATGTCTTATATTAATACATATTTCTTTGGCAATATCATCATTTAGATTTTCATCTAATTCATCAAATAATAATATATTATAATTTTTCCTAATAACTGTATATATAATCTGTGATATATATAATCTAACTCTTTCTCCACTTGATAGTCTTTCGACATTAATTTTTTCATTTTGATTAAATCTATGTTCCATTTTAGAAAATTTTATAGAATAATTAATTAAATTAATATCTGGATTTTTTTCATAATTTGAAATAATATTAAATAAATAATCACTATAAAATCCTTTATTTCCAGGGATTGATATAAATGTTTGACCACTAATATTATTAATAGTTGGTTCTATTTTAAGGACATTTGGAATAATTATTCCTTTTAATATAAATAATAATGATGTTTTACCACTTCCTGATATTCCATTAATTAAAATATGACCTTCAATTATTAACGGACTTGTTATTCCAATTTTAGGTTTATCATTTTTTAATTCACTAATAACTATTTTATTAATCAAATCAGTATTAGTTATAATATTTGGTTCATAACTAATCTTTTCTAAATATTTTAATCTTTCCTCTATTTTATTTACTACTTTATTTTTATAAAATTCTGCCATTTTATCTGATATAAATTCAACATCATATACAATCAAAAAATAATAGAAAAAATCATACTGATTTAAATCATTAACTTTTGAATAAATTAAAATAATCATAAATATTATCATTGCAATATTTGAACTATAATTTAATTTATTATTTATTTTATGCATATTAAATTTTGTTTCTTCTAATTTATTTGTATTATCTATTAAATAATCTGAATTTAATTCATTATTAATTAATAAAATTTTACTATTTGCAATATAATTTCTAACATTATTATCATGTTCAATTGTATCTTTTATTATTGGTTCTTCATCTATTAATCTTATTTCATTAAAAGTTTTAATAGCAATATAAAAAATAGCAAATAATACAATAATTAAACCACTTCTTTTATTCAAAGCAATTACTATTAATGTAATATAATAAAATGGAATTTCAAATTCATTTTTCCCATTTAATATATATTGTTCTAAATTATCATTAAAATTATTTAACATTACATTATATTCTAATAAATTAAAATTTAATAATTCATTCTTATTCATATGTTTAACTCTATCATTAAAATAAAGAGAATTAGCTAATCTTACTTTTTTTATAAAATCTGAAGAAACATCTTTTAATAATTTTTCTATTGGAATTTTTAATGAGAACATAAAAATTAATATCAATGAAAAAGTTTTTATTAATTTAGGATTATTTTTAATAATTTCAGAAAATATAATAAGAACCCAATAAAATCCTCTTATAATAAAACTACTGAAAATTGATAATACAATAAATTTTATAAATTGATTTTTTAAATCATATTTTTTTAATAAAAGATCAAAGTGTTCTTTAATAGTCATTTATAATATTATAGAAATTTTATTTAATTATAAGTATAATATAGTTTTTAATTTTTATTATATTATAATTATAATTGCTAAATTCTGATAAATCATAATTATTAGGTAATTTAAAAATAATTGGTTTATTATTGTTTATTCTTATTTTTTGTATAATATCATTTAAACTTAATAATCCCAAATTAAATCTTAAATTTTCTTTATTTTTATAATTAGGACCACCCCAAGGAGGATCAAAAAAATACAAATCATATGTATCAATCAAATGATTATTACAATCATCGTTAATTAATATTACATTACTTAATTGAAAACTTTCTATATTATTTTTCAATATTTCAAATCTTTCTTTATTTAATTCAATCCCACAAACTTTTTTAAAATATTTAGAAAAAGAAATAATATTACCTCCTAAACCGGCAGTTCCATCCAAAATATATAGATCAGATCCAAAACTATTATTAATAATATTAGATAATTTATCTGCATCAGAAGGTAATGATATTGACCATAATCCTTCAATATCATATTTTAATAATGAACTATTAGGTATTAAAGGAAATACCCTATTAATAATATTTGTATCCATATTTAAATTACATTAAAATTATATTTTTAAATTAAAATTAACGAGAAATTTAATAAATATTTATTAAATATTTATTCTTAATAAATATTTAAAGTATAATTTTTTTATATGATAATGAAATATTTAATATTCTTAATAACATTGATATCGTGTAATAGTCATAATATCAATCCAAAATTATGCATAAATTGTAAGAATTTTATTGGAGATTATATTGGAAATAAATATGGAAAATGTAAAGCTTTTCCTATTATATCTCAAAAAGATGACGAATACTTAGTTACTGGTAAAATTAAAAAAGTAGAAACAGTTTATACATATTGTAGTATTTCTAGACAAAATAAAAATATGTGTGGAGAAATAGGATTAAAATTTGAGAAGAAATAATTTTAGTTTTAACATTTAAACCAATAATTAGTTTAAATGTTAATTAAGAATGGGTATTGATAGGTTTAGTAATTTTATATTAAAATCTATTGGTAATGATAATATAGATGAAGTTAATGTTAGTAATAATATAAAAATAGTTGCTGCTAATTGTGTTATTTTTGATGCTAACTTTTTAATTTATCAAGAAATTATTGAAATTGAAAATGAAGTGAATGATATAATTAAAATATTATTATGTTTACCTTCAGTAAATAATAATTATACTTTATTAGAAGAATATTTAAAAAAAATATTATTACAACCTCACTGGCAAGTATATAATTTTAAAAATTTATTTGATGGATATAATGAAGATGAAATTATTTCTAAATTTTTAACAAATATAACTATAAAAAAAACATTTACAAATAATAAAAATGATATGTTATCACTTATTGAATTAGTTATTTATGAAAAAATATTTAATAAAATAATTTATTTAATTAATAAATTACATCATTCAAATTTTATTCAATCAATTGCTATATTTTTTGATGGCATACCATCTATTTCTAAAGTTATTGAACAACGAAGAAGAAGAATGAAAACTCATTTAGAATCTGTAGAAAGGAAAAAATTATATAAAATATATTTTGATGAATTAGAAATTAATAAAAAAAAATTAAATGATAATATTAATAAAAATTTTACTATCTCTGATGAAAATACTTTATATTTTGATTATATTAAATGGATTAAAAATAGATTCACAACTAATAAATCAATTAGTCCATCATCAATATTTGTAAATAATTTAGAAGATTTTATAAAATTAAAATTAACAAAAGTATTTCCTAAATGTAAAATTTATATTAATAGTTCTAATGAAAATGGAGAATCTGATCTAAAAATATTTAAATTTATATCATCAAGTGAAAATAATTATGATTATTCAATTCATACATCTGATTCAGATTTAATACATCAAATATTAGTTCAACAAACTTATTATAAAATTATTGGTAAAGATATTAATCTTTGTTTAATTAAATATATAAAAAAAAATAGTTCAGAAGAATGTGCTCAAATAATGGAAGCATCTAATGTTATAAAATATTTATTAGAATCTTATAATAATATTAATTATATAAAAACTAATAATTATAGAATAATTTGGGATTTATGTTTATTATTTTATTTTTTTGGGAATGATCATTTACCTTCATCAAATGATATTGGTCCTGAGTTAGGGTTAGATTTTTTTTATACAACTCATTATAAAGCACTTGGAAATAATAATGTAATTAGTTTAAAAAAATCAATGATTAATTTAGATTTAAATAATTTAAAAATATTATTACAAAAAATTAATGAAACTAGTGAATATAATATTACGAAAATGATTTTATTTAGATATTTTAAAATAAATGGTCAGATGGTTAACTTATTAATTGATAAATTTAAATTAAATTTTCAAGGGATTTTAGATTTTCTTAGAAAATTTATAATTAATAGAGGATTATACTTAAGTGATGAAGAATTCAATAATTTAGATGAGTTAGATTTAAGAAAAATATTTTGTTCAAATTTAGAAAACAAAGAAGTATATAAAGATTTCAGTATTTTTAATTTAAATGATTTTAATTTAAATTTATTAATGGATTCTATAAAATTAATTGAAGATAATATTGATTATTATGAAAGTAGTTATAATGGTTTAATAGTTTATATTAAACAAATTAATTGTACATGTGATGTTTATCAGGATTTATATAATTTTATTAATGAAAAAACAACTTTTAATTTAAATCAATTGTATCCTTATCTTTATGAATATAATGATATTAATCAATATTTTAAAGAAAAAAATTCATATAATTCAAATGATTATTTAAAGAAAATATATCATATAATTTTTTCACAATTTGGAAATATGAAAGATTTCCATAATGATAATTTAACATTTTATCAATATTATCATACACCTCCACTATCTGTTTTAATAGATTTTATTAATGAATTAAATACTGATTCAAATTTAACAAAAAGTTGGTTAAAAGAAATTAAAAATGATAATGTTGATAAATATTTAGATTCAGTTAGTCATTATTTAATTATAAGTCCATTTCTTTTATCTTATAATATCACTAATGAACTTTATAAGAAAATTGAACCTATTGATAATTTATGGGTTAATGATATAAATAATTTTAATTATCGAAAAATTGATATACATGAATTTTTAAAAGTCTATTCTACTGCATTAAATAATAAAAAATCAAATATTGATATCCATGAAATTATATGTTATGAATAAAAATCTTTAGAATTTTTATTAATATAAAAAAAGTTATATGCACATGCTCATAACATTAAATATGTCAATACTATAATTATAATAACTATTATACTTGGATTTTTATTTGATTGTGTTGGTAATACTGATGGACTTGGTGTTTATATATTTTTATTTAATTGTTCTTGATAAACCACAATCATCAAAAAAATATATATAATAATTATATGAACTTGTTACTAAGTATTTACCTGTACTGTCACAAGATATTGATAATAAATTTAAATTAGGTTTAATTATTATAGGATCCACTCCATATAATTCCACACCACTATCATACGAAATAAAAATACCTTGATTTGTACAACATACAACCACAAACATACCATCATCACTACATGTTATAGCTCTAATATAATTTTTATTTTGAATTAATTTAGTCTTTGTAAATTTTTATTGTATTATAGTTAATTTATAATCGCCATTTGTATAGTACATTATTAATAAAAAAAATAAATTTAAATATTTTATTTAAATTTATTTTTATTATATGTTATTATTTATTATTCTTTTTTAGATCTATACTCTAATTCTGTTACATAGTTTATTATAATTATGATTATATTTTAATGAAATATTTAATATTTTTAAAAACATTAGTAGATGGTAATAATAACGTTTTTAATTCTATATTATGTATATTGTAAGAATTTTATTGAAAATTTGTAGAAAATAAATTTCATATAGTTTAATCATTTTTTCAAAGAATAAATTATATTATAAAGTTTGATTATGACTTGAAATTTTGAAATTGAGTAGTTCATTATTACTAATATATTTTAAAATTAAAAATCATCTTACAAGTATTTATTTTTAATAAATATTTTAATACAAAAATTATATTGTATATGATTTAGTTTTATTATTACAAATAATAGGTATAACAGGGTCGCGATCAAATCCGGCGGGACATTTATTATAACATAAACCATTAATATTGTCTTTATCACTAGAACATATTTTTTGAGTAATTGAATTATTCCACATATTGGTTGATTTACAATATAATGGGCCGAAATTATAATATCCTGACGGACATTGACCTGGTGGCGTTCCTATAGGATTTGGAATTTTAAATGGGCTTGCAGTTAATCCGCATAGATTGTCAGCTATACGATTATATCCGTTAGGACAATTATCATAACATAAACCACTAAGTGCGACTTTTCCAATAGGACATTTTGGAACTGTATACATCCAACCATTATTGCATGTAGCACCATTATTGATATATCCTGGCGGACATACTGGTAGCGTTCCAATAGAAGTTAAAAATTGATTTGGGTTGTAGGTATATGCTCCATCCCAAGTATATCCTACCGAACACTTAGATGCTGGTTGTGGATTATTAATTAATTAATTCATCAAAATTTTCAGTTATATTAGAACAATTATATTCTCCTGTTGTAGCATAAGAACAATCCATATATATATAATAGATATTATTTTTTTTTAAAGTTTTAAATTCTTACATAAAACATCTTAATAAATATAAATTTAAAGTATTTTATATATATATTTTCATTTTTTAATTAGATTTATTATCATCTATTAATTCATGTTCATTATACATTTGATTTGTTGTGTGAAAACAATAATTATTGTTTTCACATAACGACAGTTTGTAAATATAGCTTGAACATTAGAAATTGATATATCTGAAGTTATAACAAAAATTGTAACCAGAATATTAAATGTTTATTAAAAAAAATTATTTAATAGTAAAATGCAAGTATGTGCTACAATATTTATGCTTGGAAATATAGATAGTGCATTTGGACCATTATTTGCTATTCAATTATCATCATTTTTAATTACACTTGTTAGGAAAAATATAATTAAAACTAATATTTGGCATTTTTTATAAATGTATTTATTTATTATTCATTGCAAATTGATTTTATAATTTTCCAAGTAATTTCTGTAAATTTATTTTTCTATCTAAGATTCACAAAATGTTACAATAAATATATATGTTGGACTATCATATATTGATTATTTTTATTCTACAGACAATATCCATTTTTAATTAAATATGATACAACAATAAAAACTATATTTTTAATTAAATATTTATTTAATAATATTACTTTATTTTTAATATTAATTATTTAAGATTTCCAAACATTAAATCAATTTCTTGGGATTGCTTTTAATATTTTAGAATATGATTCTTGTCTAGTTTTTTTATCTATAAGACTTAATTTATGAAATTCATCATTAAATAATTTTTGAATTATTTGTGTTTTTTCAGTTTCAGTTAAAGTCTTATAATGTTTATATGTTTGTATAAACATATTTATTCTGTCAATAAAAAGTTTTTTATAATATTTATCTAAAAAAATTTCATCCCAAGATTCATTCCAATATTTAAAAATTTCATTTTGTAAAAAAAGCATAGTTTTAGTTTTTCTAATATCATTAGGAAAATTATAAATTTTATTAAATGATTCTAAGTCATCTATAGTTATAAAACAGTATACTTCATCTTTCCCATTAATATTTTCATGGACTGTTTTATCTGAAATATTATATGATTCTATAAAGTTTTCAATAAATGATAAATCATCTAATTTTTTATCACTTTCTACTAGTGTTTGTTCATCTTTAATTAATTGTTTTAACCAAATATAACTCATAATCATAAATCCAGTTCTACCATGACCTGCTGAACAGTGTAATAAAATATTTTGCCTAGATAATTTTGTTTCAAAAAATACATCTAATATTAACCAAAATTTAATTAAATTATCAAGTGTAGGAGGTTTATAATCTTCTACTATCAAGTCAAAAAAATTACACATTCCTTTTTCAGAATCTACAAAATAATTTTGATTACAATTTCTATTGAATGCTAATTTTTCTTGTTCAATACCAGATGAATTAAATGTAATATAAAAAACAATCTCTTCTTTTACTAGTAAATTAATACAACTAGTAAATCGAGACTCATTTGTTTTATACCATGGATCAGCAGTTCCAAATATTTGAATATTTAGATCTAAATTGACATATTTATGAATTTTAGTACATTTTGTTATTTTAAGGTCATGATCTCTAATTTTAACTCTTTCATTAGCTCTACCTTTTAATTTGGTTAATCCAGAAACTACATTAGCAAGATTCTCCAATTTATATTTTTCACCACCATAATATTGGTCTTTTAAATTTAAATATTTTATTCGGTATTTTACATATTTTTCTTTATAAATCATATCATTCAAAATTGTATTTTCTTCTAAATACATTATAATAAATTATAGAAAATAATTTAATATATAAAAAATGTCTAAATATCAAAGAGAAAATTACAAAATTAAGCAATTAAATATTATTTGGAAAAATGATACCGTTTTAGAAAGTATTACGTGTAAAAAGAATACTATAAATGTAACACATAATTTTTAAAATATAAACTTATTGCATTTTTATTGAAAATCCTAATGAAACATATTATTTAAAAATATGTTTCACTTTTGTTAGCTCTACCATTTATATGAAACTTTGTTAAATATTTAAGTATTAAGAAAAAACTATATAAATTAAAAACTATAATAGAAATATAAATAATATTAAATATTATGTTTCATTAAATAAAATTAATGATTAAATAATCATATATATAGAATATAATGATGGTAATAATAATTTTTAATATTTCTTAATATTATTTTTGTAATATTCCATATTTTTTTTATTATAATCAGTTGATTTAACAACATTATGGAAAATATATTCATAACAAATTTTACAAATGATAAATAATGGAAGATATTTATAATTATTAGAAAAAATATATAAATATAATAAATATTCTTTTGCAAAATCAAAAAAGAATATTAAAAATTTACTATTTTTATATACACTAAATAATATTACTCCAATCATCCTATATAGAATAAAAAATAATAGATAATTATCTAATTTAAAAAATAAAAATAATAATAAATAACTAATTAAATCATTTATCTTATCTCGTAATTGATAATAAAATTTAGTACAGAACTTACTTTCTATTTTATAAAATATTATAAATAATGTGTCTAATAAATCAAATAGTGTTAATAAAATTGGTAATATTAATAATAAATATTTATTAATAAATGGATTATTTAAATTCTTTGATAATACGATAAATGATATAATAGTAGTAGTATATCTTAAAATTATACCTTGAGTAACTAATTTTTCACAAATCTTCATATATATATATACAATTATTTAAATCAAAATATAAATTAATTAAAAAAAATATCTAATTATATATTTTATACACATAATAAACTTATGTTTTTTTTATATACAGGAAGTGTTATTCAATGACAAACTTAAATAAATAATTTAAGTTTTCTCTAGCCTTGTCAAAATAAATGCTAAAAAAATATTAATAATATGTGTCTTTATGCAAATCTAGACTGTAAAATCATATACAGATTTAATTATAAAATATAAATTAACAGATCAAGTTTAAAATATTTAATAGATATACAAACTTTAACATTTCTAAAATAAATTAAGACCTGTGTTGTCTTCTAAATTTTTGAATAACTATCTCCATACAACCATAAATAATTTTAAAATTAATATGAATATAAACAATATTTTCATATTCTCTTAGTGCCATAAGAGATTTAATATAACGAACCAAAGCTTTCCTTTTTTCAAAATTATCATAATATTCTTGGATTTCGCTTATTGATAATGTAAAACGAGGATAGATTTTAACAATCAAATCTTTCCCATCATACACTCCACGACATTTTGTACAAAAATCAAATAATTCTTTTTTTTTACCAAATAAATAATGATGAATAGTTGGATGAATCCGATTATATTCTGTTATATAATCACCTAAAGAATTTTTAATTGCAACAAATTGTACTGTTTGTCCACCTTCCTCTTTACATTTTTTATAAACATTTGGATTATTACTATTAGATTCGATCAATGCAAATGGTCGTTTCGATTTATTTTCTTGTACACATGCTGCACTTTCAACAACTGGACCAGTTACTTGTACACATGCTGCACTTTCAACAACTGGACCAGTT
>Ga0214921_10004458_pt1 | contig 20589 bp, 19 predicted proteins | sample LL1505_MetaG_FD_177992 | JGI IMG/M metagenome (GOLD analysis project Ga0214921, IMG submission 177992) | Freshwater microbial communities from Lake Lanier, Atlanta, Georgia, United States - LL-1505 | ecosystem: Environmental > Aquatic > Freshwater > Lake | place: USA: Georgia | collected...
ATCGTCATCGAGAGTTGGCGCCGCCATTACAACACAGTGCGACCGCACGGGTCGCTGGGATATAAGCCACCAGCGCCGGAGGTCTTCGTGCCTGCAATGGCCGTGCGGGTAGCTGCGCAACCCAAACAAGCTTCGCTACCAGCACTGGTATCGAGGCCGTCAATGCACTAACATTACAAATGGACCACTCAGTGGGGGCTGATCAATCACCATACACACAACGCCTATCGTCAATTGTATCCAACGATAGCTTTCACTGACGCGGGCGGAAACCGCCCCCTCATCTTGTGCCATGCTAGCCTCCCTTGATCGATCCCCCGCTTATGGTGCGGGACAATGCCATTTGCATCTGGATACCATGCATATCTTGGTATGCCATACGCCAGATGGCAAGCTTCTCTTTCATTGCACTGCAACAGTTTCAGGGCCAGAATGCTTGGTGTCGAAGTCAATTGCTTGTGGTGTAAGCTCCGCGCTTGGCCTCTGATCTCACCTGTCGGGAATATGCTGCAATGCAGTATGTTTCCCTTAGGGATAAAAATGCCTTGTGATATGAAAAAATTACAGAGCACATCGGACCAAGCCCATGAAAACATGTGTGGTGTATGGTATGCCAAGGGTGTTCCCAATCTCGAATTTCCTGTTATTCTGTATGTCTGCGGGAGGACGCCTTCAATGAATAAACAGGTCAAAAAGACCGATCCGAAAATTGCCAAGCCAAAGGGCCGGATGCTCGATGCCGTTGCGATGGCAGAGGTCGAAACCATGCTGGGTTCCATGCCCCGCCGGCGTGATATGGTGATCGAGGCTCTGCACCGCCTGCAAGACCGGCAAGGCGCTTTGCATGCCCGCCATTTGAAGGCGCTGGCGACCTGTTTCCGGCTCGCCGAGGCCGAGATTTTCGAAGTCGCCAGTTTCTACCACCATTTCGATATCGTAAAAGACGGCGAGAACGCACCTGCCGCCCTCACCATCCGGGTCTGCGATTCATTGTCCTGCATGATGGCGGGAGCCGAGGAACTGATCGGCAAGATCGAAACGCTGGTCGATCCCTCCGCCGTGCGCGTGGTCCGTGCGCCCTGTATCGGCCGATGTGCACAAGCGCCTGCCGCTCTTGCCGGACGGCGCGAGGTGGATCATGCCACCGCCGAAGGCTTGTTGGCTCTGGCGCAAGCGGGCGAAACATCGCCACAAATTCCCGCCTATCGCGATCTCGACGCCTATCGTGCGGATGGCGGATATCAATTGTTGGCCGATTGTCTGTCGGGCAAGCACACGCCCGAGGAGATCATTGCCCTTTTGTCGGATTCCGGCCTGCGCGGGTTGGGCGGGGCGGGGTTTCCGTCCGGCCGCAAATGGTCGATTGTGCGCTCCTATCCCGCGCCTCGTTTGATGACCATCAATGGCGACGAGGGCGAACCGGGCACTTTCAAGGACCGCTCCTATCTGGAGCACGATCCGCACCGGATGCTGGAAGGCGCGCTGATTGCCGCCTGGGCCGTCGGCTGTGACCGGATCTACCTCTATATGCGTGATGAATATCCGGCGGTGCTGCAGCTGCTGCACACCGAAATTGCCCGTCTGGATGCCGCAGGCTTCACCCAACAGGTCGGGATCGAATTGCGGCGCGGAGCGGGGGCCTATATCTGCGGCGAAGAAAGCGCGATGATCGAGTCGATCGAGGGCAAACGCGGCCTGCCGCGCCATCGCCCGCCCTACATCGCCGAGCAGGGCCTGTTCGGCCGGCCGACACTCAACCACAATATCGAGACGCTGTTCTGGGTCCGCGACATCGTGCAGAAAGGGCCGCAATGGTTTGCCGCCCAAGGCGTGCGCGGCCACAAGGGCATGCGCTCGTTTTCCGTCTCGGGACGGGTCAACAATCCCGGTGTCAAACTGGCTCCGGCGGGGGTCACGGCGCGCGAATTGATCGAGGATTATTGCGGCGGTATGCGCGAGGGACATCGGTTTACCGGCTACTTGCCCGGTGGTGCCTCGGGCGGTTTGCTGCCCGCCAGTCTGGCCGACGAGCCGCTCGATTTCGGCACGCTTGATCAATATGGCTGCTTTGTCGGCTCTCATGCGGTGGTGATCCTGTCCGATCACGACGACCCCAAAGCAGTCGCGCTCAACCTGTTGCGGTTTTTCGAGCTCGAGAGTTGCGGCCAATGCACGCCCTGCCGCTCCGGTACGCAAATGCTGGTGCGGATGATGGAGCAGGGGGACTGGAACCACGCTCTGATGCGCGATCTCGATCAGGTCATGCGCGATGCTTCGATTTGCGGTTTGGGGCAGGCGGCCAGCAATCCCGTGCGCTCGGTCCTGCGGTTCTTCCTCGAGGAGACAGTGTCATGACAAAACCTGTTCAGTTCATTCTTGATGGCCGTCAGGTGGTGGCCGAAGCCGGTGAAACGATCTGGGATGTGGCCAAGCGCGAAGGCACCCTGATCCCGCATCTGTGCCATCTCGACCAGCCCGGCTATCGGCCCGACGGCAATTGCCGCGCCTGTGTCTGCGAGGTCGAAGGCGAGCGCACGCTGGCCGCCTCCTGTATCCGCAAACCGAGCGAAGGCATGGTGGTCAACAGCTCCGGCGAGCGCGTCGAAAAAGCCCGCGCCATGGTGTTCGAATTGCTGGCCACCGACATGCCCGCCCGCCTTGACGGGCCAGATCCGGCATCGAAATTCTGGACATGGTCGGAAAAAGTCGGCGTCGCCACCAGCCGTTATCCGCACATGGGCGAAGGCCACCACCACACCCCGTATCAGGCGGGGCTGGATCTGCACGATGATTCCCACGCCGCCATTGCAGTCAATCTGGCGGCCTGTATTGCCTGCGGCCTGTGCGAACGCGCCTGCCGCGAGGTGCAGGTCAATGACGTGATCGGCATGGGCTTTCGCGGCGGGCAATCGCGTCCGGTGTTCGATCTGGGCGACAGCATGGGCAGTTCGACCTGTGTCGGTTGCGGCGAATGTGTACAAGCCTGTCCGACCGGCGCGCTGCTCGAAAAATCGCTGATGGATTCTGACGCCAAAAAGACCGTCGTGACGCCCGACAAGGAAGTGGATTCGGTCTGCCCCTATTGCGGGGTCGGCTGTCTGACCAAGGTGGCGGTGAAGGACGACACCATCATCCGAGTCGATGGCCGCGATGGTCCCGCCAATGAAAACCGCCTGTGCGTGAAAGGCCGGTTTGGTTTCGATTATGTGCGCCACCCGCACCGATTGACCAAGCCTCTGGTCCGCCGCGACGATGCCCCCAAGCATGGCGATATCGCGATTGATCCGATGGACCCGTGGTCGGTGTTCCGCGAGGCGACATGGGAGGAGGCCATGAGCCGCGCCGCGGGCGGGCTGGCCCATATCCGCGATACCCATGGCGGCGGCGCGCTGTCGGGCTTCGGTTCGGCCAAGGGCTCGAACGAGGAGGCCTATCTGTTCCAGAAGCTGGTGCGGCAGGGTTTCGGCACCAACAATGTCGATCATTGCACACGTCTGTGCCATGCCTCGTCGGTCGCGGCCCTGATGGAAGGGGTCGGATCGGGGGCGGTGTCTGCGCCCTTCATGGCCGCGCTCGATGCCGATTGCATTCTGGTAATCGGCGCGCGGCCCGAGCAGAACCATCCGGTGGCGGCCACCTATTTCAAGCAGGCGGCCAAACGCGGGGCCAAGCTGATCATCGCCGATCCGCGCGGGCAGGGCTTGATGCGCCATGCCAGCCACAGTCTGAAATTCCGCCCCGGCACCGATGTTGCCCTGCTCAATGCCATGCTGCATGTGATCATCGATGAAGGGTTGACCAGCGATCAGTTCATTCAGGCGCGTGTGTCGGGTTTCGAGGCGCTGAAAGCCAAGGTTAAGGATTTCTCGCCCGAGGCGATGGAGCCGGTCTGCGGGATACCCGCTGCAATGATCCGCGAGGTCGCCCGTCTTTTTGCGACCTCCGAACGCTCGATCATCTTTTGGGGCATGGGCGTGTCCCAGCATGTCCACGGCACCGACAATTCGCGCTGCCTGATCGCTTTGGCGACCATCACCGGCCATGTCGGCCGCAAGGGATCGGGCCTGCATCCGCTGCGCGGGCAAAACAATGTGCAGGGCGCCTCCGATGCCGGACTGATCCCGATGATGTATCCCGATTACAAGCTGGTCGAGAATCCGCTGATCCGCGCCCAATATGAAAATGCGTGGGGGCAGACGCTCGATCCCAAGCGCGGCTTGACGGTGGTCGAGGTGATGGACGCGATCCATGAAGGTCAGATCAGGGGCATGTATATCATGGGAGAAAACCCCGCGATGTCCGACCCCGACCAGACCCATGCGCGCGAGGCGCTGGCCAAGCTCGACCATCTGGTTGTGCAGGATATTTTTCTGACAGAGACGGCATGGCATGCCGATGTGGTGCTGCCGGCCTCGGCCCATGCCGAAAAGCTCGGCACCTTCACCAATACCAACCGTCAGGTGCAGCTGGGCCGTCCCGCCCTCGATCTGCCGGGCGAGGCGCGGCAGGATTGGGAATTGATCGTCGATCTGGCCAACCGCATCGGCCTGTCATGGTCCTATGGGCATGTCTCGGAAGTCTATGAGGAAATGCGCGCGCTGATGCCGTCGCTGTCTGGCCTGCCGTGGCACCGGATCGAACGCGAAGGCTCGGTGACCTATCCGGCGGCGGACGAGCACACACCGGGTCAGGACATCATCTTTGTCGACAGCGTGCCGACCAGTGACGGCCGCATCCATCTGGTGCCTGCCGATATCGTGCCGCCCGCCGAAGTGCCCGACGAGACCTATCCGCTGGTGCTGACCACGGGCCGTATGCTCGAACACTGGCATACGGGTGCGATGACACGGCGCTCGGCGGTGCTCGACACGATCGAGCCCGAGGGGATTGCCTCGATGAACCGGTTCGAAATCCGCCAGCGCGGCTTGAAGGCGGGTGATCCGGTCGAGGTCTCGACGCGCCGCGGCAAGATCATCGCGACCTTGCGCGCCGATGACGATGTGTCGGACGGGATGATTTTTGTGCCGTTCTGTTTCAGCGAGGCGGCGGCCAATGTGCTGACCAATCCGCAGCTGGACCCGTTCGGCAAAATTCCCGAGTTCAAATATTGCGCCGCCCAAGTGGCTCCTGCTCGGCCGATTGCGGCCGAGTGACCCTCAAATACTCCTGCTCTCCACGACAAAAGCCTGCTTGATCGGGCTTTTGTTTTGCCTTTGTCATCAATTCCTGATCATCTGTCGGCCTGACAGACTTGAATGGAGTGAGAGAATGAGACGTCTTCGCCGCGCGCGTATTGTCGCGACACTGGGTCCGGCCAGTTCTTCCCCTGAGATGATCCGGACCCTGTTCGAGTCCGGCGTCGATGTCTTCCGTCTCAATTTCAGCCATGGCAGCCACGAGGACCACCGCGCCCGCTTCAACGCGATCCGCGCGCTGGAGGCCGATGTCAACCATCCCATCGCCATCCTGCAGGATTTGCAGGGTCCGAAAATCCGGCTCGGAGCAGTGTCGGGCGGCAAGATGGTGCTGGAACGCGGCCAGACAGTCCGCATGGTGCTGGGCAAGGATACAACAGAGCCAAACACGCTGGCCCTGCCGCACAAGGAAATTTTCGATGCATTGATGCCCGGTCACCATCTGCTGATCGACGACGGCAAAGTCCGCGTCAAAGTGGTGCGGATGATTGATCAGGGTGTCGAGGTCGAAGTGATCAATGGCGGGCCGGTGACCGACCGCAAGGGCGTCAACCTGCCCGATACGCTGCTTGATCTCTCCCCCATCACCGAGAAAGATCGTGCCGATCTGGCTTTCGGGCTGGAACTGGGCGTCGATTGGGTGGCGTTTTCTTTCGTGCAGCGTCCGGCCGATCTGATCGAGGCGCATGGTCTGGTCGGCGGTCGCGCCGGTGTGATGGCCAAGATCGAGAAACCCTCGGCCCTTAAGCATTTCGACGAGCTGGTTCGCTTGGCCGATGCCATCATGGTGGCGCGCGGGGATCTGGGCGTCGAAATCCCGCCCGAAGATGTACCGGGGGCGCAAAAAGACCTGGTGCGGGCCTGCCGCATGGCGGGCAAGCCGGTCATTATCGCCACCCAGATGCTGGAATCGATGATCAGCGCGCCCACACCGACCCGCGCCGAAGCCTCAGATGTCGCCACCGCCATTTATGACGGGGCGGATGCGGTGATGCTGTCGGCTGAATCGGCTTCGGGTCAATATCCGGTAGAGGCGGTCGAGATCATGGACCACATCATCGGACGCACCGAGCGGCACCATTCCTATCCGCCGTTGATCCATGCGCTGCATCCGGCCGTCGAGCCGCATCCGCAGCATCTGATTTCGGCGGCTGCCGCCGATGTCGCCTCCTCGATCGGGGCGGCGGGCGTGGTGGCTTTCACCCAAAGCGGTACCTCGTCGATGCGCATTGCCCGCCAGCGGCCGAGCGTGCCGATCCTGTCGATCACCCCGAGCATCCAGACCGCGCGGCGGCTGGCCTTGCTGTGGGGCACCGATACGGTGCAATCGAGCGGCGGCGGCAGTTATGATGAAATGGTCGAACAGGCCATTCACCATGCCAGAGAGACCGGCTTTGCGCAGCCGGGCGAAACCATCGTGATTGTTTCGGGCATTCCGTTCGGCATGGCGGGCTCGACCAACAATTTGCGCATTGTCACCGTCTGACCCTTTGAATATAAACAGTGATTAGGCCTGTGGCTTTTGGGATACCAGTTGATGATGCATCAGTTGGTGCCCGTCACGGGCCAATCGCGGCGTGACGATCACCTGATCGGGTGCAATATCCCCCGCAACGGGGCAGGGACGGAAATGACATGATGGCCAAAGCTCTGAAACCGAAAATGCGCTGGCCGCTCGACGAGGATCTGTCACAGGATTTGGTGCTCAAGCGCGTAGCACCAGAAATGTCGTTCAAAACCAAGGTGTACGGCATTCTCAAACAGGCCGTGATCGGCATGGATATTTACGGCTCGGCAGCCCAGACATGGCTGGACGAACGGCAATTGTCGGAAAAGCTCGGTGTCAGCCGCACGCCGGTCCGCGAGGCGATTGCCATGCTGGAGCAAGAAGGCTTTGTGCGCTCGGTGCCACGCAAGGGCATCATGGTGCTCAAAAAGACCAAGCGCGAAGTGATCGGTATGGTGCAGGCCTGGGCCGCGCTTGAAAGCATGGCGGCGCGACTGGTTTCCGAACAGGCCTCCGATGCCGAGATCTCCACCCTGCGCGGGATTTTCCAGAGCTTCAACGACGCCCACCGCCCGCAGGAAAACCTGTCGGAATATTCGGCGGCCAATATCACCTTTCACCAGACTTTGATCCGCATGAGCGGGTCGTCGGTTCTGGTCGATCTGACCGACAATCTGTTGCTGCATGTGCGCGGGATCAGGCAGTTGACCATCGGGCGGGGAGATCGCGCCGAAAAGTCGATCCGCGACCATCTGGCGATTATCGAGGCGCTGGAAAAGCGCGATGCCGATCTGGCCGAACGCCTGTCGCGCGAACATACCATGGCGCTGGCCGCCTATGTCGAAGCCCATGGCGACACGATTTTCGATTGATTGTTCGATCACATCCGCTGTCTGGATCGCCCCGATAATACCCGCGCCATCCCCGTATGGGCGGGGAGTGAATTGTGAATTGTCACAATTTGTAACTTACGCTTGTCAAATCAGATAAATTCCTCTCTAGATTCAAGTCTCTGGGGTCCAAGCGTTCGATTGTGTGGTAGTTGTGTCTCAAAGCGTATCCGATCAAGCCGTGCGCGGTGGCGTTGATCTGCCTGTCCCAAGCGCCAATTTGCGTTGGGTGATCAGCCGCAAAGCGCAGCTGATTGCTGCTCTTGATGCGGGCTGGCTCTCGCTGGAAGAGGCGTGCTCGCGCTATTCGCTGACCTCCGAGGAAATCATCTCGTGGCGCAGCCGGATGATGCGGCATGGCCTGCGCGGTTTGCGCGCCACCGGCATCCAGCAATACACTCCCGACTGGCCCCGCGCCCAATCCTCGTGACTGATCAACGCGACGGGCGCAATCCGGGATCGCCATAGGCGATGAAGGACCCGTTCAGCCAGCTGTGCTGTTTCAATCCGTAGAGAAAATCCGATCCGTCGGGATTGCATAACCCGCCGCCCGCGGCCAGCAAAATGGCATGGCCTGCGGCGGTATCCCATTCCATCGTCGGGCTGAAACGCGGATAGAGATCGGCACGCCCTTCGGCAATCGTGCAGAATTTGAGCGACGAACCGGCCACCGAACGTCCGGCAATCGCATAGTCTTGCAGAAAAGCTTCGACCTCGGGCGAAGGATGCGACCGGCTCGACACCACTGTCAGCCCTTCGGGTGCCGTGCGGCAATGGATGTGCTGCAAGGCCTCTTGATCAAACACACCGTTCCGCATCGTGCCTTGCAAGGCCGTGCGCCCGCCCAGCCAGAGTTTGCCGGTCGCCGGTGCATATATTACCCCCACAACCGGTTGGTGGTCACGGATCAAAGCAATATTGACGGTATATTCGCCGTTGCGGCTGATGAATTCCTTGGTGCCGTCGAGCGGATCGACCAGTGCAAAAATCCGTCCCGCCGCGCCGTTCAATCCGGCGGCCGCCTGTTCTTCGGCTATCACCGTCAGCCATTGCACCTGTTGTGCCAGTTCGCCGACAATCAAAGCCTCGGAAGCCTGATCGGCCAAAGTGACCGGCGAGCCATCGGCCTTGGATGTGCGCGCAGGATGGGTTTTCTCGATGCCGAGAATGACCTGTCCGGCGGCTATGGCCAATTCGGCAAGCCCCAAGGCCCAGTCATCGCGCTGGTCATCGGGCAGATCGGGGTCGAGACGGGAGAGATCGGATCGTGTGTGCATGCGCTACACGACCACAAACGGCCTTGATCCTTCAAGCAGGATTGGCGCTTTTTCAGTGTAAAACCATGCTAAAGCTGGACAAACAGGCTGCTGATCGTATCGTCACACATCCACTTGACCAAGCCACCACTGCAAGCGAGCGCATGATGACAGACACTTCTTCCACCTCCTCTGTGCCGATCGGCGTGTTGACCGTGTCCGATCGGGCATTTCAGGGCGTCTACGAGGACAAAGGCGGCCCCGGCATTGTGGCGGCCCTGTCCGATATCGTTGCAACGCCATGGCATGCGGTGTCCCGCATTGTGCCCGACGAGCAGGCCACCATTGAGAACGCCTTGCGCGAGATGGCCGATACGCTCGGCTGTTGTCTGATCCTGACCACAGGCGGCACAGGCCCCGCGTTGCGCGACGTCACCGTGGAAGCGACCATGGCGGTGGCCGACCGGATCATGCCCGGCTTTGGCGAATTGATGCGCACCGTCTCGCTGCGCGAAGTGCCGACTGCCATTCTGTCGCGGCAGGAAGCGGTGCTGCGCGGCCAGAGTCTGATCGTCAACCTGCCGGGCAAACCCTCGGCCATCCGCACCTGTCTGGACGCCGTCTTCCCCGCCATCCCCTATTGCCTCGACCTGATCGGCGGCTACCGGATCGACACCCATGACGAAGTCTGCAAGGCGTTTCGGCCGAAGGGGTGAGGGGGGACAAAAGGGTGATAGCTTATTTTCCTTCGTTCCGTCGCAGATAGGCACGGCGTCCGGCCATATAGGCAATGATTGCAACAAGCTGCAGTGACATGGCGAGAAGATAGACAGTCTGTTCGGAAAGACTTTGACGAATAAATCCGAATGAGGCTGGTGCAAAAGCATAAGTTGCCTGCGAAATGGCAACAATCAGTGCCACAACGCGTGACGTATCGCCTTTCGAGAACTCGCTCTGCACGATCAGCGGCGGCAGGGATGTTGCATTTCCAATACCCAATCCTATCATGACAACGCCGATGATCATGCCGAATTCCGGTCCGCTGATTGCAACCAGAAGTCAAAGACAGCCAAGCATCTGCACGAACAGGCTGAGCGAGGCGATCACGCGACGATCTGCATTGGCGGGCATAAACCAGCCTACACATTGTCTTCCGCAGATGGCTGCCGCTGTCGAAAGACCTGCTGCAAGACCTGCGCCCTGAACGCCCAATCTCGGCACCAGCAGCGAAACCAGATGCGCCAGAAGCCCTATCTGCGCGAACAATGCCACGGCCATGCCGAATGACAAAGTTAGGAACGCCCAATCTTGCGAGAGCGCACCTACAGGCGCTGCGCCCGCTGGAAGGGGTTGGGTCAAACTCTCCTCTGGCGGGGGTTCTCCGTCTGGATATTGTCCGAGATTGTCCGGTGTCTTTTGCAGCACGGTGAAGGCGATGATGATTATGGCCAGCACCATAACGCCTCCTATGATGGCCGCAGCTGTCACAAATCCGGCCTGCTCGATCAGTGCGACCCAAAGGGGTGAAAAAATTACACCGCCAATACTGGCCCCGTTATAGGCTGTGCTGAGTGCAGCCGGTCGTTTCCTGACAAACCACGGACTGATGATGGCATTGACTGCCGCCGCACCCAAAGTCGGCCAGCCCGCACCCGACAGGATTGTTGCGGCATAAAGGTGCCACGGCGTCCGGGCGGTAGCCCAGCCTAACACGCCCAAAGCAAGCAGGATCGCGCCCGCAACAGTCACAAGCGGTAATCCGAAACGCCGGTGCAGTCGCGGTAGATTTGTGATGATGACGGCACCGATCAGGAAATGGACCGTAATTGCACCGGAAACGGTCGCAACCGACCAGCCGCGTGTGCGCACCAGAGTATCAAGATAGACAGGCGGCCCATAAAAGCCGAGCCCCCATCCGAACACGGCGACAATAAAAGCCGCAGCCACCACCCGCCAGCCGTAAAAGGGTGCGCTTTTGTTGGTCATGACAGATCGTTCCTAATGAGAGCATGGCAGGATCACCATCCGAACCTAAACCATCCGGTCGGCAGATGGTTCGCTCGTGGCCGAAGCAACTCATCTTGGTTTATGATGTGGTGTGTTGAAAGAAGGGTCGCGAAAATGGTCTCCACAGTCTCAATTGCACAGATCGGTTCGATGGTAGGTGATCTGACGCGGGCTGCGATGTTGCAAGCCCTGATGGATGGTCGCGCTTTGACAGCCAGCGAGTTGGCCAGTGTCGCAGGGATCACGCCCCAAACAGCCAGCGGGCATTTGGGTCAATTGGCGGAGGCCGGATTGATCACCGTCATCAAGCAGGGGCGGCATCGCTATCACCATCTGGCGACACCGGATGTGGCCCGCATGCTCGAAAGCCTGATGCTGGTTGCAGCAGCCCAACCGGTGAAACGGATTTCAACGGGGCCCCGTGATCAACAACTGCGTCTGGCCCGCACCTGCTATGATCATATTGCCGGCCAATTGGGTGTGGCGCTTGCCGATGCGATGGTCGCTCAGAACTGGGTCGAGATGGGATCCGATGCTGCCGCCATGACCCCTTATGGATTGCAACAATTCCAAGCCATCGGGATTGATCTAACACCGGCGGTGAAGGGCAGCAAGACCAATGCGCCTTTCTGCCGTCTCTGTATGGATTGGAGCGAACGTCGTCCCCATTTTGCCGGCCGTCTCGGCAAGATGCTCTGTACTTACGGATTGGAACAGGGATGGATCCGCAAGCGATCCGACGCAAGATCACTGGAAATCTCGCCCGAGGGACGCCGTCGCTACAGGGATTTTTTCTGTGTGGAATTGCCTGACACCAGATGACACGGGATTTTTGCAGAGCGCAATAAAAAGGACGGCTTAAAGCCGTCCCGATATCCCGACGATCAAAACCACCCGACGGATCGAGTGGCCCACAACTCTGGGCAAGTGACCGGTTAACCGGTTGGCTGGCACGCTCTCCTCCGAAGAAGTCTAGTCGATCAGTTGCCAACCATCAAAAATTGGCAAACCTTGAAATTCCATTCAACGGGAATACGATGTCTTGACGGTCCAAGCCTGTTCAAAATGCCTTGAACGTAATGATCGTATGCGTATCGACGATGTCGGCGATGGTCTGTACCTGCTGGCCGACGAAGTGGCCGATATCGGCGTCGTCATCGATGTGGAATTTGGCCAGAATGTCGAAATGGCCGGCAATCGAATAGATTTCCGAGGCGATTTCGGCGTCGGCCAAGCGGCTGGCCACCTCATAGGTTTTGCCGAGCTTGCATTTGATTTCAACGAAAAAAGTCTGCATGGCCTCTACTCAGTCTCAGTGATGTTGGCTTCGACACTAAGCCTGTTGCGCCAGTTCGACAAGTCTTGCGGTCATCGCGCTGTCGGGCTCGCTCATCGGGGCGAGAATGGTGAAGTGGTTGGTGTCGGGGTGTTTGCTCCAAGACACCTTTGCCCCTTGCTTGCCCCAGACGTCGGCGATCAGCGCGCTCTGGCGGAAATATTCGTCGCTTTCGTCGCCGCCCACCACCGCGTCTATCACGAGATGCGAGGCCACAGACGCGGGCAGGGTCCAGAGCGCGGGCGAGACGCATTTGGCTTCCGGCGCGTCCAGCTTGAAATCGGCATTCATCACGGTTTGCATCATCGGCAGCAGATCGAACAGGCCGGAGATGGAATAGCCCTTTGTAGTCAGATTATTGGGCAGGGAAGCGTCATAGGCTTGCCAATCGGTGCCGAGCAGGCAGGCCGTCAGATGTCCGCCTGCCGAATGGCCTGCCACGGCCATCGGGCAGCGGGTGCGGGCATAAAGCGCGCGGGCGGCACTGCGCAGATCGTCGATGATGTCTTGTATGCCCACCGCAGGGCACAGCCGGTAACTCGGAATAGCCACAGTCACGCCATGTGCATTGGCGCCCTTGGCGAGATGGCTGAAAAACGAGCGGTCCAGCCCGCGCCAATAACCGCCATGGATGAACAGCAGGATCGGGCCGCGCCCGCCTTGGTCGGCCCTTGCATCGGGACCGAACAGGTCTATCGCCTGCCGATCGTGCGGGCCATAGCTCAGGCCAAGCAGGGACTGGCCGCTTGCAGCGGTTTCCTCGCGATAGGCTTGGGCATCGGCCTGCCATTTGGCGATATGGGCGGGATGTTCGGGCACGCGGGCGCGGTTGTCGTATTCCTTGTCGATATGCGGATCAACGCTCATTTCGTCCCCATCACCATATTCGGAAGCCCCGTGGCGATTTCGGGAAACACACTGAGCAGGATAACAGCCAGCAACATCAGCAGCACAAACGGCACCGTACCCCAGATCACCTCTGACAGCGGAATATCGGGGGCGATATTTTTGATCACGAAAATATTCAAACCGACAGGCGGGTGGATCAAGCCCATTTCCATCACGATGGTCATGACAATGCCGAACCAGATCAGATCGAAACCGGCGGCTTTGAGCGGCGGCAGGATGATCGGCGCGGTCATCAGGATGATCGAGACCGGAGGCAGGAAAAAGCCCAGCACCACCACCATCAGCAAAATAGTGGCCAGCAGGAACCAAGGCGAGAGTTGCAAAGCCACAATCGCCTGTGCCGCCGCCTGCGAGATATGCAGATAGCTCATCACATAGGAATAGAGCAGCGACATGCCGATGATCATCATCAGCATGGTCGACTCCCGCAAGGTCGCATGCAGGATCGGGGTGACATCTTTTGGCCGCCATACGCCATAGACCACGGCAATCAGCCCCAGAGCCAAAATCCCGCCAAGTCCTGCGGTTTCCGAAGGCGTCGCATAACCGCCATAGAGTGCGGCCATCACACCGGTCAGCAACACGATGAAGGGCAGCACACGCGGCAACAGCGCGAATTTTTCGGCACGTGTCAGTTGCTCGGTCGACAGGATCGCATGCTCTGTGCCATGCGCCTCATAAGCGCGCTCGGCCGTCGCATATTCGACCCTGAAACGGTAGACCGCATAAAGCGCAAACAGGCCGACCAGCAACATGCCCGGCCCGATACCCGCCAGAAACAACCGACCCAGCGATTGTTCGGCAGCCACGGCATAGAGGATCATGGTGATGGAAGGAGGGAGCAAAATGCCGAGCGTACCGCCCGCTGCAATCACGCCCGCCGCAAAGCGTCCCGAATAGCCGCGCTTGCGCATCTCGGGAATGCCCGCCGAACCGATGGCCGAGCAGGTGGCGGGCGATGATCCCGCCATTGCCGCAAACAGCGCGCAGGCAAACACATTGGCAATGCCCAAACCACCGGGGATGCGGTGCATAAAGGCGTGCATGGCCGAATAGAGATCCTGACCGGCGCGCGAGCGGCCGATAGCCGCCCCTTTCAGGATAAACAACGGAATGGCCAGCAAGGTGATCGACGACATTTCCTCGTAGACATTCTGTGTGACGGTATCGAGGGCGGCATGCGGCATGAAGATCGCCATAAACACCACCGCCACCGCGCCCAGCGCGAAAGCAATCGGCATGCCCGAAAACATCACAGCCAGCGTGGCACCGCCATAGAGCAGCCCGATCATGCCTGTTGTCATGATTGTTCACTCCTCTGGCTGATGCCGATGACCACCTGCAGAATAATCTGGATGGTCAGCAGGATCATGCCGATGGTCATCAAGCCATAGGGGATCGACAATGGCGGCCCCCAAGTTGAAGATGAATGTTGATCATCCACTAGTGCCTCATGCAGCAAAGTCACGCTTTTCCATGAGAAGAAGACACAAAACAGTGCGGAAAACAGATCGGTCAACACCTGACGGACATGGTTGACGGATGCAGGCAGGATGCTTGCCAGTGCTTCGATGCCGACATGGCCACGACGCGACTGCACAGCGGCCCCTGACAGAAAGGTAGCACCTACCAACAGGAAAATGGCGGTTTCATCCTGCCAGTCGGTCGGAATTTTCAAGGCATACCGCACAACAACACTGTAGGTCAGCACCAGACAGGCGACAATCAGGGCGATCCCGCCCAGCGTCATCACGGCAGAATTGATGCGTTCGATCAGCGAAGCGGCTACGCCAAGCCAGCCTGTCAAAGGCTTGGCAGGCGCATCGGCGGTTTGAAATTCTTCAGGAAGGCCGTGGCTCACGAGACAGCCTCTGCCAGTTTCAGCATTTCGGCACAGCTTGAATTGCGGTTGGCATAATCTTTCCATGCTGTCTCGCGAGACAGGGTGCGCCACTGGTTGAGGGTCGCGGCATCAAGCGATTGTACTTTCGCGCCTGCCTTGGCAAAGATTTTTTCGACCTCGACATCGTCGGTTTTGGCACCTTCCATGCCGAAGGCTTCCAACGATTCACCGACGCCCATAATGGCATCCTGCTGTGATTTGCTCAGGCCCTGGAAAATGGTTTTCGACATCAGCAATGGTTCGAACATGAACCAGTAGAAATTGCCCTTGCCCGATGTCAGCCCTTTCGACAATTCATCGAGATGGAACGAGATCAGCGAGGTCGAGGAGGTGCAGACCGCATCGCATGCGCCGGTCTGCATGGCGGCATAGCTCTCGTTCGATGGAATGTTGAGGGTCGCGGCCCCTGCCGCCTGAAAGACCAGATCCATTTCACGCGAGCCGCCACGGATTTTCAGGCCCTTGGCATCGGCGGGCGACAGGATCGGCGCGCCGCGGCTGGCGACACCGCCCGATTGCCACACCCACGAGACGATGATGACGCCCTTTTCATTGAGGAATTGCGTCAGCTTCTGGCCGATCGGAGCCTTTTTCCATGCCGCGCCCTGCTCGTAAGAGGTCACGAGACCGGGCATCAGGCCGATATTGGTTTCCTGCAATTCGCCGCCCGCATAGGACAGCGGATAGAAGGTCATATCCAGCGCGCCTTTGCGGATGGCCGAGAATTGCGCATTGGTCTTCATCAGCGAGGAGCCGGGATAGACCTGCGCGTTCAATTCGCCATTGCTGACCTTGGCAATATTCTGGGCGAATTTGAGGCAGAGCCGGTCGCGGAAATCGCCCTGATCAATCGTGCCACCGGGGAATTGGTGGGAGATTTTCAGGGTTGTGGCCGCCTGTGCCGTGCCGATGCCACTGACCAATGTGGGTGCGGCAAGGGCTGCACCCAAGACATGGCGGCGTGTAAGCAAGGCGGATGGACGGTTCTTCTGCGAGCGATGGCTCATGGCGTTCCCCTCGGTTGCGGGGGGCATGCTGTCTACCCTCCCCGTCGGATCAGATTGCCCTTCCGACAAACAAATATGTCTTATTTATGACACATTTTTTGCCGGATTCAATCAAAGAAACATTACGGCGGCAAAGTTCCACGGCAATCAATGGGGTGGTTGCGGAATTTCGGGTTCGAGCGGCAGGCTTTCAGTGTCGAGAGCGGTGATATCGTCCCTGAAAGCCCTGATCCCGGCAATGGTGCCGCCGTGGCGTTCCTTGCGCTTGGCATTGCCCAGCAGGGTTGCGGCCGCCAGTTTGGCATATTGGATGCACAGAATTGCCAGTGTCGGGGCCTCGATCTCCCATTTGCGGGCGACATACTGGCGCGACCATGCCAGATGGAAGCGCGCCTTGAACACCCGTCCCGCTTTGGGCGAGGAGGACCCGCCACGCGCATGCCGAACAAGTGCACGATCCACATGCACCAGCGCATGTCCCGCATCCGTGATGCGGCGGCACAGATCGTCATCCTCGTAAAACAGAAAGATGTGCGGATCAAACCCGCCCAGTTCCAGCATCACATCGCGGCGGATCAGCATGCAGGCTCCCGATAGAAACGGCACGCAGCAATCCCCGCTCGGTTTCCATTCCTTGCGCTTGTCGTTTTTGAGGAACTTGGCCAGAAGCGAATGATTGGGGAAGAAAATACGGCCGCCTTCCTCGATGATGCGCGGGCCGAACATGGCGGCATCATGGTAGCGGTTTACGGCCACCAGAAAGGCCGCAACCGCCCCTTCCGCCAGTACCAGATCGGGATGGATTAGCATCACCAGCGGCGTTTCGGCTGCCTGAACCCCTTGGGTCATAGCACGTCCAAAGCCCTGGTTTTGTTTGTTGACCAGCACCCGCGCGGCAAATGATTCAGCAATTGCCACGCAATTATCGCTTGAGGCATTGTCCACCACGATCACCGAAATGTTCTGCTCCTTCAAGGCCTCTAGACAGGCAGGCAGGACGTCTTCACTGTCATACGTTGTCACAATGGCCGTCAGGTGGCGAGTGGTAAACTGGGTCGTTGTCATGACATCTCTATTGGCAAACGGTAAGCAACTTTTATGAAATAGTTCATGCAGTTATATCCAGGCTCTTCCCGAACTGTGCTTGATGATCCTGAAGATATTGAGGCATTTCATGAATTGGAACTCGGTCTGTCGTTTGTTCTACAGCGGCCTCAAATGTGGTTTTTTGCTTAAACATATCCAATTCCATCTGCTCCTCATGTGAAAACGCTTGTATTTTGGCCCTAAATGCTTCCCAGCCACCAATCGAGGTGAAATGCCATCCGGCTTCTTTTATTTCCACTATGGGACCAATAAAACCAGTATTAATTTTATTCCAAAAGCGTGTATGCCATCGTCCCAAGAGGTTGCGATATAATTTGCGTGAAGCAAACAGCTTACCCCGTCGCAAATCTTGAGCAGAACGGAAAGACGAAAAGCAGCAAAGCCGCGATCCTAGATACCAGTTTTCTCTTTTAAGGCGACGATTGAAATAAAAGGAATATGCAGGACAAGTGAAAACCAGCATCGTACCTGCCTGATAGTCGTGAGCGGCCTGTTGCAATGTTGTGGCGCGGATAATTTCATCCACATCCGAGACGATGACTAGATCATCTGGCTTGGCAGTTTTTAGCCCTTGTGCAATCTGGTCGCGCTGGAAATATTCACGAGCCCAAGCTTGCGAACTTGCCTTACGATAAAGCCTTGGATCCTCGGGGAAGTCAACAATCACATGCTCAATTTTATCAAGAAAGGGCGCAAAACGAGTCTTGTTTTCATTAAAATAGAGTGGTTTATCCGCACCTTGAAAGGTTTTGCTAGCTTCTACCAGTACGAAACGGTCAACAACGGGTGCCATTTCATTCAGCCGGATTTCAAGAATATCCAGCTCGTTGAAGAAGGTAAAACAATCGAAAATCATAGGGGCAATCTCTTGATGAAGTGTCCACTCACTGTGCCTTTTGGTCGCATGCTTTGGCGCAGATGGAAAGACCTGATCTGACCAATTGCACGGCAGTCTTAATCGTTTGTTGACGCTAGCAGCTGTTGGCGCACATCTACGCCCGATTGGGTGGTATAAATCCAGAATTACTAATGCGGGTCAAATCAGGGGAGGGCTAGGACATGGCGAGATATCTGTCTATGCGGGCAATGCTGGCCGTAACTCTGCTGACTGTGCCCTCAATGCTCTTTGCGCAAGAGATGGTGAATGCCAATTTCAACGGGCTGACAGTGGGCGGCCATTTGGGTCTGGGCGTCGGCTTGGCAGGCTCGACAGCCACCACCGGTACATTGGGCGGGGCGCAGGCCGCCTATAATATCCAGATCAACACGGCCCTGATCGGAGCCGAAGCCGATGTGACTGGCACCAGCCTGCACGCCAAGGGGTTTGTGGCAGGCAGCTACAAACAGAATTTCCTGAGCTCGATCAGGGGCCGGATCGGCTATGTGTCCGGCAATCTGATGGTGGCTGCCACAGGCGGCATGGGCTACACCACGCTCGCCTATCGGGATATGACGGGTGTTTCGGACAAGACCGTGACAGGCTGGGTCGGCGGGGCGAGCCTGTCCTATCTTCTCACCGACAAAATCATTTTGCGCGCCGATGCGCTGCATTATCACTTCGGCAAAACCACATTCTCCACCCCCGCCACCCCCAACCTGCCGCTTGCCAGTTCCACCAATCTGTTGCGCGCCGGCTTTGATTATAAGATATAGTCTGTTCTCGGAAACGGGAGACCCGCGGACGACCAATATGCGTCCAACGTGCGCCCCATGACAGGTTTGAGCCGGTATCAGGTGCAGGTTTGAGGCAGACAGCATGATCAAGCGCATCCTGCTCACGGGCGCCAGCGGCTTTGTCGGCCGCGCCCTTGTGCCTGCCTTGCTGGCACGCGGCTATCAACTGCGCCTGCCATTGCGCCAAGGAGCCGCGTTCCCCGATCTGCCCGCGGGCAGCGAACGGATTGCCATCCCCGATCTCGAAACCGCCGATTGGCCCGCGATGATGGACGGTATTGATGCCGTGATCCATCTGGCCGCCATCGCCCATATCGGCCCGTCGGTGCCAGACTACGCCTATGAGCTCATCAACCACCAAGCCAGCGTGGCGTTGGGCCGCGCGGCCTCGGATGCGGGCCATGTCCAGCGTTTCATCTTCATGTCCTCGATCCGAGCCCAGACGGGTGTATCGAGTGATATCCCCCTGCATGTGGGCCTGCCCCCGCAACCCACCGATTCCTATGGCCGTTCCAAATTGGCAGCGGAACAGGATTTGGCGGCTCTCCCCAATCTGGCCGTGACCAGCCTGCGGCCCGTGGTGATTTACGGCGAGGGTGTGAAAGGCAATGTCGCCACCCTCCTGAAACTGGCCCGCACGGGTCTGCCGCTGCCGATCGGCGGGCTAAAGGCCAAGCGGTCTCATCTATCGCTGGATCGATTGGTTTCTACAGTGATTGCTGCACTCGAAAGCGAAACGCCTGTGACGGGCCCGCAGATTGTGGCTGATCATGATGTGATGACTTTGGAAGAATTATTGTACCATCTGCTGGACTTGGAAGCGACGCACACAGGTAACCCAGGTATAAAGCCGCGCATTTGGAATGTGCCCGAGTGGCTATTGCGGATGATCATCAAGCCGGTCATGCCTGACGTGTGGGGCAAGCTTGGTGGTTCGCAGGTGGTGGATGTGGATCGCCGATAAAAGCCCCTTACACTTCGCAGTGATACTTCCGTTATATTACTCCAATTTGATCCATTAAAGCTTGCCCCACTGTGGCTCCGATGGGGAGCGCATTGCCTCACTGTGTCGCGGCATGGGGACTGTTGGGTTTCAATCTGAAAATTTGTTCCCCAACACTGCAGTCAGCACGCAAATTGTGAAGGAAATGATGTAAAGTGCTGTATTTGCTTATTTTTTCGCAGTGAATTCGTTTTGCCAAAATTGCGGTTGTGTTGTCACTTTTAGCCAATTTGGACTCGGAACCATAGATATTTCAATATTAGGAAATATTACCCATCAATATATAGTATTAAGCCTGTTAATTACGGGTAAAATCTACATATAGTGTTTAATGTGTTGAAGTACGCTAAAATTTAGAGTAAATTCCTATTTTCTGAATGGAGCACACCATGACCAAGTCGACACACAGCCCAGCCCTGAAAGGGCAGGGGGCATTGAACCCAAGCGACGTATTGGAATTGTCGGACCTCCTGGGTCCGCCGCCACTTCTGCCAAGTGAAAATCTGGCCGACTATCAGGCCCTCAGCGCGCGCGTCATTGCCGCCGCCAAGCCAACTGACGCCATCGAGCATCTCTATGTGCGAGACGCGGTTGACTTGCAGTGGGAATTAATGCGTCTCAAACATTTAAAGACGCGGTTGCTGGTCTCCTCGGCTTCTGTTGGGCTCTATAAGCTGATGGGTGATCGAATGGATTATGTTCACAATGATCCCAATGTCAATGGCGGACACAAACTGTACCAGATGGCGGCGTAAAACTGTACCAGTCTGGTTAATAGAAAAGGGCGCTCATGCC
>Ga0214921_10004459_pt1 | contig 20589 bp, 15 predicted proteins | sample LL1505_MetaG_FD_177992 | JGI IMG/M metagenome (GOLD analysis project Ga0214921, IMG submission 177992) | Freshwater microbial communities from Lake Lanier, Atlanta, Georgia, United States - LL-1505 | ecosystem: Environmental > Aquatic > Freshwater > Lake | place: USA: Georgia | collected...
CAGCCAATCTGCTGCGCTTCCAGCAGGCCTACCAGGCCTCGGCGCAGGTGATCAACACCGCCAAGACCATGTTCGATACAATTTTACAAATGATGTGATCGTCGGAGATTGAACCATGCAAATCAGCACCAAGCAATTCTACGACACCCAGCTAAAGAGCATGCAGGATTTGCAGAGTGATGTTGGTAAGTTGCAGCAGCAGATCTCGTCCGGTAAAGAGTTGACCAAGCCTTCGGATGATCCGATCGTATTCTCGCAGGCCTCGCGGTTGCAGCTTCAGCTTGATAATATCAATAACTACTCACGCAATATCACGCTGTCATCGAACAAGCTGAACATGCAGGCGACCATGATCACCCAGGCCGCCAATATTGCGACCCGCTTTCAGGAACTGAGCTTGCAGGGCGCCAATGACACGATGTCGGCGACCGACCGCAAGGCGATCGCCATTGAAATGACCCAGTTGAAGGGCCAGTTGATCGATCTTGGCAACACCACCGACCAGAACGGCGAAGCTATTTTCGGCGGATTTCGTGCCAAGGCTCCCGTATTCGTCTCGGATGTGAACGGTAAAGTCAGCTATTCCGGTGATAATGGCGTCCGTATGGTTGAAATCGGCGATGGCGTGACAGCCCCGACGGGTACCGACGGCTTGTCGAGCTTTATGTCCGTGCGTGTGGCCGGCGAGACCAATCCGCGCTCGGCATTTACCATCGTCGACGATGCGATCGATGCGCTCAACCAAGGCAAGTCCACTACGGGGACAGTCTCGCAGATCAAGGGCTTGGTCAATCACTTCTCCAACGTCCAGACGACGGTGGGCAGCCAGTTGGGGCGGCTCGACGCCCAAAAGAATGTCAATGAAAATACAGGCTTAACGCTCAAAACCGCCTTATCGAGCCTGCTCGACACCAATATGGAGGCGGCGGCCACCAAGTTCTCGCAAAAGACCCTCAGCCTGAACGCCTCGCAGACGTCCTTCTCGCGCATCGCGCAGCTGTCGCTGTTTAACTATCTGAAATAAGCGGCTACGTTTAAAGCCATAAAAAACCGGCCCGATCATCTCGGGCCGATTTTTTTTGATCATGAATGTTAGCTCTGCCCGCCTTCAGGTCCGGAAATAGCGGCCGACTGAGGGGGAGCTGCAGAGACAATATTGGGGTGGGGATGATCGGTCGCTGCCAAAAGATAGAGCCGCTTGAGCGTCGGCACGCGATCCAGAAATTCGACCCATTCCAGATCGAAGGGTGCTCCCATCCAGTCTTTGGCTGCGACAATCTTGTCATTAAAGCCCTTGATGGAAAAGCGTGCCAATTCGATCTTGCTGATCTCGTCTTCGGTCAGGCTGGTGCGGCCCTGCTGGTTCAAATCGATTTCCAGCATGGTGAGGCGGTCGAGATAGGCCGCGCGGTCCTTGCGTAACTCTTCGGGAGCTTCCACGACATAGGCCGGACCGTCAAGCTGGCGAAGCCTGCGATAGATGGCCTGTAACTGCTGGCTTTGCTGATTGGTTGTGTTGGCGACAATCACAATCAGAAAGGACAGCAGAATGACAAATCCCATAAACACAATCATGGTATCCATCGAAAATGTCCTCCCCACGCGCATCTAAGGTGTCAAACAACCACAAGCTGCCGGCAAGAGCCAGCGATTCTATTAATGCACTTATACCTTGTGGATGACCCAATTTATATACATGATTGGGCCGATTATCGGCTTTGCCCTGTTCAAACCACGACATGTCCCCGATTTTCTGCCGCGCCCTCTCAAAAGAGCGGCCCTTGGCACGGCAATTGCTGAGTGTGTGACGACAAGGCCTTCAAGGACAGCACACGATGCCTGTGACAGAAATCAATTCGGGGCGCGAGCCTATCAAGCACACGATCCGCACGGCAGCCTCGGCCTCTGGCGGGGATTTCTCCTATCTGCTGCGTCAGGCGGAAATCGAATCCGGCTTGAACCCCGATGCCAAGGCCAAGACCTCGTCGGCGATGGGCCTGTTCCAGTTCACCGAGGGCACGTGGATGCGCTCGCTGCAGACCTACGGGGCCAAGCACGGCATGACCGAAGCCGCCAATGCGATCGGCGGCAACAAATTATCGGGTGCCGAACGCGCGGCCTTGCTGGATTTGCGCCGCAATCCCGAAATTTCAACCCGCATGGCGGCAGAATATGCGGCTGAAAACGCCCGCCACCTGCAATCCTCTGGACATCAGGCGGTTGGCCCCACAGAACTCTATCTGGCCCACTTTCTGGGTGCCCAGGGTGCGACCCGCTTTCTCGACGGCATGAAAACCAGTCCGGATGCGGCAGCGGCTCCGGCTCTGCCCAAAGCGGCCGAAGCCAACCAGCCGATATTCTACCCGCAGGGCAAGGCGGCCAGCTATCGCGACATTTATAACCGCTTTGCATCGCGCTTCCAGAATGTCGGCGCGCCGACCACGCAAGTGGCGGCCATTGCCGCAACCGTGGTGGAGCAGAGCAGGGCGGCCGATCCCTCCATCAAATCACTCGATTTCAAGCAGGCATGGACCCGCTTTGCGGCTCAACAGGCCTCCGACGGCTATAATGCCGCCGCCAGCACGCCATCCCCCATGGTCAAATCTAGCAAGCCTTCTGCCGCTATGGGTCTGATGTCCGGCAATGTCGGCTCCTCGGTGCCCGGCATCGACGTGAAGCAAGTCGACAAGGACGTGATGAGCAAATATCTGACCGGTTTTGCCAAGTGGAACGAAGACCCAAGCAAAACCCCGGCCAAGATGATGAATAGCTTCGGCCGCGACGCCTCGCAAGGCGCGCGCAGTTAATAACACGGACGTCTGCTTCGATCGGTGAGGCGTCCTTAAAAGCTATTATTCCTTGGGCTCGAATTCTTCATTTGGCCTCAGGGGGCGGGCGCTGTCATTGCCGACAAGTTCTTCTGCATGTTCCAGCGTGGTTTCTATATTGGTGTGCGCCGGTATTCGTATGTTGGATATTTCGGTATCTTCGAGTAGACGGAGTTTGACGAAGCCGTCCTCGCCAGCCTCGAGGCTCAAACTCGGCTCGCTGCCTTCATACTCGCCCTCGGCAATAATCTCGTCATCATGGTCGGATGACACAACAACGTCATCAACCGTCTGCGCGACAGCTGTTTCTTCCTCAATATTATCCTCTGTCTTGGGCTCCTCTTGAGGGGTTGTTTCAGCCTCGACAGGCTGGGCGGGTGTAGTGTGTGGCGCTTCATGAGAAGGCGTATCTTCTCCGTGCTCGGCCGCGTGAAGTTCCGCAGCTGCATCCGCTTCAGCCTTTGCTTCTGCCTTTGCTTTGGCCTCGGCAGCGGCTCGCTCTGCTTCCGTTGCAGCCTTTTCTGCCTCGATGCGGGCGGCTTCTTCGGCGGCGGCAAGCGCCAACTTGGCCTCGTCGAAGAGGCGTGTCACCTTGATCGAATAGTCTGGCAGAACTCGCTCCTGGCGAACATCATCAATCCGCAGGCGGGTCACATTGTCCCACGTCTGCAAAAGCCAGATGCGATGCTCCAGATGGTCGTCATGCGGCTTTTCTGCCGCTTCCAGTGCGCCCAGAAGGGCTTTGATTTCGAGAATGGCCGCGCGGCGGTCATCGTCAGACAGGTGCAATATGTCTACATCGCGCAGCATTGCCAGCGAGTCGGGCAGGCTTAGCTTGTATGAAATTTTTGGCGCGGCGACTTCCGCGACGACTTCGGGTTCCGGGGCGGGGGCCGCTGCTGCTTTGGCTTTGGGCTTGGAGGCCACGGAAATCAACCTTCACTTTGGGAGGGATCGACCGCCGCGCCCTGAATGCTCTGGGCACCCAGATGGGAGGGCCAACGTTCTTTGTCGGTCAGCAGCTTGACCAGTTCCAATTCAAGAACCTTTTCGGCTGCCGCTTTATCCTCGGCATCGACCAGCATTTCGCCCTCAATTGCCCATTTCACTTTGAAAGACGTCATTTTTTCTCTCGCCTGCATCGAAGTGGTGTGCCCGAAACTTCAAACACGGTTCAAATCATGGTTCCATATTAACCGTAAAATGATGCAAAATAAAGAAAAAACAACTTCTGGTAGCTAAAAGAACAAATTTCCGGTTAACGTCCGCTAAAGGTTTCTAAGACCTGACCGTTAATAGGTTCACGAAGCCGCTCGGAAGTTTTTCGATGGGGCTCTCGAGAACAGTAAATCGAGCTTAACCCCGCAGAGGTAACAAAGCGGAACTTCGAAACGGACGGAGAGAAAAAATGGTCGGTATTAATACCAATGTGAGCGCGTTGAACGCCCGGCAGTCGCTGGACACCAACGCAGTAAATCAATCCCAGGCAATGCAGCAGTTGTCTACTGGCCTGCGTATCAACAGCGCAAAGGACGACGCTGCTGGTCTGGCTATCGCCACCAAGATGGGCGCAAACATCAGGGGTGTGGCAGTTGCAGTGCGCAACGCCAATGACGGCATCTCGATGGCCCAGACGGCTGAGAGTTCGCTGGGTTCGGTCACCAATATGCTGCAGCGCATGCGGGAACTTGCTGTCAACGCATCGAACGGCACGCTGACTTCATCCAACCGCGCTTCGATGCAGTTGGAAGTGAAGCAGCTGGCCTCGGAAATCGACAATATTGGCAAGACTGCAAACTTCAACGGCATCAAGCTGTTCGACGGTTCTGCTGGTGCCATTGCTCTCCAGACCAATATCAATGCTGGTGACGTCGTGAAGATGGGTATTGGTGCAATGAATTCACAGACCATGGGTCTGGGTAGTCGTTCATCGCTCCAGTCATACGGCTTGCAGGCTACCGGTACTAGTACTTCAAGCCTTCAAAAAGCTATTGCTATTCCAGGAGCACTTGCACAAGGTTTGTCTGCTGGAGATTTGGTAATTAACGGCGTGACCATTGGTTCTTCGGTTGCCGCCGATGATGTTGCCTCGTCTAACGACAAAGAATCTAGCGCCATTTCGAAAGCAGCTGCGATCAACAAGAGCTCTGCATTGACCGGCGTGACTGCGACCGCTAATGCTACAATTGCTTCCGGCACGTCAATGACTGCTTCTGGTGCAACCGCAACCGGTTACTTTACGATCAATGGTATCAACACCGGCACCATTACAACCCAGGCTAATGCTGCCATAGACCGCGCTACTGTCGTTGCTGCCATTAACCAGATTTCAGGCTCGACAGGCGTCAAGGCTGTTGACACAGGTTCATCCACCAATGGTGTGCAGTTGATTGCTGCTGATGGTCGCAATATTTCAATCTACAACAACGTCAATACTGGTACTTTCACTGCTGCTACGACTGGTGTGACATCAACAAACGCTGGTACTGCTGCATCTGCAATGACAATTTTTACTGGCACATTGACATTGCAGAGTAACACAAGCTCGCCAATCACCATTGGGACCACTAATACTGGTAACATTAGTCGTGCTGGATTTGCAGTTGGTTCTTATGCTGCCAATACTTCGGTAATGACCGGTGCTGGGCGGATAAGCAGTGTTCTTGCTTCAACTGCAACTTCACTTTCTTCAGGTGATCTAGTTGTGAATGGTGTTTCTATTGGTTCTTCATTATCAACCGATGATACTCTTTCCGCTGGTATGGGTAGTGAAACTGTAAAATCAGCTAGTGCTATTGCAATAGCTGCTGCCATCAACAAAAAATCTGATTTAACAGGTGTTAAGGCTGTTGCTCAGGCTAATACTTTTACTGGCATCGGTTACAGTGTGGTTTCGACTACAGGAAATATTTATCTCAATGGTGTTACAGTAGCAATTACGACTACAGCTTCTTCTAAAGCCATTGATGTTGTTAATCAAATTAACAACTATGCAGGTGCCACGGGAGTTGTGGCCTCTGATAATGGCTTGGGTGTAACGTTGGTTGCAGCTGATGGTCGCAATATCGAGCTTGGTGTTAGTGGAAGTACTTTCACACTTAATTCCTTGGGCTTGAATGCCTCGGTTGGTGATGTTGCATCTGGTCATGCTGCTCCAATGATAACTGCTGTTTCTGCTGGTTCAGCGGTAACAACATATTATGCTGGTGTGAATTTGATATCCGATAAGTCTTTTACAATTAGTGCTGGTGCTGGATCTTCTGCAAATACTAACCTTGTAAAGCTTGGTATTGCTGAGGGGACTTACGGCGGTTCGAACAACGGTACCAAGATCGGTTCGGTTGACATTTCGACCCTCGCGGGTGCAAATGATGCCTTGTCTGCAGTTGATGCTGCACTAGGCCAGATTTCTGACCAGCGTTCGAACCTCGGCGCGATCCAGAACCGTCTGCAGGCTGCAGTCGACAATCTGACCTCGAGCTCCACCAACCTGCAGGCTGCCCAGGGTCGTATCCAGGACACTGACTACTCAGTGACCACGACCCAGATGAGCAAGTCGCAGATCATCTCGCAGGCTGCGACCGCCATGTTGGCCCAGGCCAACCAGCAGCCACAGATGGTCCTGTCGCTCCTGAAATAATAAGTTCTTTCAAGAGCTTATCTCTAAATTGAAGGCCGCCCTCGTCGCAAGACGGGGGCGGTCTTTTAGTTGGCACGTAAATTGCTCGGTAACGATCGAAGTGACAATCAGAACTTCATCAGGTCGCTAAAGCGGAGTAATGCGATGACCAGTATTAATACGAATATCAATGCGCTCTACGCGCAATCCAGTCTGAATGCGAACACCGTCTCACAGACGACAAGCATGCAACAGCTTTCTACAGGAATGCGGATCAACAGCGCCAAGGACGATGCTGCTGGTTTGGCAATTACGACACGTATGAATTCTAATGTTAGGGGCCTTGCGGTCGCCATTCGTAATGCCAGCGATGGTATTTCGATGGCACAGACCGCTGAAAGCTCACTGGGTTCTGTTGTAAACATGTTGCAGCGCATGCGCGAACTGGCTGTCCAGTCAGTCAACGGCACGCTGACCTCACAAAATCGTGCCAACATGCAGATCGAAGTCAGTCAGCTGGTTTCGGAAATCGACAACATCTCCAAAACCGCCAACTTCAACGGCATCAAGCTGTTTGACGGCTCGGCTTCTTCGGTTGTGTTGCAGACAAACGTCTCCACTGGTGACGTTGTGAAGATGAGTATGGGAGCTATGAACTCCGGCACTCTAGGCCTTGGCAAGCGTTCTGCGCTGATGGCACAGGGCTTTGACAATTCATCTGTTACGGCTGGTGCGCTTAATAAGGGTATTTCTAGTGGTGACTTAGTGCTCAACGGTGTTGTTATTGGTTCTTCAATCGCTTCCGATGACAATGCATCCACCTCCGACAAGGAATCCTCGGCCATTGCCAAAGTTGCTGCAATCAACCGGTCGAGCTCGATGACAGGTGTGACTGCTGAAATCGGTGCAACTGTAGCTTCCGGTTTGGAAATGGTTGCTGGCACAGCTAATGACAGTGGGACTATCACCATCAACGGTGTAACTACTGGTACAATTACCTTAAAAGGTAATAAAGGCCAGGATCGTAATCAGGCTGTCGATGCCATTAATGCGATTTCTGGTGCTACCGGTGTTCGCGCCGTTGATACCGGTAGTGATTCACTCGGCTTGCAGCTTGTGGCTGATGATGGTCGCAACATTGTTGTTTCGTACGCCAACTCAGGCTCTACTTTTATTGCTAAAAATGTCGGCGTGAATATGTCGAATTTTGAAGTTGGTGCTGATCCTACAACAAATCCTGTTTCGATTTTCACTGGAACCTTCTCGTTGCAAACGACAACTGGTTCCCCCATTACAATTGGAACACAGGTTTCCGGTAATATTTCCAATTCAGGTTTGACTGTGGGTTCATTTGCGCCCAACACGTCTTATCTGACAATGTCACCGCGTGCTAATGCTTTTACAACTTTTGCTGCTTCGTCAGCAACTGGACCTCGTTCTTTGGCGGCTGGTGATCTTGTAATCAATGGATTTACTATTGCTGCATCCATTTCGACTGATGATACGTCATCAGATACTTTTGCAGTTGGCTCTCTAAAAGAAGCTAGCGGAATTGCGATTGCTGCTGCTATCAACAAAAGCTCTTCGCAGACGGGTGTTAAAGCTGTTGCAAATGCAAATTCGGTTGTTGGGAGTGGTTTCGCTACAACTGCTGGTAATTATGGGACACTTTATGTGAACCATGTTGCGATTGATATACCTAGTGTTTCAGGGATGACAGCTAGCACTAAGGCGATTGATGTTGTTTCGGCAATTAACGCCGTTGCTGGTTCAACTGGAGTTATTGCAACCGATAATGGAGCAGGTATCACTTTGACAGCTGCCGACGGTAGAAATATTTCGCTTGCGACAAGTGCAGGCGATACACTTACTCTTGCAAATCTAGGACTTGTTGCTCCTAATTCAGCGGTGACAAATCGCCAGAACCCATTGGTTGCAATTGCTACTACTGCAAGCTCAGCAATTGTTAATTATGGTGGTGTCACCTTGCTTTCTGACAAGAGTTTTACCATTGCTGGTGGGGCAAATACGACGGCGCTAATTGATTTGGCTAAACTTGGTCTCCAGGAAGGCGTTTATGGTGGTTCCAACAACGGCATTAAGATCCGTGATCTTAATATCGGAACCGTTGCGGGTTCCAACGATGCCTTGGGTGCAGTCGATGCTGCACTCGGTCAGATCTCTGACATGCGCTCCAATCTGGGTGCTATTCAGAACCGACTGCAGAGCGCGATCGAAAACCTGACGACGACTTCGAACAACATGCAGCAATCCGTTTCGCGTATTGCTGACACTGATTACGGCACTGCAACAACGCAGATGAGCCGTGCGCAGATCATCAACCAGGCAGCGACGGCGATGTTGGCTCAGGCCAACCAACAGTCACAGCTTGTCCTGCAGCTCCTGAAGTAATCAACGGCCTTCGGGGCGTCGTGTTCCCTACTCCGCGTGGGACCACGTCGCTCCGTTGTTTGCCATGCCTGGCATGGTAGACATTAAACAAAGAAGACGTTGGACCGTCTTTATACTTGGTTGTTGTATTGCTGCTTTGATTGTTAAAAATATATTGCGGAATCAAGGACATAACTCATGGTGTCTTCTGTCAGTTCTAGCGGCCAATCCATTCTGACAGCCCTTGGTGCTGGCGGTGGACTAGACGCGTCTGCTCTGGCCACTAACCTCACCAATGCCGAAAAAGTGCCTCAGCAGAATTTGATCGACAAGCAGAAGGCTGCCTATACCTCGACAGTCTCCTCGGTTGGTAAGGTCAAATCTTCGTTGGGGACACTCCAATCTACTCTGAGCGCATTGGGCGATGTCAAATCGTTTCAAACCATGGCATCCAGCGGGGATACATCGCGCGTGACCGTGGCTTTCAAGCCCGGCATTTCGCCGCCGACATTTTCGAATTATGTTCAGGTTCAACAGGTGGCTTCTGCAACTACCGTATCTTTTCCGCCTTTGTCCTCGATTGACACCTCTGTGCTCGGGACGAATGCAACGCCACGCACTCTGCGTCTGGTGTCCGGTACCGTCCAGAATTCGGTCGTGATCGGGACTGGTATGCAACTGCCCTCTGTTGCGACGTCTGGTTTTGTGACGGTTAATGGTGTCGATATCAACGTGACGATCGATCCCGCAAAATCACTTTCGGATAATCGCAAAGACACGATTGCAGCTATCAATGCCAATTCGGCGCAGACAGGTGTGTCTGCTGTTGACAGCGGCGACAACACCAAAGGCATAACCCTGACCTCTGGTGACGGGCGCGCTATTCATACCTCCTTTGCTCCAGGTGTGGGCAAGGTCAAATTCCCTGACATGCTTGCTGGAACATTTGTGACAGTGGCTGGAATTATATTTACCGCCGGTCAGGATGTGCAGGGAAGCGATGTGGCCGATGCATTCGCCAATATTGCCAGCGGGACTGTTGGTGCCGATGTTTTGTCAAACTTTGGAACTTTTACAGGAACACTCAAAGGCTGGTCATCCAGTGCCGTGCTGGTTCCAGGCGGAGACGAGCTGGATTTTACCGCCACTTCATTGTCAAATTTGCCGGATTTGACGTTGGCTTCTTCCGATGCGGCTAGGCAGCCCATTACCAAGACTGCAGATGCACCATGGCTAACTTCTGCGATGACCGGCCTGTCGACTGGTGATTACGGGGCAGTCAGCGGCGGCGCGGCTACAATGCCTGGGCAGAGGATGGGTGCGCCCTTGTCTACTGGGGCGGGGAGTGTCGTGATCAACGGAACTAGCATCAGTGTCTCAATGGGAACTAATGCTACCACAAACCGCAATGCGATTGTTGCTGCGATCAACGCGCAAACCAAGACAACCGGCGTCACGGCAGTCAATAGCGGCAGTGATGATCTGGGCATATCGCTGACTGCGGCGACCGAAAAGTCGATTTCCGTGTCATTCCCGCAGTTGGTTGGTTCGTCCATCAATACGCTTGATATGACAAATTCTGGCCTATCCGAAGGATCAGTCAATCCGCTATACGCCTTGGCGGGGACTTCAGTCATGACTTTGCCGACGTTGGCCAAAACAGGCACTGTCACAATCAACGGTATCGATGTTGCCATCACGATTGGGACCACTAGTAAAGATGACAATAGAAATGCCATTGTCGATGCGATCAATGCTGCCATCGATGATGCGGTCAACAACGGCAATGCCGATCTGGTTGGAATTACAGCCACCAATTCGGGTGATAGCAAGGGGATTACCTTTGCCTCGGCGGATGGCCGCGCCATCAAAATGGGGTTGAGTTCAGGGCTGACAGCCGCTGACACCGGATTAAAGCCCAATGTCCTGCTCAGCATGGATTTGAGCGCGACAGACACTATGGTCACGGTGCGCGACAAGATCAATACGATTTCGGGCATGACGGCGACGATCGTGCAGGGCGGAACCGACACTGATCCGCTGTATTATTTGTCAGTTAAAAGCGCCACAGGTGCGGCCAACAATTTTTATGCCGATGTGACGGCCGTTGGTGGTACAACGCCGCTGGATGGGGCCGATACAAGCAATCTCGATCCAGTGGTAGATGGTTTGCTGGGTAATTATTACAGTTCCCTGACTGTCGGTCAGGACGCCAAGATTTCGATAGATGGCGTGACAATTAGCTCGAGCACTAATGTGTTTGATAAGGCGATACCAGGCGTGACCATCACGGCAGTCGGAACCACTGATTATCCCGTGACCATCAAATCGGCGACCAATACAACCGCTTTGAATGCAGCGATCAGTTCTCTTGTGACGGGGTATAATCAGGTTATTGCCACAATGTCCGCCGAAATGGCCTATAACTCGACCGATAATACTAAATCGGGCGGCCTGGCCAATAATGCGACTGCACGAACCTTGGTGGAGCAGCTGCGAAGTTTTACCACCCAGCAAATCCAAGGCTATGATAACAATGTCTATACCTTGGCCGACATCGGAGTTAAAACCAATCGTGATGGCACTTTGACACTGGATCAGGCGGCATTTGATACGGCCTTGACAACTAAGCCGGATATGGTTGCAGCTGTGATGGCATCAAAACAGAGCCTTTCTGATAGCCGCCTGTCACCTGGCAAAATCGATGCGTCAGCTAAGGCAGGCGTTTATACTATCAAGAAAGAGACGCTGTCGCCCCAGATCACTACGGTGGCGGGCACAGGCAGTGCCTATGAAGCTGCAACAGTTGCATTCAATGATCTTGCTGCAGGCGGGTATGTCACAGTGGGTGGGCTGACATTTACTGCGACTTCAGCGATGGCAGCATCCAATGTTGCTGCAGCCTTTGCCAATCTCGCGACAGGTGCCACAACGGGCCCTTCGACAGGTTTTGGGTCCTATACGGGCACTTTAACGGGCTGGTCGACGGGCTCTTTGAGCGCAAACAAGCTGACATTCATTTCCTCGACCTTTGGTAATGCTACAGATCTGACGTCATCAGGCACCAGCCTAGGCTGGACTATCAATGGCGAGCCTGCAACGTTGAGCGGGATGACATTAACGGCAGGTGTCACCTCAAAAGCTGCGGGCATTTCGGTTTTGATCCCGACAGATTTGTCTGCGGCAGCAGCCGAGGGCTTTTCGGCAACCTTGAATTATTCGAAAGGTATTTTGGAGCGCTTTAATGCGATGATTGCGGATGCGACAGGTACATCCTCATCCTTGCAAAGTCTGAGTAGCAACAATACAAAAAACCTTTCTGATCTGGATAAAAAGCAGACTGATCTAGATGCCAAAATGGAAACCATCCGGTTGCGCTATCTCGATCAGTTCACCCGGGTGCAGACCCTGTTGACGAAGGCCAAGAGTACCCAGAGTTCATTGACAGATTTCCAGACGGCCTGGTCAAACAGCCTGAAGGGCAGTTGATAAGAGGGGGCGGAACGGCCCCTTTTTCCTTTGTCTGATAACGTTCAAAATTGTTGAAACAATAAAAAAGCCACACGACATGTGGCTTTTAACGTTTTCGGGGTTGATAAAGTATCCAGTCGGGCTGGAACTAAGTCATCACCAGACGCACAATGTCTGTGCTGATATTGCCGTGTGACACTACCGCAGCTTTGACATTGGTCATGATCATTTCGGCCGCATTCATGGCCACGCTGAGGCTCAAGGGCGTTGAGTCAACGGTTGAGCGGGCGGCGTTCAAGCCGGCCATCGAACCCGTCAGATTCAGCAGGCGCAGATTGGATGCACTCTGATCTTTATCAATTTTCCCCAACAGCTTGTCGACAGCCATCAAAGCTTCATCAATATGGCCAATTACAACCTGCTGATCGGCAAGGCCGACAATGTTGGGGTCTTTCGCCTGCTTTTCACTTTGAGTGTTGACAGACTTTTTCATCCCTGGCCACTCGCTGGCAGGCTGGCGATTGCCGTTCACACGCAAAGCGATGGCAGGGACCGAGCCAGCCGCGGCAACGGCCTGACTGACCACAGGATTATGGAATAATCCATTGGCTGCATCTTTGTGACCCAACAGCAATTTATCACGGATGGCAGCCAATTCCTTGGCATTGGCTGCCCGGGTCTCGATGTCCTTCATATCACTTTTAATCTGGCCAATTACCTTGGCTTTTTCGTGAATATGGGGAGGCAGTTCCATCGGCAAAGGTTGCGATTTGACCGGACCGGTCACCGCATGGGTGTGGATTTCAACGGTTGCAGATGTGCCTCCAAGCGCCAGATCAGCACGCGAAACTGGCTCAACCTGTGTGGTCGAACCCGCGACTCCATCAATGGTCATGCGTCCCAGCATCGCAACCTCCTCAGAGAAGATACAATTCTCTTGATGTTTAGGACGGCTTTCGAAGCAATTTCTTTAAGTCAGTAAAAATACTTATTGCACTGCTTTCCGTCAAAAGAAGAAGCAGGTGTTGAATATATCAAAAAAGATCAGGTTTTTCAGTTTGGACAATCCGGATAAGGCGTTAATTGCTAACACCATCGAGGCCACGTTCGGCCATCATCAGGGTGTCTGCACTGATAATGCGGACGCTTTTTTCCAGCATGTCGGCTCGGGCGCGGAATACTGAATGCAACAGGTTTCTAGCGCGGGCATGTTGGTCATTCACGGTGGCAGGCACGGGGCCGGCAATAGTCAGCACGTCAATCGCCTTGGCCATCAACAAGGTGGCCTGATGGATAGGATCAATGGCATATTGATCGACGGAGTCGTTAAGAAGGCGGGCAAAATCCATCGTGGTCTGGCGATTTTGTAGCGTTGCAGCCATGGATGCTTCTGCGATCTTGTTCGCCCGAGCCTGTTCAAAATTTACAACTGCCGCACACATGAAAAGCATCCTCATTTATTCCAACTCACAAGGCTAATAACGGAGAGGAGAGTGGATTGTTTAGCGACAGGTGGAGATAAAATTGGGAAAGTGCGCATGGCCAGCTAGCAAGTGTCTGTTTTATTGATTTTTCAGTGCATTAGACATTTTCTGTTCGTTGTAGTGGATTTGGTGGTATGAAGAAGAGCTTAACTGATAAGCGTATATCGGTTGGCGTGGAAATTGCATAAAACGCACTTAAAATGATTGCCATTTTTGATCGCCGGAGTTTTGTTGTGAAAAATCTGATTAAAAGCAAATTGTTGATGGATGCTCAGGCTGCACAAAACAGCGGGCACTATGATGTTGCTGTCGTTAAATATAATAAATATCTTGAAAATGATCCTTACAATCAATTTGCGCTTAATAATTTGTCAGTCATTTATATTAATCAAGCTAAATTGGAATTGGCTGAAAAGACAATTATGCAATGTTTGCAAAATTCAGAAGGATCTGCTGATTCATTTAATCATCTTGCAATTGTTTATCTAAGAACATCCCGATTGGTCCAGGCTTCTAAATTACTGGAACATGCGTTGACATTGGATCCATTCAAGATAGAGACTTATCTCAATCTTGTAAATGTATATGGTAATTTAAACGATACTACTAAAGCCATGCATTATGCATTGGAGGGGATCAAAATTGCACCTGCCTCATCGCTGGCTTTTAATAATTTAGGTTCAGTTCTTAACAGTATGGCTATGTTTGAAGAAGCTATAATTGCATTTGAAACAGCGTTTGAACTTGATAATAATAATATAGAAGCGCTAGTCAATCTTGGTACTTGTCGCGTGTTTTCAGGAAAAAACAATGAAGCGATTTCTATTTATGAAAATGCATTGAAAAAACTTCCCAAAAAAGTAAGGTCTCAAGCCGATGTGATTAAATTTTTGCTTGCGTTTGAATATTTGAAAAAAGGATTATTAGACAAGGGCTGGGAATATTATGATTATGGTTTCCATCCTAATATTCCATCGGCCAATGCCCGCGCCCAACCTCGTACCTTCAAAAAACCTTTATGGAAAGGCCAGCCAATCGTCGGCAAAACCTTGCTGATCTGGCGCGAGCAGGGTCTGGGTGACGAGATGATGTTCTTGTCATGCATGCCGGATTTGATCAAATTCCACGACAAGATCATTCTGGAAGTTGACAAGCGTTTGGTTGAAACTATTCAGCGTAGTTTCCCGTCCATCACTGTTCGGGCCCAAAATTATGGGCCACCACCTTATTTCGAAGCTATTTATCATGATTATGATTATCAGTTACCTCTTGCGTCTCTCATGCGCTATTTTAGAAAATCTATAGATGATTTTAAAACATCCAGCCCTTATATAAAATTTGATCAAGTCAAAAAAACTAAATTTTCAGATCGTCTCGCACCCTATAAAGGCAAGTTGCTGATCGGTATTTGTTGGCGAAGCGGCAATATTGATGCTTTGCGCGCCATGACCTATGTCGGCATCATGAAATGGGGTGAATTGTTCTCCATGAAGGATGTTGTCTGGGTCAATTTGCAATATGGCGAGTGTGAGGACGAATGTCTGGAGGCTGAAAAAGAATTCGGCATCGAGATTGTCCGTTGGCCCGATCTGAATTTGAAAGATGATCTGGACGATGTGTTTGCCTTGATGTCGGAACTTGATTTCGTTGTCACGGTGGCGACAGCTGTCCACCACATGGCGGCCTCAACCGGCATTGAAACCTTGCTGATCACACCGCATGGCGCATGGAACCGCTTCCACCTCGATTACGATCCGTGGTTCTCCAATTTACATCCCTTCATCGCTGATTATCAAAACCTCGCCGAGGCTCTGCCGCTCGTTAAAAACCATATTCTCGAGAATGCCAGGCAATCTTGATTTGAAATTTCAAAACTGAACTAAAATTGTTGCACAGGTGAGTAGTCAAATGTCTGATATTTTTAACGACAAAACCATTCTGATTACCGGTGGCACCGGTTCGTTCGGGCGTGCTTTTGCAAGACGGTTGCTGACCGATTATCGTCCCAAAAAAGTGATCATCCTGTCACGTGACGAGTTGAAACAATATGAGATGGCGCAAGAATTCACCGAGCCGCAAATGCGGTTTTTTATCGGGGATGTGCGTGATCTCAGCCGCTTGATGACCGCTTTCGAGGGCGTCGATTATGTGGTTCATGCCGCAGCCCTCAAACATGTGCCGATTGCCGAATATAACCCGCTGGAATGCATCAAAACCAATATCCACGGGGCTGAAAACGTTATTCATGCCGCCATTGCAAACGGCGTGCACAAGGTTATTGCTCTGTCCACAGACAAGGCTGCCAATCCCATCAATCTCTACGGGGCCACCAAGCTGGCATCCGATAAATTGTTTATTGCGGCCAACAACATGGTGGGCAAACGTCACACCCGCTTTTCCGTTGTGCGCTATGGCAATGTAGTCGGTTCGCGCGGCTCGGTCGTGCCGTTTTTCCGTAAAATTCTCGGCGAAGGGGCAACCGCGTTGCCGATCACGGATCCGCGGATGACGCGGTTTTGGATCACTTTGCCGCAAGGTGTTGATTTTGTTTTAAAATCATTCATGCGGATGCATGGGGGTGAAATTTTTGTGCCCCGCATTCCGGCTTCGCTGATCACCGATCTGGCCACCGCAATGGCTCCCGATTTGCCCCAATCGATCATCGGTATTCGGCCTGGCGAGAAGCTGCATGAAATCATGTGCCCGTCCGATGATGCGCATCTGACATTGGAATTTGCCGAACATTATGTGATCAAGCCGACAATCATTTTCATTACCCAGCCTGATTTCACCATCAATTCTTTGGGTGAAACAGGCCAGCCCGTGCATGACGGATTTTGTTATGATTCAGGCACTAATCCCGATTTGCTTTCGGTAGACCAAATTCGGGCTTTGCTGGAGACTGTTTGATGATCCCTTATGGACGCCAGGATATCAGCGAGGCCGATAGTGCCGCTGTTCTGGAGGTTTTGCATTCGGATTGGCTGACACAAGGGCCGATGGGTGCGCGGTTTGAAGCAGCCTTGGCCCATTATGTAGATGCGCCGCATGCTGTTGTTGTCTCCAATGCGACGGCGGCCTTGCACCTGACCTATCTGGCTTTGGGGATGGGGCCGGGCAAATTGGTCTGGACCACGCCGAACACCTTTGTGGCCACCGCCAATGCAGCACTTTATTGTGGGGCAGGCATTGATTTCGTCGACATCGATCCGCAAAGCTATTGCCTGTCGATGGATGCACTGGAAGCCAAGCTGATGCGGACCCACCAAAGTGGCGGCCAACTCCCCGATTTGGTTGCGACCGTGCATTTTGCCGGACAATCCTGCGATATGCAGAAATTATTCGCGCTTGGGCAGCAATATGGTTTCCGGATCGTCGAAGATGCCTCCCACGCCATCGGCGCTGATGCCGATGGCGGTAAAGTCGGGCATTGCCGCTATTCTGATACCTGCATTTTCAGTTTCCATCCCGTCAAGATCATCACGACGGGCGAGGGCGGGGCCATCTCGACCAGAGATGCTACTTTGGCGCAGCGCTTGGGTGAATTGCGTAGTCACGGCATTACCCGCGACCAGAACCGCATGGTAGGATCTAGCGAGGGGGCATGGTATTACCAGCAGATCGACTTGGGCTATAATTATCGTCTCACCGATCTTCAATCCGCACTCGGGTTGAGCCAGTTGCAGCGGATTGATCCGTTTATCGTCCGCAGGCGCGCACTGGCCGCCCGTTATGACCAGATGCTTGCCGCTTTGCCGCTGGTGCTGCCATGGCAGCATGGGGACGGGCAATCGGCCTTTCACCTCTATCCCGTCACGCTCAAACTTGAGCAGGTGCCCCAAGGCCGCGCAGCGGTGTTTGAGGCCTTGCGCAAAGCGGGTATCGGGGTGAATGTCCATTATATCCCCGTGCATCTGCAGCCCTATTATCAGGAACTGGGCTTCAAACGGGGGGATTATCCGCAGGCGGAAGCCTATTACGAGGCCGCACTGACCTTGCCATTGTTTGCAAGCATGACAGACAGCCAGCAAGACGAGGTCGTGTCTGCCCTGTCGGTCATTCTCAACGGGGCCAAGGCGTGACAGCGGGGCCGATCAGCCGTCTGGCCTTGGGCACGGTCCAATTCGGACTGGCCTATGGCCTTGCTGCCAGTCACCGGCAAGTTCTATCCGCCGATGTCGAACAGATTTTGAGTGACGCCCGCCAAGCCGGTATCGCTTTGCTGGATACCGCCGCCTCTTACGGCGAGAGCGAGAGCGTGATCGGTGCCTCCCAAGCCGCACGGTTCTTTGAGGTGATTTCCAAGACATTGCCGATCCGCCAGCCGGTTTTGACGGGGGCGCATCTGGATCAGATCAAGGCGGCCTTCGCCCAAAGCCTGACAAGGCTTGGCCGCACACGGTTGGAAGGCCTGTTGGTGCATGATGCGCAAGACCTGCTGGCCGGTGGCGGTGATGGGTTGTGGACTTGGATGGAGGGGATGAAACGTGACGGCGTGGTCGGCCGCATCGGTATTTCCGTTTATGATAGCGAGACAGCCCGTCTGCTCGCCGGACGTTACGCTGTCGATATCGTACAGATCCCGTTCAATCTGTTTGACCAGCGGATCGCGCAGGATGGTTTTCTGGATTTTTGCCGCAGCCACTCGATTGCCGTTCATGCGCGCTCGATCTTTTTGCAAGGCGTGGCTTTGATGCAAGTCGATGATCTGCCCGCCAATCTGTCGGGCTTGCGCCCCAATTTGCAACGCCTTGAATCCTTGGCGCAGACAACACAGCGTTCCGCGGCCGATCTGGCCTTGGCCTATGTGGCGCAATGGCCGGAGATTGAACAAATTGTCGCGGGTGTCCATCATCCATCCCAACTCGCGCAACTGGTTGATGCATGGCTCAGGCTTGATAGCTTGAAGGCCGAAGCTATCGCATGGGACGATTTGCATTGCGCCGATCACCGTCTGGTGGATCCGCGCTTGTGGAATTGACGACAAGAGAAAGTAGAGATTGCATGTCCACACCTTCATTGTTCGGTCAAAAAGCCTCGCCTTATTTCATCGCCGAGGTCTCCTCCAATCATGGCAAGGATTTGCAGCGTTCCTTTGATTTCATCGACAGTGCGGCCGAAGCCGGATGCGATGCCGTCAAGTTCCAACTGTTCAAGATCGACCAACTGTTTGCCCCAGAAATTCTGGCCCGTTCGGAAAAGCACAGAGCACGTCGAGAATGGGAATTGCCGCTGGAATTCCTGCCCGAGCTGGCAAGCTATTGCCACAAGCGCGACGTGGATTTCGGCTGCACGCCGTTCTATCTCGATGCGGTGGATGAATTGGCTCCTTTTGTCGATTTTTTCAAAGTCGCCTCTTATGAAATGATTTGGCTCGATCTGGTGGCGCGTTGCGTCAAAACCGCCAAGCCGCTGATCATTTCGGCCGGCATGGCGACCATGGATGAAATTGTCGCGACCCATGACCATGCCAAGCAGTCGGGCTGTCGGGATCTGGTGCTGCTGCATTGCACCTCGGCCTATCCGACCCCCCATGACGAGGCCAATTTACAGGCCATCGAGACCATGCGGCAGGCGACCGGCGCACGGCTGGGCTGGTCCGATCACACGGTCGATGCCGGTGTGATGCAGCGTGCCATTCATCGCTGGGGCGCCAGCGTGGTGGAATTCCACCTCGATCTCGACGGCAAGGGCGATGAATATGCCGCGGGCCATTGCTGGCTGCCCGATCAGATCGCGCTGGTCATCCGCGACACCCGCCACGCTTTTGCGGCTGACGGCGACGGCATCAAGGCGCCGACCCCGTCCGAATTGCCCGATCGTGACTGGCGGGCCGACCCGACAGACGGGTTACGGCCTTTGAAGACCATCCGTGCCACGGCCTTGTTATGAGCTTTTTTCAATGAAAGCCCCGACATCGCTGTTGTTCATCGTTTCTGCCGGACCCGAATTCGGGCTCGGGCATCTGCGGCGGATGCAGGCGGTGGCGCGGGCTTATCGCAAGATGGGCGGTCAGGGGCCTGTCGATTTCTATCTGCTTGGTTGCTCGCCCCGCGATCTGGCAACACTTGATCATGACGTGAGTGACGGGACAGTCACGGCAGGCACCATTGACGGCATGGCCGATTTTTGTGCCTCAAACCCCCGTGATGTTGTGATGTTCGATCTTCACAAGAAACATATCGGACCACGGCTTTTCCGGCTTTCGCGGACATTGCATGGTTCAGGTGTGCGCCTTGTTGCCATCGACAATGTGGCCATCCAAGCCGAAATGCAGGCGGATGTGCGCTGGGTGCCATCCTTTTTCAAAGATCCGGCTTGGCCCGACCATCTCGATATCCACTATGGCTGGGATCATTATCTGATCGAAAAAAGGCTTGAAACAGCCCCTTTGCCGAACAAAAACCGTTTGCTGGTTCTCACCGGCGGATCGGATACCGCAGGATTTGGTGCCATCTGGCCGCGAATGCTGGAAGCGGGGATCGGTCAATCGCTCGAAATCCATTGGGTGCAGGGGCCGTTTTCTCCGAAACCCGATATTCCCGAAGAGACCAAACATCAATTTATCCTGCATCTAGCCCCCAAAGGGCTGGATAGCCTGATTAATTCGTGTGATCGGGTTTTGACCGTGCACGGTATTTCGGTATTCGAGACGCTGATGTATGGCCGCGATTGTGTGGTGTTTAATCCTTATGTGGATCAAAACCAGCAGGAAATGATTGCTCTTGAACAGTCCGGACGCGTCAGCGTCGTCCATGATCACAATCAGATGCTAGCCTGTCTTGCGGCATCATTT
>Ga0214921_10004460_pt1 | contig 20583 bp, 22 predicted proteins | sample LL1505_MetaG_FD_177992 | JGI IMG/M metagenome (GOLD analysis project Ga0214921, IMG submission 177992) | Freshwater microbial communities from Lake Lanier, Atlanta, Georgia, United States - LL-1505 | ecosystem: Environmental > Aquatic > Freshwater > Lake | place: USA: Georgia | collected...
AAATGAAAGTCTTTATGTTTCCAATCTATTCAATGATTTAAATGTCATTCACCCTTGATCTCACCGCCTGAAATCATTCAGGATCGGCAGGGGTTGATCTGATGCTCGCCCTTGCTGGCGCAGATTTCCCAACAGAATTCTTGCAATGCACAAAAAACCTTGGTAGACTTCGCCTTATGGAAGTTGATTAGTACTTCCGCCCTTGTCTCCTCCACCCTCCTCCTTAGGTGGATTCGGCCCGAAGTTACGCTTCGGGCTTTTTTTTGCGCTCTTATTTTGGTCTTGATCAAAACCAAGCTATACTGGCGGGCTTTCCTTTAACAGTTTCATTTATTCAAGGGTCCGCCATGAAGACCTTTTCTGCTAAAGCTCACGAAGTACAACGCGACTGGTTCGTGGTTGATGGCTCAGGTAAGGTGCTCGGTCGTCTCGCCGCAGAGATCGCTTTGCGCTTGCGGGGCAAACACAAGCCCGAGTTCACACCCCATGTCGACACAGGCGACTTTATTGTTGTGGTTAATGCCGCTCAAATCCGAGTGACAGGCGATAAAGCCGAAGGTAAGCGTTACTTTCGGCATTCGGGTTTCCCCGGCGGTATCACCGAAACCACGTTTAGAAACATGCAGTCTCGCTTCCCAGGTCGGGCGCTCGAAAAAGCCGTCAAAGGCATGTTGCCCAAGGGGCCGCTTGGTTACGCGATGTTGAAAAAACTGAAGGTTTACGCCGAAGGCAGCCACCCGCACGCCGCGCAACAGCCCAAGGTATTGGAGATCTAAGATGATCGGTGAATACAATTACGGAACAGGACGTCGAAAGACCTCGGTAGCCAGGGTTTTCCTCAAGCGAGGGACAGGGAAAATCATCGTGAACGGTAAGTCCATTGATGATTACTTTGCACGGGAAACCGGCAGGATGGTGGCTCGGCAAGCCCTCGAATTAACCTCGAATGCATCGTCTTTTGACATCATGGTGAATGTGCACGGCGGTGGCGAGTCGGGCCAGGCTGGTGCCGTGCGCCACGGGATTACCCGGGCCTTGATTGATTACGATGCGTCTCTAAAACCCAGCTTATCGGCTGCAGGCCTTGTCACCCGGGATGCGCGTGAGGTCGAGCGTAAGAAAGTTGGTTTACACAAAGCGCGCAAGCGTAAGCAATTCTCCAAACGCTAGTACGGCGGACTTTGTCGCCAGGTCTTGGCGACATCAACCGCGACACGACCACTTCGGGGGTCGTTTTCTTTTGTCTTTCTGTCGCATGACCCTGATCACTTTATTGACACTCAAGATTTCAGGCATGTTCCTAAGCGACAATACCCGACTGTCAAGCTATGGTTTCTCATGGAGATTTAGGAAATGAATGCCGTCACCGAAATGCCAGCGCCTTTGACCTTCACCGACAGTGCTGCAAACAAAGTGCGTGATTTGATCGATGAAGAGGGAAACCCCAATTTAAAGCTTCGTGTTTTTGTTCAGGGCGGAGGCTGTTCTGGCTTTCAATATGGCTTTACCTTCGATGAAGATATGGCCGAAGACGACACCAGAATGGAGAAGAACGGTGTTTCGCTGCTCATCGACGCCATGAGTTATCAGTATCTGGTCGGTGCGGAAATCGACTACAAGGACGGTCTCGAGGGCGCTCAGTTCGTGATCAAGAACCCCAACGCAAGTACAACCTGCGGTTGTGGGTCGTCGTTTTCGGTATAAGTTGTTTTGTTCAACTCGCGGGCCAGAGCGCTCCTAAAACCTTAGCCTTTCTCGCACCGGTCACAGCGGGAAGACTTGCCGCCTGACGCTTGATAAAACAATATCCTAACCAGGCAAAAGCGCATGCTTCCACCTGTTGGGGGTGAATGTCGAGATCTTGGGTCGTTGCGATCGGCATGCCGAAGTGTCGGCGCAGTACCTCGAGCAAAAACCCGTTGTTTGCACCACCGCCGCAAACCCATAGTTTCAAGGCTTGCCCGTTGACAGCAGCTTTGGCAACGCTCCAGGCAGTCAACTCGAGCAAGGTTCGTTGGACATCAACGGCTTGGATTGTTTCGCCGAGGTCATGCATTTTCGACTCAAGCCAACTCAGGTTAAACCAGTCTCTGCCCGTGCTCTTGGGTGGCGGTAGCGCGAAGTAAGGGTCGTTTTTGAGACGCTGTAAAAGCGCTTCGTGAATGCTGCCTTGGCGCGCCCAGCCGCCACCTTCATCAAAAGGCTGTGCCAGGTGTCTGTCGATCCAAGCGTCCATCAGTAAGTTACCTGGGCCTGTGTCATAACCTTGAGGCCCTTGATCAGGCATCAAAAGGCTTATGTTGGCAATACCACCCAGGTTGACAACGGCTTGTGGGACGTCGGCAGCAAAAATCGCCTGATGGAAGGCGGGAACCAGAGGTGCCCCCTCCCCGCCACAGGCAATATCGGCCGACCTGAAATCGCCGATAACATCAAAGCCGATTTTTTCGGCGAGATAGGCGCCTGCAAGCAGCTGGATGGTGTAGCCGCGCTTGGGCTGGTGGCGTACGGTCTGACCATGAACAGCCACTGCGCGAAGCATCGACAGGCGACACCGTTGGCGTTCGATGAGGCGATCAAGCACCGATACGGTTTCATCGGCATGTCGGAGGGCTAAACCTTGCGCCACATGCAGGTCGTTGTAAGCAGCAGTCTGAAGCGCCATAAGATCTGTGCGCAGGGCTGCCGAAATCGGCGAGGATTCGAAATCAAGAAGCTTGGGTTTACCAGAGGCGCTGAATTCAACCCAGGCTGCATCGATGGCGTCGAGACTGGTGCCCGACATCACACCAATCAGGGAGCAGGGCTCGTGGACTGACACCTATTCGAAGCGAGCGAGCGCCTTCCCTGAGGCCTCATTGAGTTGCGCCTTCACCTGCCCTGTAAAGGATGCGAAACGCTCCCGGTGCGCATTTGGAATCTGAACGCCACCGCTTTGAAAGGCCGATGTCATCGGATCAACAGGTTCGCCATTGATTCTGAACTCGTAGTGCAAATGCGGTCCTGTTGCCCAACCGGTGGCACCGACTTCGCCGATGGTTTCACCCTGCTGTATATGCTGCCCGACATGCAAGCCGTCTGCGAAAGCGCTCAAATGTGCGTAGACGGTTTCGCTTTTATCACGATGCTTCAGGATGATCATGTTGCCGTAGCCGCCGTTCCGGCCGACAAAATTCACCACGCCGTCGCCAGCAGCCCTCACCCGGGTGCCATGAGGCGCAGAGAAATCAACACCACGGTGCGCTCGCCATTGCTGAAAAATCGGATGAAGCCTTGCGCCGCTGAATCCTGACGAGACACGACTGAATTCGACCGGATTTCTCAGGAAGGATTTACGGAGGCTGTGTCCTTTAGCGTCGTAGTAGGACCCGAGATTGGCGCCGTCGCCGTCAGGGTCAAACCAAAAAGCTTCAAGACGGCGTCCCGCATTAAAGAATTCAATCCCTAGGATTCGCCCGGGCGCTGGCGTGTCGAGACCGCCAGGTTCGCGCAGGGTTTCATACATCACACGCAAACGGTCGCCCTTGCGGAGGTCACGATGAAAGTCGATATCGCCCCCGAAAATCTCGGCGATCTTTGAAGCTACCGACTCGTGAATCCCGGCCTGGTCTGTAGCCGCGTAGAGGGAACTCTGAATCTCAGCGGCGCGGATCTCAATGCCTCGGTCGAGCGCAACCAGCTCTTCCCGTATGTGAAAACCATCGCCTTCGCGGGAGATGACCATGCGCTTGGGTGAGTGCGCAGAACTTTCCTCAACACCCCCAGTCCGGAGCACAAAACGCTGAATCTTCCCGTAGCCGTCGACTTCTGCCATCGCGAGTCGACCGGGCAGAAGTTGAAAGGACTTGCGAGCAAATAAATCTTTCTTGACGAACTCAGTCAGGTCACGATCGATCAAATCCATGCGAGCGAGCAAGGAGGCGATCGACTCCCCGCGCCTGATACTCTCGACTTTGACGACGGTTTCCTGGAAGTCAAAGACGGATGAGGCTGCAATCAGCGGCTCAGCAAGCATCTGAGGCGGCGGTAGTGCCTCTTCGGAAAAAGGTGCCGTTGCGAAAGCCGTCACTGCAAGCAGTGACGCTGCACCGCCTGCGGCAAGCTGTCTGCGCCGGGCGCGCGCCCACATTTCGATCCCCAATAGATGTAAAGGCAGACGTTCGAATTGCTTTTGCAACGGCCTGCAGACCGGCTGGACTGCCGAGGCGAACTGGAGGCTTCGTTGCGCGATCGAATCGATCGCCTGTGCTACGACAGGTTTGGCGAGGGCCGCAAACCAGCGCACACCCTGATCGCTCATCAGGCGGCAAGCAACTGCGATCCGGTCCCGAAAAGCGCCAACGCTTAGCGATCGCTTAAGAAGTGTTTGGGGGCTTGTCGATGCATAAAGGGTCGTTGATCCGCGATGAACGCTTGGGCTTGGCTTATTCGCTGCAGGGTAGGCCTGAGGGTACGCACGCCCTGCTGCGGCGGGCGGCAGGTTTTGAACAGTGCTTGGTGGAGCCTCAGCCAAAGTCGTTGGCGTCTGGACCAATGGCTTTGGAGCCTCAGCCAAAGTCGTTGGCGTCTGGACCAATGGCTTTGGAGCCTCAGCAATCGTCATCGGGACGGTAGCGATGGTCTCGGGGGCCTCGGACTGCGGCGGCGTTAACAACAGATCCATCAGCTCGGCTGGCGTAACGCGGCTTGCGCGCTGCGATTTCGCCTGGCGATCGATCCGTTTCTTGCGTCTTTGCGCCGCACTTGCCATGCGTGTCCCACTCCCTAGGAGGATAAAATGAGGCTTTTTCCCTGCGAAAATCAGGGGTCGAACTTTGTATTATATAAAAGCCACCGAGTGCAGGTCAATTGCCCATGAGTTTTCAAGCCGAAACACCCGTCCCGAAAAGTCCGAGTCCACATTCGGAAGTCGCCGTCACCGGGCTTGTTGGGCGAGCTCCTGCCGAGCCCTCAGGTCTGTCTGCTGCACATGAGACCGCATCGCCATACCCGATTAGCGCAGGCGTTGAAGCAGCAATGGCCGTGGCCAAGCGCGGCGCCGACGAGTTACTGGTTGAGGCCGATTTTCTTCGCAAACTTGCCCGCAGTGAGGCAAGAGGGCAGGCGCTCCGGATCAAACTTGGACTGGACCCTACGGCGCCTGATCTACATCTCGGGCACACCGTGGTGCTTAATAAGATGCGACAGCTACAGGATCTTGGCCATACGGTTATTTTCCTGATCGGAGACTTCACCGCGATGATCGGTGACCCTTCCGGGCGAAATGCAACCCGTCCGCCCCTGACTCGCGAGCAGATCGAGGCCAACGCCAAAACCTATTTTGAACAAGCCTCGCTGGTGTTGGATCCGCAAAAAACCGAGATTCGTTACAACTCAGAGTGGTCAGACCCGCTCGGTGCACGCGGCATGATTCAACTTGCCTCGCGTTACACCCTGGCACGAATGCTTGAGCGCGACGACTTCACCAAACGCTTTAAATCGAATACGCCGATTTCGGTACACGAACTGCTCTATCCCCTGATGCAGGGCTACGACTCGGTTGCCCTCAAAGCAGATTTGGAACTGGGCGGTACGGATCAAAAATTCAATTTACTTGTTGGCCGCGAATTGCAACGTGAATATGGCCAGGAGCCCCAGTGCATTTTGACCATGCCCTTGCTGGAAGGGCTTGACGGCGTGGAAAAAATGTCGAAATCGAAAAACAATTATGTTGGGATCACCGACTCGCCTGCAGAAATGTTTGGCAAATTGATGTCGATTTCTGATAGCTTGATGTGGCGTTACTTTTTGCTGCTCTCAAGTCTATCCTTGCAGGCCATCGAAGCCTTGCGCGCCGAATGCGATCAGGGGCGAAATCCTAAAGATGCCAAGGTTATGCTCGCGCTAGAGCTGGTCACGCGGTTTCATGATGCCCAATCGGCTTCGCAAGCCCTGATTGATTTTGAGTCGCGTTTTCGTGACGGGGCAGTCCCGGACGATCTTCCTGATCGGCACATCAGTCTTGACGGGGCCAAAACGCTGGGGCTTGCACAGGCGATTAAGGCGGCAGGCTTGTGCGCATCGTCGAGTGAGGCAATTCGAAATATTGAACAAGGCGGTGTGAAACTTGACGGTGAAAAAATGTCGGACCGTAACCAACACATCGGTCCGGGTAGCTATGTCGTACAAGTTGGCAAGAGAAAGTTTGCAAGGATTCATTTGGCTTGAGCCTTCGCGGCAAAGCCCCAGCAAAATCATGGAAAGCCCAGGATGGAACTGCTCTTAATCAGACATGGTGTGACGGCTTGGAATCAGCAGCGAAGATTTCAAGGGCAAATCGATACGCCGCTTTCAGACGAAGGCCATCAGCAGGCGATGCTGACGGCACGCCATTTGTCGGCATTGAGGGAAGTTCAACCCATCCATGCGATTTACGCCAGCGATTTGAAGCGCGCCTGGTCGACTGCCGAACCGATTGCAAGACTGCTCGGATTGCCGATTCTTAAACAAAGTCTTTTGCGCGAACGTCATTACGGTGTTTTCGAAGGAAAGACCCATGAGGAGCTGCAAAACGAGGGTTTGCAGTCCGACTATCAGCGCTGGCGCAATCGCGAACCCGACTTTGCCCTGCCTCAGGGCGGCGAATCATTGAGAGATTTCTTTGACCGGGCCCTGCGCGCACTTCAATCCTTGGTTGCGGCGCACCAAGCCGATGAGCGTATTGTTGCGGTCACCCACGGCGGTTTTCTGGACTGCGCTTACCGGATCGCGAGCGGCCTTGCAATGACCGAGCAGCGTCAACACCCTTTGCACAATGCGAGCCTTAATCGAATCGCTTGGGACGGTGATCGGTTTTCGCTGATCGATTGGGGACAAATCGATCACCTCGATTCAATGGACATCAGGAGAGATTAATCATGTTTGAACGAAGCCTGGGCATTGCCCAATCGGACCCGGAACTTTGGCAAGCCCTAGTCAACGAAGATCGTCGGCAGGAAGAGCATATTGAACTCATCGCCTCTGAGAACTATGCATCGCCTGCGGTGATGGCAGCGCAAGGTTCGCAGATGACCAATAAATACGCCGAGGGCTATCCGGGAAAACGTTATTACGGGGGCTGCGAGTTTGTCGATGTGGCCGAAACGCTGGCCATCGACAGGCTCAAGCGGCTCTACGGGGCCACCGCCGCCAATGTGCAACCCAACTCGGGCTCTCAGGCGAATCAGGCGGTGTTTATGGCCTTGGCCAAGCCAGGCGATACGATCTTAGGCATGTCCTTGGCCATGGGCGGACATCTCACCCATGGATCCCCGGTCAATATGAGCGGGAAGTGGTTCAAGGTTGCGTCCTACGGGCTGAACGAAGCCGAGGAAATCGACTACGAGGAGATGGAACGTCTTGCCCACGAAGTGCGCCCGCGCATCATCATCGCCGGGGCATCAGCCTATTCATTGCAAATCGATTGGGCCAGGTTTGCAAGTGTTGCCAAGGCAGTGGGTGCGAGTTTTCTCGTCGATATGGCGCACTATTCGGGACTGATTGCAGGGGGTGTTTATCCCAGTCCGGTACCGCATGCCGATGTCGTGACCTCAACCACCCACAAAAGCCTGCGCGGGCCAAGGGGTGGCTTCATCTTGATGCGCGAAGAAAACGAAAAAATCATCAATAGCGCGATCTTCCCGGGTTTGCAGGGCGGTCCCCTGATGCATGTGATTGCGGCCAAGGCGGTGGCCTTCCAGGAAGCGCTGGCGCCATCATTCAAAAACTATCAGCAACAAGTGATTCGTAACGCGAAAGTGCTTGCCGAAACGCTCGGCAAACGCGGTTTGCGCATTGTTTCGGGGCGTACCGAGAGTCATGTGATGCTTGTTGATCTGCGCGCGAAGGCGATCACCGGTAAGGATGCCGAGCAGTTGCTTGGCCAAGCCCATATCACCTGCAACAAGAATGCGATTCCCAACGATCCGGAAAAACCCTTTGTCACCAGCGGCATTCGACTGGGTTCGCCGGCGATGACCACCCGAGGCTTTGCCGAGGCTGAATCAGAGCAAGTGGGCCATTTAATCGCCGATGTGCTCGATGGCAAAGGAGATGCGGGCACGATCGAAAAAGCACGTGAGGCGGTTCACGCCTTGACCGCGCGCTTTCCGGTTTATCGTTAACCGACGCTCAGCACACCGGCGCCCGAGAAGCGATAAGCCCCTTCGGATTGCTCGACACCGATGCGTTGTCCTTTTTGTGACGGTGCCGACACGCAGGTCATCGACACCCGAAACTCCGATGAAGGCGATAGCATTCGAAGGCGGCGGCGCTGTAGCCACTGCGATAAGCGCTTCACCACTTTTGAGCGCATCGAGTTGAACCTGCCCGTCGTGGTGAAGAAAAATGGTGCTCGGGTTGAGTTTGACCGTCGGAAGCTGCGGGCATCGATTGCCTTGGCGCTTCGTAAGAGGCCCATCAGCGCAGAGCAAATGGATGCCACCTTGCTGCGGATCGAAAATCGGCTTATGAGCTTTGGTTTGCGCGAGCTCGCGAGCGACCGCATTGGCGAGTTGGTGATGCGTGAACTGCGCAAAATAGACAAGGTCGCCTATATCCGTTTTGCCTCGGTGTATCGCAGTTTTGAGGATGTCGAGGCTTTTGCCGACGTCATTGAGGAACTGCAACCGCGTTTGGGCGAGGGGCTGGCCTCGCCCCGGTTTGAGGATGGTGAACCCTGAAGCCTACGGGGCGCTGGTGATGTTTCGGAGCTGGTCGATGGTGAGATTCGGTGTAATGGTTTGTTGACTCACCCTTAATTCCACGACCGCCGGCTTGCGTGCTGTTCTGGCAAATTCGAGGGCCTGCTGCAGTGCAGGCTCGATCTGTGAATTTTCTGTCACAAGGCAGCCCCAGCCGCCAAAAGCCTGCGCATACAGCGAAAAATCAGGATTCGTGAGGTTTGTACCGTAGACCCGCGCGGGATAGTCGCGCTCCTGATGCATACGGATCGTCCCGTACATGCTGTTATTGAAAACGATCGCTACAAAACCTGCTTGATACTGCACGGCCGTGGCAAATTCCTGGGCCGTCATCAGAAAGTCACCGTCACCGGCAAAGCAAACCACGGTCCGTTCCGGATGACAGATTGAAGCGGCCACCGCAGCCGGGATACCGTAACCCATAGCGCCCGAGGTTGGCGCAAGCTGCGTGCGCATCGGCCCATAACGCCAGAATCGATGGGCCCAGGTTGCAAAATTGCCGGCGCCATTGGTCAGGATCGTGTCGGCCGGCACCATGGACCTCAGCGCCTGGACAAGCCGCCAAGGGTCCAAACTGCCCGATGCCTCTGCTTTTCTTGAAGCCGGGGGCTGTTGCTGCCATTGCTCGTATTGCGCCCTTGCCTCACGAATCAGCGCTTCTCGCGCGGCCTTTGCTGATGCGCTTATCGCATCGCGATCGAGCCGGGTCGTTAAGGCTTCCATCATCGAAGGCATCGATGCATTAATCATCCAGCGCGTTTGATAGACGCGGCCTAACTCCTCATTGCCTGCGTGAACGTGGGCGATCGCTTGTTTTGGGGTGGGAACCTCGAAAAGCGTATAGCCACCGGTTGTCATTTCACCGAGTCGAGGACCTAGGGCCAGGATCAGATCGGCGCTCTTGATGCGGGCGGCAAGTGATGGGTTGATACCAATACCCACATCGCCGATGTAGTGCGGGTGATTGTTATCGAAAATATCCTGAAAACGAAAAGCGCAAGCAACTGGGATGGCGTTTTCTTCGGAAAATGCCTTGAGTTGTTCACAAGCTTGCCCGGTCCAGCCGCTGCCCCCGGCGATGACCAGTGGCCGACTTGCCTCGCCGATTGCCTCAAGCAGTGCATGCACATCGCCTGGCTGCGGATAGGCTTGGACTGCCGTGCTCGGCAGGCTGTCCTTTACCGTCGCGCTTGCTGAAAGTACATCCTCGGGCAAGGCCAGCACCACCGGCCCCTTACGGCCACTCGTGGCAAGCTGAAAGGCGTGGGCAAAATACTCGGGGATGCGTTGAACCTGATCGACTTGTGCAACCCATTTCACCATGGGCCCGAACATGCGTCGATAGTCGATTTCCTGAAAAGCTTCTCGATCCATCATATCGTTGCCAACTTGGCCGACCAGCACAACCATGGGTGATGAATCCTGATGGGCAGTATGAATCCCGATGGAGGCATTGGTTGCTCCCGGGCCGCGAGTTACCATCAAGATACCGGGTTTGCCGGTCAGCTTCGCGTAGGCATCGGCCATAAACGCCGCACCGCCTTCTTGTCTGCAGATGACAAAACGGATGTCTTGGTGTCGGTACAAGCCATCAAGCACGGGGAGATAGCTTTCTCCGGGTACACCAAAAATGGTATCGACACCTTGCGCGGCAAGCGCGTCGGCAACCAGATGGCCCCCGATTCGGGCGATGGGTTTGTGTGCGGCGGCGTTGCTGTCAGCGGGTGTCGTCATAGGGTAATGAGGTGATCAGTGTTTAATAGAGAACGCAGTTGTAGAGAACGCAGTTGTCCAGCAGCGGCGATGTTTGGGCGCTGTGAAGGCTGCTTTCCGCGCTCGCCAGAAGCGCGTGGCCATAGAATACGCTGATGTTTAGCCCTACAGACACCGAATTCATGCGTCAGGCGCTCGATCTGGCGGCTCGTGGACTTTTCACCACCGATCCAAACCCCAGAGTGGGTTGCCTGATCGTAGATCACGGAACCATTGTCGGCGAGGGTTGGCATGAGAAAGCCGGGGAAGCCCATGCCGAAGTGCTGGCTTTAGCCAAGGCCGGCGACCGGGCAGCTTCGGCAACGGCCTATGTCACCCTTGAGCCCTGCTCGCATACCGGGCGCACGGCGCCTTGCTGCGATGCCTTGATTCGTGCGGGTATCGGCCGTGTCGTGGTGGCCATGCAAGACCCGAATCCGCTGGTGAACGGTCAAGGCATTGCAGCGCTTCGGGCATCTGGTGTGCGTGTCGACGTCGGTTTGATGGCGGCCGAAGCGATTGAGCTAAACCTGGGATTTGTTTCCCGAATGCTACGCAAGCGCCCCTGGGTTCGTATGAAGCTCGCAGCCTCGCTGGATGGCAAAACTGCCCTGACAAATCGACAAAGCCAGTGGATTACCGATGAGCCGGCGCGGGCTGATGGCCATTACTGGCGGGCACGTGCCTCGGCGATCCTTACCGGGATTGGTACGGTGAAGGACGATGATCCGCAGATGAATGTGCGTTATCTGGCAAGCAAACGGCAACCGCGCAAGGTTTTGGTGGATTCGCGTTTAGAAGTTTCACCCTTGGCGCGCATGCTTGTTGATCCCGGGGTGTTGATCGTTACCGCACTTGACGAGCGGTCTGCAAAGCCTGGCGTCTGGCAAGGACTTGTCAATGCGGGGCATCGACTGTTGTCCTTACCCAATGCGCAGGGCAAGGTTGATCTTGAGGCATTGATGCAATCGCTTGCGCAAGAAGGTATGAATGAACTCCACATCGAGGCGGGTTATAAGCTCAATGGATCGCTCTTGCGTGAGGCATGTGTTGATGAGTTGCTTGTGTATCTCGCACCGAGGCTGCTCGGGCCTGGTATGGCAATGTTTGATTTGCAAGCGCTTGAGCAAATGCCTGGCGACCCAGTTTGGGATTTTGTCGAGCACCAAAGCCTCGGCCGTGATTTAAGGTTGCGGTTAAGAAAGATTCAGGCGCTCCAAGAGCTGGGTCTCCCAAGGTGCTCCAAGACATAAGCACGCCACGTCGCTCGTGATGGTCTTACTTGGGAAGTTATCGATCGTTTAACGATGAAAAGATATTAAAACAATATTTGGGTTATACCGTTATAACTGCGAGGTAGATCTATGTTTACAGGCATCATAGCGGCAGTCGGTCGCATCACATCCATTCAGACGCTCGCTGAAAACTTCGGTCAGCGCCTCAATATCCATGCGGGGCAGCTGGATCTGAGCGACGTTGCGCTTGGTGATTCGATCGCAGTCAACGGGGCATGCATGACCGTGGTTGCAAAGGATGCAGCGCACTTTGACATTGATGTCTCCCGCGAAAGCCTTTTACGCACCGTGGGTTTGGATGCGCCTGGTCCGGTCAATCTTGAAAAAGCCCTGAGCTTGTCGCAGGTGTTGGGTGGCCATCTGGTCAGCGGACACGTCGACGGGCATGGCCGGGTTGCGCAATTTGAAGCGGTGGGTGAGTCCTGGCACCTTGCGATCGATGCGCCATGCGAGCTCGCACGGTTTTTCGCCTACAAGGGCTCGGTTGCGGTACAGGGTGTCAGTCTCACGGTGAATCGGGTGGAAGACTTTGATAGCTCGTGTCGCATCCACATCAATCTTATTCCCCACACCCTTCAAAACACCACGCTTGCCTTGTTGTGCGAGGGGGCTGCTGTGAATTTAGAGGTGGACTTAATCGCGCGATATTGCGAGCGTTTGCTGCAGTTCAAGCCTACAATTGAAGCAAGCGATCCGAGCTAAGGCATGTACTGTAATGAAAACGACATCTAGCGTTACGCCCATCCATGCAGCAGCAAATCATGCTGCGATCGCTTCGGTTCCTGACATCGTCGCCGAGCTTAGGGCAGGCAGGATGGTGGTTCTGATCGATGAGGAAGATCGCGAGAACGAAGGCGATCTGGTCATGGTTGCAGAGCATGTGAGCGCTGAGGCGATCAACTTTATGGCGCGGTTTGGCCGGGGTCTGATATGTCTCACGCTCACCCGTGAGCGATGCGAGCGCTTAAAGCTGCCTTTGATGGTGAGCCATAACGGCTCACCCCATGGTACAAACTTCACGGTCTCGATCGAGGCGGCAGAGGGTGTTACCACCGGCATTTCGGCTGCTGACCGGGCTCGCACCGTGCAGGCCGCCGTGGCACGCCACGCCCGTGCATCAGATCTTGTCCAACCAGGCCATATCTTCCCGCTGATGGCGCAGCCAGGTGGCGTCTTGATTCGTGCTGGTCACACTGAGGCGGGTTGTGATCTGGCTGCGATGGCAGGGTGTGAGCCCGCAGCGGTGATTTGCGAAATTCTCAAAGACGACGGCACCATGGCCCGCTTGCCTGACTTGCTTGTGTTTGCCAAGGAGCATGGGCTTAAAATAGGAACGATTGAAAGTTTAATCCATTATCGAAGTGAGAACGAAAAACTCGTCACCCGCGTCGGCGAGCGACCCATCCGGCTCGCTCAGGGTGATTTTCGCCTGGTGATGTTTCGCGACGCTGCGGCGCAAGCGCCGCATCTGGCGATTGTTCATCGGCAGCCATTGGCCGATCAAGAAACGCTGGTCCGGGTTCATGAGCCCCTGAATGTGCTCGACTTACTGAATGGTTCGGCACCTGGGCACTCCTGGCCGCTTGATAAGGCGCTCGAAACCATGGCCGCGTTTGACGGTGCAGGTGTGGTTGTGCTTTTAAACGTGGCACAAGGCGCTGAGGCAGTTTTTCAACGCTTTGACGCCTGCCTCGCCGCAGACCGCGGCGACACGGCAAGCTTGCAGGCCATGCGTCGCGCAGCGAAGATGGATCTGCGCACTTATGGCATCGGTGCGCAGATTTTGCGCGACCTCGGTGTTCGCAAAATGCGTTTATTGTCCAATCCCCGAAAAATGCCCAGCATGTCAGGTTTTGACCTGGAGGTGCTCGGTTTTGTCACTCATGCTTAGGGAGAAAATGCGTGGAAGCAGAAGTCTTTGAGGCGATTGTTGACGGTACCGGTATGCGGGTGGGCATTGTCCAAGCCCGCTTTAATGCGCAGGTTTGTGAAGTTTTGCGCCAGTCTTGCCTGGATACGCTCGCTGATTTGGGCGTTTCAGATGACGATGTGGTGGTCATGACAGTGCCTGGCGCACTGGAGATTCCAGGTGTGTTATCGAAATTGGCGCAAAGCATGCAATTCGATGCCTTGATCGCCATCGGCGCGGTGATCCGTGGTGATACCTACCACTTTGAAGTGGTGTCCAACGAAAGCGCTGCAGGCATTCGCCAGGTGGCGCTTGAATTCGATATTCCGATTGCAAACGCCGTGCTCACCACGGACACCGTTGAGCAGGCGATGGCCCGAGCGGTTGAAAAAGGTGCCGACGCCGCCCGGGTGGCGGTTGAGATGGCTGAGCTTTATGCGGTTATCGACCAACTCGACCCGGACGCCGAGTCGGTCGATGAGGCGGCTAATGACTGAAGCCCAGTCGGGCTCAAAAAGCATGACAGCGCGCCGGCGGGCGCGGGTTTATGCGCTTCAGGGCCTTTATCAATGGTTGTTGACCGGTGAGCATGCGCGCCTGATTCGCGCGCATCTCATGCAGCATCCGGAGTACCGGAAAGCAGACGAGTCACACTTCATGACCTTGCTTGAAGGTTCGATTCATTCATCGGCCGAACTTGAGGGCCTGTTCTCCCCATGTCTTGATCGCAAAGTTGAAGAGCTAAGTCCGGTCGAGCATGCCGTACTTCTTTTAAGTACGTACGAATTATTGCATCACCTTGAGATCCCGTATCGCGTCGTCATCAACGAGGCTGTCGAGCTCGCAAAAAGTTTTGGTGGTACCGATGGGTATAAATTTGTGAACGGGGTGCTGGATAAGCTTGCTTTGAGTCTGCGTGCCGTAGAGGCACAAGCTGTAAGCCCAGCAAACTGATGCGAGGCCTTGAAGCGCTCGCTCACCCCTAGCAGGCATTGCAAAGATGGGCGAGTTTGAACGCATCGAGCAGTGGTTTGCGCGGCCTGCGCACTTGCAGCGTCAACGTTTTGGCGAGCATGTCTCCTTGCTTGGGATAGGCGATGACTGCGCACTTTTGAGCAACACGGACTACATCGGTCAGACGCTCGCGGTATCGAGCGATATGTTGGTGTGCGGTCGTCACTTCGCTGCCGAAACCGACCCGCATGCGATCGGGCATAAGGCCCTTGCGGTCAATTTATCTGATCTCGCAGCCATGGGTGCACAAGCACATGCCTTTACCTTGTCCTTGGCGCTTGATAGAGCGCAAGACGAGACTTGGCTGGCCGGCTTTTCGCAAGGGCTTTTTGCACTTGCCAATACCTATCGCTGTGAGTTGATTGGCGGTGACACCACCTCAGGCCCGCTTTGCATCAGCATCACGGTGATCGGTCTGGTTCCCCCGACGCTTGCACTCCGGCGGGATGCTGCCAAGCCGGGTGACAAGGTCTGGGTTAGCGGCCAACTCGGCGCTGCGGCCTATGCATTGAAGTATCCTGGACATTCGCCTGATGCCGATGAGCGATTGCACCGGCCGGAACCCAGGCTTGAATTAGGTATGGCCCTGCGCGGTCTGAGCGAATGCGCCATGGACTTAAGCGATGGTTTGCTTGGCGATATTGTCCATATTTTGGATCAATCCAAGGTCGGCGTAGCGCTGTTTGCGGATCAAATGCCTTGGCACCCTGCGCTAGCCGCTTGCGAACCCCATGAGCGCTTTTCGCTGGCTTTACAGGGCGGCGATGATTATGAGTTGCTCTTTACTGCAAAGCCACAGCAAACGCGCAACATCCAAGCGATTGGCGAAAAACTCGGTATCCCCTTGAGCTGTATCGGCGAAATCAAGGCTGATGGTCAACGCCAACTCCTTGATGCAGCAGGATCTCCGATCGAGATCGCCTTTCGTGGTTTTGATCATTTCAATCCATGATCTTCTCCCCGCCGCGAACATGCTTGCAACACCCAAAGAAGATGATGTCGCGTCATGAAACTTAGCGTTCCAGGACTTTTTTCGCCTTCCCTCCTCATTGCCTTTGGTTTCGGTACAGGCTTATCGCCCTATGCACCGGGTACCGTAGCCACAGCATGGGCCTGGCTGAGCTTTAACGTCTTGCAGCCCGTCACCCCGGATTGGGTCTGGGCACTGCTCCTGAGTACAGGCTTTTTCATCGGTCTATGGGCAATTGGCAAAACCACGCAGTTACTGAATCAACAAGATCCCTCGTCAATTGTTTGGGACGAGATTCTGGCTTTCTGGTTGATCCTGTGGATTTTGAAAGGCAGCCTGATGCAAGAGGCGCTCGCTTTCGTTTTGTTTCGCTTGTTCGATATCCTTAAGCCGGGTCCGGTTGCTTGGGCCGACCGGCGTTTTAAGGGAGCATTCGGGGTCATGTTCGATGATTTGATCGCCGCAGGGCTTAGCCTTTTCTGTATGGCTGTGCTCTTGCGCTTGCTCCCGGAGGCTTAAGACCATGCAGCATTCACCATTGATTCAGGCGGCGCGGGAACTCGGCCAGGCACTTAGCGAGCGGGCGATGATGATCGCCACTGCTGAGTCCTGTACCGGAGGAATGATCGCGATGGCGCTTACCGAGCTTGCAGGTTCGAGCCTTTGGTTTGAGCGTGGCTTTGTAAGCTACGCGAATCGCGCTAAATCCGACTTGCTGGGTGTAGCCGCTTCGCTCATCGATCAACATGGTGCGGTTTCAGAAGAAGTGGCCTTGGCAATGGCGCTTGGCGCACTGGGCACCCACCAAGGCATTCAGTTTTCGCTGTCGGTAACGGGCATCGCCGGACCCACTGGCGGGTCTGAGGATAAGCCTGTTGGCACGGTGGTCCATGGTTTTGCATGGCGTGGCCCGGCCGAGCATGCAACGATTCACCACCGGGTGATGCGGCGATATTATCCCGGCAATCGCGCTGATGTGCGGCTCGCAACCTCGATGTTTGCCTTGAGACAAGCCAGCCTTTTGCTGCAGACTGAGCTTGGGAGCGCATGAGGCGGCACTAAAGTCAGTCTTAAAGCTGATTTTTTATACAGTATTCTTGTAGAATCATGGTGGGCGCTTTATCCCGTCCACTCAATCAGAGGATTTCCCATGGAAGACAGCAAACAAACGCTCGAACGTGCTAAGGCCTTGGCGGCCGCTTTATCGCAAATCGAGAAGCAATTTGGCAAAGGTTCGGTCATGCGTATGACCGATAAGGAGATTGAAAAAGATCTTGAAGTGGTGTCCACAGGATCACTTGGCCTTGACCTCGCGCTAGGTGTCGGTGGTTTGCCCCGGGGTCGCGTGGTTGAGATTTACGGTCCCGAGTCATCCGGCAAAACCACCCTAACCTTGCAGGTGATTGCTGAGATGCAAAAGCTCGGCGGCACCTGCGCCTTTATCGATGCCGAACATGCGCTTGATGCGCAATACGCACAAAAACTCGGTGTGAATCTCTCTGACCTTCTGATTTCTCAGCCTGACACCGGCGAACAAGCCCTTGAAATTGCAGATGCCTTGGTACGCTCGGGTTCTGTCGATTTGATTGTGATCGATTCGGTCGCCGCGCTCACGCCCAAAGCGGAGATCGAGGGCGAAATGGGCGATTCGCTGCCAGGCCTGCAGGCGCGCTTGATGAGTCAGGCGCTTCGTAAACTTACGGGAACGATCAAGCGGACCAATACCTTGGTGATCTTCATCAACCAGATTCGAATGAAGATTGGTGTCATGTTCGGCAACCCAGAGACCACGACCGGCGGCAACGCGCTGAAATTTTATGCCTCGGTCCGACTCGATATCCGCCGTACCGGCTCGATCAAGAAGGGCGACGAGGTCATCGGTAGTGAAACCAAGGTCAAGGTTGTCAAAAACAAAGTCGCACCGCCATTCAGGCAGGCGGATTTTGACATCCTCTACGGGGAGGGGATATCTCGCGAGGGCGAAATTCTTGATCTGGGATCCGAAGCAAGCATTATCGACAAAAGCGGTGCCTGGTACTCTTACAGCGGTGATCGCATCGGGCAGGGCAAGGACAATGCGCGGGAGTACCTCCGGGAGCGTCCAGCCTTAGCGCTTGAAATCGAAAACAAATTACGCTCACACCATGGGGTCGCAACCCGAGGTTTGAGTGCCCCGGAGGCGAACTGACTGCCTCACTGCTCAATCGCGGCATCGCGGCGCTTGCGCGCCGCGAGTATTCGCCTGCTGAGCTCAAGCGGAAATTGGCCCAGTATGCGGCTAGCGATGCGGAGCTTGACGAGGTTTTGCAATCGCTGATTGAACAAGGCTATCTCTCAGCGTCAAGGTTTGCCGCTTCCTTCGTGCGTCGGGAATCCGCTCGCAAAGGGGCTTTGTCGATCAAGCATCGTCTTAAGCAGCATGAGTTGCCCTCCGAGGTAATTGCGTCACTGACCCAGGAACTACAAACGACTGAGGAAGCAAGGGCGCGCGCTTTGTGGGCGCGACGTTTTGGTCAGATTGCGAACGAGCCTAAGGAGCGTTTGAGGCAAATGCGCTTTTTGGCGTCTCGAGGTTTTTCGCACGAGGTCATTCGTCGGATCACCCGCGCGGATTAACTCGTCGGATCACCCGCGCGGATCAAAGCATCTGTCGCCATCGCATCGCAACCCGCGTGATAACATCCAGCGCCAAGGTGCCTGGTCTTCAGGTGCAGGCCCACGCACAGGCTTAATGATCACTGGCAGCAAGGGGTAATTCGCATGAAAATTCACGAGTATCAGGGCAAGGAACTGCTGCGCCAGTTTCAAGTGCCTGTTCCCAAGGGTAAACCCGCTTTTACGGTTGATGAAGCGGTTGAGATTGCTAAAGAACTCGGTGGTCCGGTCTGGGTTGTGAAGGCTCAAATTCATGCAGGTGGTCGCGGAAAAGGCGGTGGCGTTAAACTTGCCCGATCGATTGACGAGGTCCAAAAAATTGCCTCGGAAATCCTTGGCATGCAGCTGATCACCCATCAGACCGGTGCGGCAGGACAAAAAGTAAGGCGCCTGCTCATTGAGGAGGGCGCTGACATCCGCAAAGAGTTCTATGTTGGCATCGTGACCGATCGGATCACGCAGAAAATCTGCGTGATGGCCTCCTCGGAGGGGGGCATGGAGATTGAGAAAGTTGCCCACGAAACTCCAGAGAAAATCCTCAAAGCCTTTGTTGAGCCCTCACAAGGACTTGATGATGCCGAGGCTGCCGCGCTTGCCAAGGGCATCGGCATACCTGACGCTTCGGTGCCTCAGGCAGTGGATGTACTCAAGAAACTCTATCAAGCCTATTTCGACACGGACGCATCGCTTGCCGAAATCAACCCCTTGATTCTCACAGGATCGGGCGATGTTCGCGCCTTGGATGCGAAATTCAATTTCGACAGTAATGCCTTGTTCAGACATCCTGAGATTGTTGCTTTTCGCGATCTCGACGAAGAGGATCCAGCGGAGATACGTGCCAGTCAGTTTGATCTTGCCTACATTCAGCTCGACGGCAATATCGGCTGCCTCGTGAATGGTGCTGGCTTGGCCATGGCGACCATGGACACCATCAAGCTCTTTGGCGGTGAGCCCGCGAACTTTCTTGACGTTGGCGGGGGTGCAACCACCGAAAAAGTCACCGAAGCCTTCAAGATCATGCTTGACAACCCCAAGCTCAAGGCCATTTTGGTCAATATTTTCGGCGGCATCATGCGTTGCGACGTGATCGCCCAAGGTGTTGTCGAGGCCTGCAAGGCGGTGAGCCTTTCGGTCCCGCTCGTGGTGAGAATGAAGGGCACCAATGAGGATTTGGGTAAGCAAATCCTGAGGGACTCCGGTTTGCCGATTATTTCCGCCGACACCATGGCCGAGGCTGCTGAAAAAGTAGTTGCCGCGGCCAAGGGCCACTGACCAACCATTCGGGGTTTATCCGATGAGTATTCTGATCAATAAAGACACCAAGGTCATCACCCAGGGTATTACGGGCAAGACCGGTCAATTCCACACCCGGATGTGTCGTGACTATGCAAACGGCCAAGCTTGCTTTGTGGCAGGTGTGAACCCGAAAAAAGCTGGCGAAGACTTTGAGGGCATCCCAATTTACGCCTCCGTCAAAGACGCCAAGGCTTCTACCGGTGCAACGGTATCTGTGATTTATGTGCCACCAGCCGGTGCGGCTGCAGCCATCTGGGAGGCTGTTGACGCTGATCTCGACTTGGCGATTTGCATTACCGAAGGCATACCGGTGCGTGACATGCTCGAGATTCGTAACCGAATCAAGCGTGAAAACAAACGTACGCTTTTGCTTGGGCCCAATTGCCCTGGCTTGATTACGCCCGATGAAATCAAGATCGGCATCATGCCTGGCCATATCCACCGAAAAGGCCGTATTGGTATCGTGTCACGCTCCGGAACCTTGACCTATGAGGCCGTGGGTCAGGTAACCGAGTTGGGATTAGGCCAATCATCAGCTGTTGGTATTGGTGGCGATCCCATCAATGGTTTAAAGCATATCGATGTACTGAAAATGTTTAACGATGATCCCGAAACCGATGCGGTGATCATGATCGGCGAAATTGGTGGACCTGATGAGGTCAACGCCGCACGCTGGGCGAAAGAACATATGAAAAAGCCGATCGTGGGATTTATCGCTGGCGTGACCGCGCCACCAGGCAAGCGCATGGGGCATGCGGGCGCACTGATCTCGGGCGGGGACGACACCGCGCAAGCCAAACTTGATATCTTGGAAGCATGCGGCATCCGGACAACAAAAAACCCCTCCGAAATGGCTGCATTGCTCAAAAAAGTCATGTAAAAGCTAGGCCTAGGGTCTGGAGCCTCGGGCTGTAGGTTTAGGGCCAGGGCTGTGGGTCCAGGCCCTTGGCCCATGGCCCTTGACCTTGACCT
>Ga0214921_10004461_pt1 | contig 20579 bp, 49 predicted proteins | sample LL1505_MetaG_FD_177992 | JGI IMG/M metagenome (GOLD analysis project Ga0214921, IMG submission 177992) | Freshwater microbial communities from Lake Lanier, Atlanta, Georgia, United States - LL-1505 | ecosystem: Environmental > Aquatic > Freshwater > Lake | place: USA: Georgia | collected...
TCATCTACTGACATATCAAAATAAATATCATAGATAAACTCTTTCTCGTCCTCTGAACAAGTCTCAAGGTAATCTTTGATAGTTTTAAACTTTTTCATCTTCATCTTCTTTGTCATAATCTATTACTCCTATTTCATCAAATACATATCCGCATCCTTTAAGGAAATCTCTTAACTTGTCACAAATTTCACCAATGGTTGTTGCATTAAAACTAATCTTATGATTTGTTTCTCTGCCAATTTCATCAGCATATTCATATTGAAAGGTATATTTATCTTTTTTAATTTTTTTCATTTTAGGAACACTTTCTAAATTTTCTCTTTACAACTTGCTTGCCTTTCATATCAAATTGCTCTAACTCTCTTTCTTCTCTCCACTCGGTCAATTCTTCCTCTGCACCATTAAATTTAGCCCAATCGTCTAATTCTGCATCTGTCAGATATTCTTCATTTTCTTCTCTGGTAACGCATCCGTAAGCATTATTCTCTGCTTCATCTGCATAGGATTCAAGAATATGTTCGGAGCTTGAGCCGTGTTTGTTGCTAATATCATCTGTGATAGTATAAATTGTTACTTTATATCTTATGCCACTTTTAAATTCTGCCAACTTCTTCTTTTGATCTTTCTTGGTTACAAGTATCGCTTTTTGAATCTGAGCCATCTCTTTTCTGTGAGTATTTACAATCTTCTCAAGGTCATTATAATAAGGTCTATTCTGAAAGATAAGTTCAATTAAATCCATCTTACTCATCTCAACATAATTCCGAGTAATAACTTCTCTTTCGTCTCCCGAAAGACTATTGTAAAACTTTAGTGCGTTCTTAAACTTCTTTACTTTTTTGCTCATATACTCAATATACTGCAAATTTGAAAATTGTCAATAGGTAGCACCAAAAATATTTACTTGAGCATTAGGATTTTTACTGCCATCTTGACTATCCATCATATTATATTTTGTAGAATAGTTTTGACTATCCTCACACATAGCATCTGGAATAGTATGATATGATGAGTTTGCACAACCCACAAAGAAAAATGTCATAAGAATCCAAGCTAATACAATAAGCGTAAAAGCTATTACTTTAATTGGATTAAATATCATCTTTCATCCTCATTGTTATATTCTTCAATACTATCTGCATCAGAATCTTCTTTCATTTCTCTAATTTTATCATCAACTTTACTCATATCAAGAGGTTGCGTAGAATAAAAATTACTAATATAATTTGTAATAGTATTTCCAAACAAGATTCTAGAAATTGTATGAATACCAAAACCTTGCAAGAAACTTATATTTAAATTAAATTGTGGAGCAAATAAATAGTCCCAAAGAATTGTTATAACTCCTCCGTAAATGATTCCAAACAATAACCAAGTGGTAACAAGGTTAAGGATATTATCTTTTTTAAACATTGAAAGTATTTACAAACATTGGAGTAAATTGTCCAACATAAGCACCACGAACATTAAACTCAAAGTAATCAATAGCATCACCTTCGGGGTCATCTGCATCTTGAAATTGATCTGCAAGAAGGTCTAAACACTTCTCAATAGAATAAACGGCTACTGGATTTCCTTCGGAGTTTTCTCCAATTCCAATAAAAGCATTATCAAATCCATCTGCAAGAAGAATCTTATCAGAAAAATCAGAATATGCCACTTCAATAAAATCAATAATCTTTTGTCTAATCGTAGCTTTTGTTTTGCTCATAAAAAGACTATACTTGAGATTGAGTTTTAATGCAAGTTTTATTTTTAATAAACCGCAACTTTAACTACTTTAGGGTTATTATTTACAAATCTCATAGCTTCTTTTTCTGTCATAAAGAAAATATCAACAACTGGATATTGGCCGTGACTAGCTTTCTTTCTGATAACATCTGTGCCAGTATCGTGAGCAAATCTAAATCCAAGATTAGGAATATAAAGTTTTGAAAAGTAAGGAATGATTCTAGGGTCTACCGCAACGCTTTTATTAGGTTTAAGAGTCGCACCAGTAGAGCTTTGCCTTTTTGCACTCCAAGAATCTGTATCACTACCTCTTGCCCAATAAGCAGTTAAGCGAACCTTAATTTCTTTTTTAGGAGTATTAGCTTTAAGAAAATTATCTACCATTTGATCTTTATTAGATATAATAGGTTTCTTTGAAGATGATGTTATTTCGCTCTTGAATAATATACAAGAGGCTAACAACAAAACGGATATTCTACATAGTATTTTCATAACTTGTCCTCGACTGATTTAAGATTAATTTAAATTGATTAAAATGTCAAGCTAGATTAACTTCTTCTAGCGACTAGATAATTCCTTATGATTAATAGACTTCATAACAAATATAGTTACACTCATAGGGATGTTTTAAACCCTATGAATGTATCCTATTATAGTATTATTTTGTAAGAAGATCAGCGTTACGGAGCTTGCTAGTCAATTTACGCTTATCGAATGATCTCCAATGACGAGCGTGTTGATTGACCTTATCAAGAACCTTGGCCTCACTAATGGTAAATGTTCCGTTAGTGTTGTCAGTCATCTTAACGAAGTATGTTTTTGGTCTAGTTGCCATAAACTTTTTTCTCCTTTGATGTTGCTTCTTTTTGTGGAGGTTGAATTTGTGGGCTATTCTTTTGTTTAGCCAAAAATGCTTCCTCATCTTTCTTTCTCCAATCGGGGTCAAGTCTGTCTAATTGAGCATTAAGGTATGCAATAATACCTTCTACTCTCATATAATCTGCAAAGAGATTATCTTTTTGTTTTAAAAAATCAGCTAATTCACGCTTTAGTTCTTCAATTCTATTCATATTTTTATCGCTCATAATTATATATTACTATATATTTTCCACATTTTCAAGTTTTTTTTCTTCATTTTCTATAATCTTTGCTTCTGCATTTTTCTCTGATTCTAGGGTTGGAATCACCTTCTTGAATTGTTCCATTTCTCTTTCTAAAAGTTTTTTACAAAAATCAACGCCTTCTGCACCACAACAACGCTTAAACTTCTTATCAAAATTAATTGGACAAGAGCTATTTCTGCTGATTTTAGGTGAAATACATCTTAAACTGCCATCTTGAACGGCAAACGCTACATTGTCTAAAGGTTTAGGCATAAAAAAATATTATATTAAATTTTACTTTGTGTCAAATTTAATTTATCAAATTCACCTTTAATGTTACTAAAATAAACATTTTTAAAGTTTAATTGGTTAATCATATCAGAGCATCCGTTACAAGGTGCTGAATGATCTAATACATTATTTCTATTGATTCTGGTATTTACAAGAGTTAATTTAGAACAATCTTCTTCGCCAAGTTTAATAACTGCATTAAGTTCGCTATGAGTTCCAACAATATCACTTATCTTTTCTTTATTTTTATTTATATAATTATATTTTAAATTCATTGGATGGGTCTTGGTAGAGTTCATTCCAATACTAATAATACGATTGCGGTCAAGAATAAAAGAGAAATGTCGGCATCTTAAATCTGCATTATGCTTATTGATAAGGGCATAAGTAACCTCAATAATCTTATTGAAGTTCATCTTATTTGATATATTTTTTGATTTTCTTTACAAGTGCTTCTACTTTAGATAGTTCTTGCCACTTAATTCCAGAAATGTCTTTATGGTTTTCTTCGTGCCATTCAACCAAAGCTGTAATATCATTTTCTAATTCTTGGAGTTCTTTATTAACTCTACCAACCAATGTTTTTTGATTCTCCATAATTATCCCAAAAACTTTTTAAGATACTCATTCGCTTCATCTTCTTGATGAATGAGATATTTAAACTTAATATAAAAACTATTCAAATCCCAAGCTACACTTGCTGGAAGCAGAGTATTATCTATATTGGTTTCATACCAAGCTACAAATTGCTTGATTGTGCGAAGCGTCTTTACTTCTTCTTGCATACTTTATATACTAACTTAAATTTATTTTTTCTTCAACTTTAATTTTGCGTGATCTGCGAATAAGTTTGGATTTTCTTTGTAAAGTATTTCTAATGAGATTTTTGCAAAAGCTCTTAATTCTTTTTCGTCTTTAATCGCATCTATGATCTTTTTAGCCATTATAGAGAATGTCTTTTCTTCTTTTTCTAAACCTTTTTCTATTCGTGATTTCTCTACTTTTTTCCTACCCATACTTCTAATTACACATTAGAATTTAAAAATCAAACTCATATTGATGAGCCTTAAACTTCAAATCAATACCAAACTTTTCTACATATAACTTGTAAAGGTTTTCATTTGTTAAATAGTTAATTTGATTAACTAATCTTCCAAGAAGTTTTTCTTTTGTTTCCTCCGAATAAGCCTCTTTTAGCTTTCTAATCATTATTGTCCTATCGTCAATCATTTTCTTTCTCCAATAAAAACTCTGGAATCATATCTTCTTTTGCGTTCTTATCTTCAATAACATCTATCCAATTAGTGATATTTCCATACTTCACTCCCTGCATTAAATCTTCATATAGACATTCAACGGCTCTTTCAACCATTTCTTGATTGTCCATATCTACAATATAATTTAAATCTAAACAAACTCGTCCCATTTTCATTTTGCGTTTTTATACTCCATTATAAATTCACTAGCTTCTTCAAGAGCATTAACAAAGTGCATCGTCCTGCAATCTTGAGGACAATCTTCGTCAGCTTGATTAACAAGTTCCTCTAGAAGTCTAATTGCTTTTTCCATTTCTTGATTATGCTTCATTTTAATTTAATGTCAATTAAAACCTAATGCTGGTCTTTCTTTTTCACTAAACAATTCTATAATACGAATATTACTAATTAAGTGCCAATCAGCATTAATTTTAATACATTTTTCAGCGGGAGAAATTTCTGTAACTTTACCTTCTTGAATTGCATATCTATTGATAGGAAAGTTAAGATAAAGAATTTTGCGATCAATTAAATCTTTTAATTTCATTCTTGTGGGCTTTCGTTTTTCATTTCTTCAAAATAAAGATGAATCTTATCTTTAAGATGAATGAAGCGATCACCAGCATCAAACTCTACTGATAATTCTTCTAATGCTTTTTGATCTTCTAGAAATCCAGCTACCAAAGCTAAAGCCGTTTCAATCTCTCCATCAGTAAAATAAGATGTTACTTTCATATTAAAATGCCTTGAGAACATATCCCCAATAATCGCTGTCAGCTTGCTTCTGAATATCATCCCACATAAGGCAACGAACAATATAAGATGGAACACCTAGCTTATCGCAATTATCAATCCAATGCTTCTCCATCGCTTTGTATTTCATCGCACCAACTTTTGACTTTGTATATTTTAAATTCTCCATACCATAGAATCGAAGATGGTGAACATCACCACATACAACTTTAGTATGATTAGGATTAATCATCTCAAGAGCAAAGCTAACTTTAGCATAGCTCAATCCACGAATACGCTCAACAAGACTATCACGAACCTTAACATAATGTTTCTTATTATAGCAAACAAAGTCTTTAGGATTCTGCCAGAAATCTTTTGCAAAGTCCCAAATATAATCTGTCCTTTCATTCTGACAACCAACGCCAGAACGAGTAAGACGCTTCAACAATTCCTTGCGATTATATCTCCAATAAATAAAATCACGAATAGCAAGATAACCCTTGATATTACCTTCCCAAGTAGTATGCACCGAGCAGAAGGCAAAAAGATAACGCCTAAAAATATCTTCGTTAGTCAAAGGTTTAAGTGTTTCCCAATACTGCTTATAGGCTTCTACCTTGTGGCTATGAAGCTCGTTAAAGCTGGCAAAAAAATGATCTGGTTTAGTTGTATCCATAACTCAAATATAATTTAAATTTAATTTAAGTCAAAGAAAATTATTGTATAATCCAAGCAATTTCGTCAAAATGTTTAGCATCAAAGTCTAGCAATTCTTCGTGATTGCCATAATACCATTCTTTATTTGCATTATGAATAATCTTTACTTCTCTTAAAATTTCAGCATAATTAATTCCACCTTCGTATCCTCTCACACATATACGAGTTTCTGGTGGCAAGTCTTTAAGATTATCAATTAATTCTTTTGCCGTCATTTTCCATCCAATTTCTTGCGTGATAAGGACTTGGGAAGGTTTTTAATAGTTTGGCATCAATGAAATCAACATTGGGGTAGTTGTCTTTACGAGTTTCCTCGTAAGCTCCCCATAATTCAAGGTCATTTCCAAACTCATCTTCTAATTGTTTTATGTATCTAATTACTTTCATAATTATTTAGAAAATTATCTGCATCTTTTAGCTTTTTAAATGTTTTAACTTTGATAGTTTTAACTAATGGAGTTTTATAAATTGACCAACCTTGCACAAGGTTTCCATCTTTATCCTTGTCTTGCTCTATATAATATGTATATTTAATTTTACTCATAAAACAACAATATTAATCTTTGCGTTTAATTTATAAACTCGATTGCCTTGTTGCTCATCGGGGTCATTGATTGTATTACGCTTTTTAGCGGAAAAGTCATAAGCCTTGCCATCTCCTAAATCTATAATATTTACGCTTGTAGTGTTAGGAACTCTGATCTTCATATATATTGAGTGATTGCCTCGCTGAACAGATTCGGGGTCAAAGAAAGAAAAAACTTCTCCTTCTTTAATCTGGTCAAATTCAGTTAGTGCTTCTTTGTCTTGTGATGTTATTGTGTATTTCATAAATTTTTAAAATGGTCTAAAGTTATACATCCTTTCAGCTATCTTACTTATGTTTGATTTATTTGTCAAACTGAATCCGTATTTTTTCTTAAATTTTGCAAGTTTTTTAGGATTCATATTCTGTTTTTCAAAATCCCCAACAGAGCTTTCATCAGTCACAAGGTATTCGCCTTTTTTAAAATCAAATAAATCCATTATTTCTTGCACTTGATCTGGATACTTGTCTACTACTGCTGAACCAGCAAACTCAATAATTTCACCATCGTATGAAATTAATTTTCCTTTAGTAAAATCGTATCTAGGTTTCATTATCTATTCCATTGAAACTCGAAAATCCAACCTAACCAATTAAATCCACATTCAGTAAAGTATTTACCATTCATATAAAAAAATTTAGGAAATAATTTAAATTTAAATGAATTTAAAATATAAAGTCCCATACCTTTAAAAGTAAAACGACAATAAACTCTGCTTACTAAACGACCTTGATCTTTCATAGCTTTCTCAAATTCTTCGCTTGTCATTTTATTTTTCTGCTTTTTCATCTACCAACCGAATATTTTTTATCTTTATCTTTTTCATCTTCTTCGATAATTTTTCTTGTAATTTTATTAATATCAAGTGATAAATTATATAATGATTGAGATATATCAACCAAACTTCTTTTAATATCTAATAGTATTTTATCGTTGTTCATAATTTAATCCCATAAGTCCTTAAAGTAAAGCCCAAGAAGAATCAATCCATTCCTTTGACGCTCATAGGCTTTATTTAATTTTGAGTAATCTGGTTGAATGTTATCCTTGCTTTCAAACTCAACCAAACTTGTTCCGTCTCCTTGAGGAGTCAGAAACATTTGTCTATCTTCGATAGGGTCGAAGCCCTCTGGATAAACTTCATAGAGTCTATCTAAATTAATATCTATGTTATCTTCATCTACTATCATTTGTAGTGCAAATATAATTTCATCTAAAACATATTCATATTCTTTTTCATCTAAAGAAATTTCCATACCAGTTGTTTTATCTTTATAACATCCAAGTGTTTCGTTAAATTCAAAATTGTTTTGCTCTCCAACATAAGGCACGATCTTACCATCAACAATTAAATGATGACGATTAGCAAGACTATTATAGTTTTTGCGAAGGTGTTTGATTCTTGGAAGTATAAACTTTGCAATAGCTTGAGGAAGATTCCAGCAATCACTATCAGAATATCCACGAATTAATCTTTGAAGTTTATTCTTTAATCCCCACTTAACATTAAGATAAGTATGAGAGTAATAATTAACCTCACCTAGAAACCAATTTATAATAGGATTCTTGTGAAATCTAAAAGATCGCATCAATTCTTCAAATGTTTTTCTTTCACTCATAATTTATTTAAGGTTTCTCTTACTGAGTCTAACACTTCTTTAATGTCTTGTAAAGAGAATGATTTAACTCCACCATTAAAACTATAACCTTCTTTGTCTTTATTAAAAGTAACCATTAGTTTAGTTTCAGCATAAGTATAATTGCTTCCATTCCAAGAGCTTCCTTGAGCTTCTTTCCCATAAAAATATGCGGTTGCTACTGGATTTTTACTATTAAGATTATACATACGAATAGTTACTGCATCACAAGGAAATTTATCCGTAGATGTTTTATTGATAATTTGTGCAGATGGGACAACGCCCTTAACTCTGCTATTCTTTTCCCAAAATATTTTATGTTTCATAATCCTTCTTTCTTTGCTTTTTCTTCATAATCTTTTACAAAATTATATTCTTCCCAACGCCCAGCGTTAGCAAGAACATTACTTGTTAAAAGAACTATGTGTTCACCTTCATTTTTACTATTCTTTTCGTCCCAAGTCAAGAGAATAACTCCAAGTCCAAAATCATCATAATCTATGATCTTTAAATCAACACCTTCTTTTTCTTCTTGATCTAGAACACTTTCTACTGCTCTTGTGCAAGCCTCATTATACCAATCGGTTTTGTTTATTTTTTCTGCATCAATATCTACCTTTGCAAGCCAATTATGCCCACTTACATAGATATTCATTCTTCGTCCTCATCTTCAAAATCATAAACTGCTTCATTTTCTTCTGGTGATCTAAACCAAAGATAAGTATGATCGTTTTTTTGTTGAGCTTCTACAAATTCAAGATTGCAATTTTGCAATCTTTCTTTTACAATATCTATGAAATGATTACCGACTCTGATAAACAAACTTTCATCGCCAGCAATCCATTCATAGGATTCGCCAAACTCCTCTGCAATCATTTTAATTTTAGAATGTAGATTCATTATACTTCTTTTAAATTAATTCTTTCTGGTTCATCTTCTTGACAAAGAAGCTGACCTTTTAAGTGCATTAAAGTTTCAACAGCAGAATCCAAATCATATTCAGAAGTATTACTTGTATCAAAATCAACAGAATCTTGAAGATCAAGTATATCTTGAATGATTAAATCTATCTTATCAATTTTTTTCTTGTTCATTTAGTAACATCTCCATTTTTAGATTATCTAATGATTTCTCGCCAATATCAAGCACAAAAGCAGAAGGATGTATATGCAAATTCATATCTAGGTGCGGGATATAACAATAAAACATTTTAATTTTACTATCATAGTATTTCACCTCTGTTATCGTTCCGTATTTTTTACTTTTGATTTTGACGCTTTTCATTTTAAATATGATTCGTGATATTCGTGACCTTTTTTAGTTAAAGCACGACCAGTTGGACGAATCTCAATTAAACTATTACGAACAAGATATAACTCGACATTCTTTTGTAGCATATCCTTTGTGAGATTAGTTTTAGCAGAAAGATTAGTTAATCTAACTTCTCCGTGTTCTTTAAGAATTTTAATTACATTAAGTTCAATCTCTGAAAGACCAAGAGGGTAGATGGATAATTTGCTTTTGATCTCCTTCCAACCTTCGCTAGTCAATTCATTGTATTTTTTACTTTTCAAATAGGAGGAGATTTGATTTGCCATAGATTGAGCTTGTCTAGCATTACCACGACAAACACTAGATACATCTTGAATAATACTATCATTAATATCTAGTTTGCTTGACTTTAGATTGTTCTTGATAATACTGCCAAGTTCAACAAAAGAATAATCTTGCATATCAATTCTGTAAAGACGATCAAGAAGTGCGTGAAAAATCTTTTGTGCCTCCGTAGTGCAAAAGATAAATGAATTTAAATTGAAATGAAAAGTATAAGTGCCATCTTCAAAGCTAAACTCATTAGAATTATTTTGATTAGGATTAAGAATAGTAAGTAGTGCCATTGTAACATCTCTAGGCAATTCACTTGCTTCATCAAAAATAATAACACAATCCCTATTATAAACATAAGGAAGCATAATTTGATTAAAGAAACTCTTAACATTCTTGATCGTTGAACAATTAATTAAAATTGTTCTACCACGATTCATAATCTTTGCAGTTTCTTGAGCGATAAGAGTTTTACCGCATCCTCTAGGAGCAACGAAAAGCAAATGAGGAATAGTCTTTGTTTGCTTATAACCATCTAAAAGAAAGTTTAACTTTGATTTAGTCTTTTCTTGGCCTATGATTTGTGAATAATTTTTTTGTGACATATAAACTTTATATATGGAATGTTGATTTTATGCAAGCACTTTGTTTTAAGTTACTTCAAAATCAATTTGTTCTTCTAAACTATTATAGGTTTTAGTATTGACTTCCTTTTCAATTCCTTTTATATTTAAATTGTCGAGGAATTTCTTTGATACGATAATCACCGCATCTTGTTTTAATACTTTATTAAGTTCGCTCAATGGAATCATTGAAAAACAAAACGAACCCTTTTTACGACCACGATTAGATTTCATCTTCATTATCCTTTCCGCTTTCAACCATCGCATTTAATAAATCAAATTTCAATGATTCTAAAACGCCAATAACTTGAAAAGCTGTCATATCACTTTCTTGAGCATACCTTAATATGTCTTTATATAGAGTATCTCTTAATTGATTTCCAGCTTTACAATTAAAATTATCTTCTTCACTCATAAATTAAACTTGCTTACTTTAACTCCAAATCCAAATAAAATCAAGGTAAATATTTTTCCGTATTCGTATGATTCAAATGATATATCTGTCTTTAAATTCAATTTAAATCCAAACCATTTATCATCATAATCATTATTAATACCGAGAGAGATGGTAGGTAGGAAAACTTTAATCTCAAGATTATTGCTCCTACCAAACCATCTCCCTATGCACCAATCAATGTGCAAACCTAACTTCATTATCCCTTAATAAACCTTCCAGTTTTAGGGTCACGCTTATTGTGATAATTCGCTTTAAGTGTGCCATCAGTTCCCCAACTAGGAATATCATCTTCCTCATCTTCATCATCGTATTCATCATCGGGGTCTACATCATACATTTCTTGCATAGCTTCAATAGCTTCTGGACGATATGGATGAATAAAGTTTCCGTAAGCAATATCATAAAGTTCTTTGTCAAGAGATTTACGATATAGTGCAACAACTTCTAGTTTAGATGCACGAAGTTTCTGACATTCGCAATCTGTTGGAACAGATACAACATCAGCAGGGTTAATCTTAACTATCACAAGATTACCACCACCATTGAAACTCTTTGCATATTCTTCTGACCCAGCGTGATAACCAGCAGAGCAACCAACATCTGCATCATCACAAACTTGATTCCTTGCCATCTCACGGACTTGGCCGATAGCAAAATTGTGTTTGCCACTATACCAATCAGTAAAATCTGATCTAACACTCTTGTATGCAAGGAAATCGCCATCTGGTGTGAGAGGCATTTTCTTATGCTCCAAGAATTTGTAGAGTTCATTAACTGCTCTACGAGAAGGATTTGCCATTAGCTTATCAAGAAACTTAACAAGAGGCTCATAAGGCAAACCATTCTTAATAAAGTTCAAGATTCTATCTACAACGATATTATGAATTTCTTCGCCAGCATAAGTTACAAGACCATCACGGACTTCAATTTTGCCGTGAGAGAATCGTGCGATAGCCTTGCTCTTGTCGAGAATATCTGGAAGATCGCTAAACCTTCCTTCTCTGATTGCGGTGATAGCGTCATTCCAAACTGGATTTTCGCTAGTGATAGTCTTTGGCTCATCGTTAAGAACGATGGTAAGACTACGATCTGTTAATATGTATGGTATTTTCATTTTTTGTATTTTCTCTCCTTTTTTAGTTTTTGTCAATAAGATTAATATAATTTATAATCTTTGTCATTTCTTTCTTTTCGTTGTAATGCCACCCATAAGTATGAGGGACAAATACATCGAGAATTTCATATCTGCTTTGGACATTCTTTAAGAGAGTATCCAAATTATAAGTTGGATTGACTTGATCGAATTTAATATCAATTTCAGCCAATTTTAAAAACTCAAGAGCTTCGCCAACCTTCTTGAAGTTCGATTTCGCATAGAACATAACCGCACTCAAATATTGGGCAAACTCTGAATTTTCTTTTTCAATAAGTTTGTGCAAATCTTTCTTCTGCACATCTTGAACAAGATTAGCAAAGTTATTATCTTCTTTATTGTGCTTATCCCAATGATTCTTGTCTGTGATTTGCTGTGATAGTTTAGAATACTCGTTGCGGATTCCATCTTCGAGATGTTTCCAGAGGTTTGTAAGATTTTTATTTTTATTAATAATCTTTTTCTTGGATTCAAAAGTTTTGGATTTGATTCCATAAACTTCTGGAAGTTTCTCACCAGTAAGTTCTTCATACTTCTCAAGAATTTCTTTTAGAGTTCCATTTCTAAATTCGTGTTCTTTGCCTTGAGCTTGGAAGTTGCTGATCTCTACATAGATAGCAGTATCATTTGCTAAATCCATAGCCATAGTCTCCCAATTATTAGAATTAGTTCCCCAATTCGTAGCATCTTTACGCTTAAACTTAAAGATTTGAGAGGAATGTTTTGGATTCTTACTGGTTACAACGCTAGTTCCAGAATTGATCTTTTGAATTGTAATCTTCTCATAATCAGAAAGATTCAAATAATTCTCATTAACAATACCAAGTTCCTTGTTAAAGGTATCTTTCGTTGCTTGATCTACGAATGTAAATACATAAGCACCATCAATCTTGTCTCCTAATTCATTCCAAAGAGTAGCAAGACGATGAGTTACTCCCATAGCTGAACCAGTATCATTGACTAGGATTTTATGCGTCTTTTCACAAAGAATCCTTTTAGCTTCATTCTCTGAATTTAATTTTGTGCTTCTGCGAGACTTCTGATAAAACTTTGAAGTCAATTTGCCATTCTCAATCATCTTCGCAATCTTATCATTGAAATCAATATGATTATCAGTAATAGTTTTGCTATTCCAAGTAACCTTGTTGCTCAAAGCATTACGAACAATGTAACCCAAACTGCCATAAGTTCCAAAGACTTCATTATAAAGAGCTTTGGCATCATAGATGTTTGTAGAATCTTTGAATTGTTGAGAGATGCACTCTGCCATCTCCTTCTTAATCTTGCGAAACTTTTCTCTGATAGCTTTTCTAGTCTTTTCAGTATATTCTAGATTCTCACGGCTTGCTGTAATATCTAGTTCGCCAAGTTCAAACTCGACTTCAAATCCTTGAGAGCAAATACTTTGCTCATCAGAATCTTCTTTGAATTGCACATCGCTAGTTTCGATAGGATAACCAACTCCCATAATAGCAACAGATTCTTTACCATAACTAGAGGTATTATAGTAAGCCCAACCATTACCTTTAAATACTGGTGTGCGATCATAGATTTCTGATAAATCTTCTTTTCTTGCACCTTTGATAATTGGCTTATTCTTAAAATACTTAAACAATTCTTGAGCAGTAGACAAGAATGTTTCTGTATCTTCTTCTTTGATTGGAACAGAAATCAAAACGCCAGTAGGCTCGGAAGATTTTTCATCCTTGAGCTTAACGATCTTACCAATTTTAGTTTCATCAATAAAAGCATTGTAGGTAGTTTTCTTGCCATCGTGATAAGAAATCAAAACAAAGTTATCACCATAACTGAATGGTGCGAATTTTCCAATGCCATAATATCCAATAGCAGAATTGTTATTGCGTTTGGTAGATTCACCATAATAGCAATAAAGATTCTTAATATCATCAGCAGAAAGCCCATTACCAAAATCTCTGATAGTTAAGGTCGGGTCTAGCTTGGTAGGAAGTTTAATTTCAATAGGACGCTTGCTCTTTGCTTCGATGTTAGCGTCTTGTGCATTACAAGTAATCTCACGCAATACTGCGAGAGGTTTGTTGGAATACAACTGATTACGAAGGATGTTAAAGATATAAGGAAGTCCAGATTGCTTGATTCCGAAACTTACGGATTCAAAACTATCGGACTCGACTACATTGATTGGTTTTTCGATTAATTTCATATTCTTAATATAAATGAATTTTAATTTAGAGTCAAACAGATTTTATAAAATATTTTCTTTGTCAAGCGTTAAATTCTGCAAAGTCTTGAGGGACAACAACATTTGAAGGATAAGAAATAAACATAGGAGCAATATCTTTAATAGTATATCCAGCTAAACCACAACCAATCTTGGTTACTAAGAAATCTTTTAGAGGATAAGCCTTTGCTACATCTAGAAATTCATTCACATAAAATTTAATATATCTTAACGGCAAGGCATTTAAGTTATGATCTTTGGTAGGAATAGCGTAGCTCTTTCCTTGAAGTCCAACTCCTTGACCCCATTTTGCACTAAATTTATCTAATGCTAGTTTAGCTGTTCCTCCAGCGTGGATACCAAATAGATTTGAGCCAAATACAAATACTTGGCAATCAGCAAGAGATTGAATATCTTCTGGTGTGTATTTCATTTTTACTCGTATCCATCTCTATCAATAGCAACAACATACGGAAATCTTGGGATTTCATCTGGCGTATAATTGAAAAATTTTATTGTAGCTTTCTTGCCAACGATGGTGTCTCTATTTTTAAGAAGATAAGCCAAGTATGTAAAATCACCTTTAATATTACTTTTAAATGTTTGACCATTCTTATTCTTAAATACCATATATCCAGCAGTTCCTTTTCTATTGCCTTCTCCTTCAACGACTTCAAGAATCTTAAATTCTTCATCCATAAACTCCTTACGCTTTAAAAGATTCTTGCTTCTTTTATTTTCGTATGATTGATTATTTCTAATCATCTGACCTTCATAGCCTTGCTCAACATACATTTCGTATGCTTGAGTAAGTTCTTCTTCATTTTTAACTTTTAAAGTAGTAACAACAACAATACTGATATATTTTCTTTTATTTAAAACATCTGATACAAATTCGTATCTAGTAAAGAATGGGTCTTTTTGATCTAGCATCCCAATCTTGGGAGCATCATAAACCCAATACTGAATATGATCTGCACTCTCCTCAAGTTCTTCATCAGTAGGTTTAGTTCTTTTTACAAGAGAACAAATCTTATTAAAATCATTTGCAAACTTGTCACAATATAATTCACCATCAAGAATTGCATTAGGATAATCCTTAAAGAAAGCATCTAAATTCTGGCGAATATGAGGAGCAGAAATAATCTTCTTGCCATTTCTGCTGAACATTCCATCTTTAGTAACAATACATCTAATACCATCAAGTTTAGGTTGGCTATAAACTGGAAAATCTAAATCATAATCACCATACTTATGAGCAAGCATTGGCTCAAAGTATTGAACCTTGTTAATATCTTTGATAGATTCAAAGTAGCCAGATTCTAATTTCTTCTTGCGTTTTGCTTCTGCTTCTTTGATCGCTTGTTCTTCTGGAGTAGTAGCATTTGCTCTGCCAGCATTTTTAATATCACAATCACTCCAATTATTAGTAATCTTTTCACCATCTGTTTGACCAGAAATTGTGCGATATTGATTGCCTTTAACTTCAATAGTCCACTCTTGGACTTTGCCAGTTTTAGTCTTTTTATAAATTGTAGGTAACTTCATAGTCTCAGTTTATACTGGACTAGCCAACTTGTCAAATTTTGTTTTTTTTTGATTTAGAAGGAGTTGTGACTTTTAATAAACTCCAAGACCCATCTTTGTTGTCTTGCCAATCAATCGTATCACCGATTTTCCATCCCATTTTCTTTAAAAGAGAATCTGGTAATTCGATATATTGGTATCCATCTTGTTCTTTGACTTCAAGAATATAAGTCTTTTTTTTCATTTAAAATCTACCAAAGGTTCTAGATTACTAAATAAATCTTTGAGATGATTCATCTCTGGAGGTAGTGGGTCAAATTGAATATTTTTTCTAGCTCTTTCTTGAGGAGTATCATTCATTACTGATACTTCTTCTAAACCTAATTCTCTTATTTTATCATTATATGCTTGACCAGCATCATCTTCTTCCTTGAAAAGACCGATTCTAATGTCTTTTTTGCCATCTAAATCTTTAACTCTTGCCACCCATTTATTTCTTTCTTTGGATACTCCTTTGTATTTAGAAGAACAATTTTTTCTTATTTTTTTATTTGAATTTCTTGCGTTACCTTTTGGACTTAACTCTCGTAAATTTTCTATTTTATTATTTTGTGGGTTTGTGTCTTTATGATCTACTAATTTTGGTAAATATCCGTGATGCCAATAAAAAAATAAACGATGAAGAAAAAGGCAATCTGTTTTTTTATTATTGCAAAAATAAATTTTATAATAACATTTACTAATTTGTTTGTTTTTCCTTATGTCTAAAGAATTTTTTAATTTATTTCCAGTTAAAAGATTTGTGACTTCTTGTTTATCTAAATCTATAAATAAAACTTTTTTCATATCTTCTAAAGTAGGCCAAAGTCTAGTAATAGCACAGCTATTTTTCTTTTTATTTCTTTTTTTCATCTTGGTGTTAAAATCTTTATAACTTTTCTAATACCTTTCCATTGTAGCCAATTTAAGAAATTAATAATCTTAACAATCCCAATAGAAAGTTTCCATTCAATAAAATTCATAGTCTTAACATAATATTTAAAGTAAAAACTATAAACTGGACATTTCATTTTTCTTTCGTGATCGTCTAAATCTTTTTTAAATTTTTGATCTAATTCTATTCTAGCTTTGGATGAATTGCGATCAACTGGTTTAACAAGAGATATTTCTGTTAATAAACCTTGGACTACAACACATTTCCAATCTGGAAACCAATCATAACTTTCTTTATCTTGACCAAGAACATAAGTTCCAAAAGTAAATGTTCCAGTATAATCATCTCTAAATGCTTCTTCTTCACTATCTTTAACCCATTTGTTTTTATCAAAAAACTCTCTAAATCTGCCATTACCTAATACATAATCTGGATTATCTTCCCAATGACCATTTACTTTTAATTCAAATAATCTATAATCACGGATAATATAAGTAGCCATTACATTATCTTCTAACTCTTTTGTTTGAAATTCTTCTTTCTTAAAATCAATATTAAGAGCTTTTAACTCATCATTAAGAGGTAAATCTTGCTCGACTCTGATATAATTAAACATTCCCATATACTATATTATATGCTAATTTTATGTATTGTCAAGTTTTACCAATGATGAATTGCATTTATAATAAGCACAATATTAGCTATCACTCCTAAAACAACCACGAATAATTCATATAATTTATGTGTCATAGTTTATTTTTTAGATCAACTTCCGTAAAAAAAGTTTTTTCTATTCCCTCTTGCTATCTTGTGACCTTTATAAGTCTTACCAAACGAACTTCTATTTCCACCAATACCCATAAAACGATTACGAACTACTTTTTGTAATTCTTTATTATATAAATCTGGATTGTTTGTTTTACAAAAACGCATCCAAGAATTATCTTGAAATTCTTTTTCTACTTGTTCTTGGATTTTACCTTTAGTATGCCATTTATTCATAATTTAGCAAAAGATTGTTCTTTCATTTTTAATTCAAAATCTACATCTATATTATCATAACCATAAGTATTTGGCAAGTTTTTTGCGTAGTCTGCGTGTTTGCGTGGATTCTTATGACCATCAATGCTTTCGGAATAATGAAATAGTGGAGTATGATTGCCCCAAGTAATTCGTGCAAGATGAAATGCTTGTTCTTCTGATAGATTATCTGGATGGCATTTGTGATGAAGATAATCAAAAGTAATAGGAATATTAGAAACAGAATGAAAATACTTCATAAGTTTCTTAACTGACCAACAAGTATCTTTATCATCATTCTCAATAACTAATCTAGACTTAACATCGTCTGATAGTCTTTGAAAGTTGCTCATAAACTTTTTGACTATATCATTTAGATTGCCCTTGGAATTATGTATGTGCATATTCATAGGTGCATCATAGTTTAGTGGACAACCGATTTGCGTCATAAACCAACCATAATGATTTAATTCTTTGATTGTTTTAGTGATTGCATTTTCATTATCACTTGCAAGAACATTAAATTCACTAGGATGGCAAGATACTCTTACATTTCTAGATTGAATAAGATGTTTGATACTATCAAATGATACTAATATTTTATGATAGTCTGGTAAATCTTCTAGCTTTACATTTGCTTTGTCATAAGTAATAAGAGGAAAAAGATCAGAAGAAATTCTATAAGTATGATTATGGTCTGCACAATACTTTATGTATTGATATGTAGTTGTCATATTGTTTAATATTCTAGAAGAAAGGGCAGAAAGAGCTTCTTTCCTATCCATAGATGAGAAACGAGCATAAGTCATAGTATTGAACTTAATAGGATTGTCTTGTTCAGCTAGACTTAATACAATACAACAAACTCCTTTTCTCATCATTCAAATATAATATAAGTTGTCAAATTTGTCAATTATACTTTTTCAAAAAATCCAAAGCTATTTAACCTTGTTGTGCCGTGGAACTTATACTTAATTGTAAAATCATCTGGATGAATAAGCGAAAGAAATTTTCTACCTTCTTCTGTTTCATACAAATAATAATCTTGACCTATGATACATTCTATTCTGCACTCAAAACTATCAACAAAACTATTCCATTCGTGAAGTGAAACCAACGCATCATATTCTGCCTTAATTTCTTCTAATCGGGTTTCTATTTTTTTATTTAGATTTAAATGTCTAACTTGTTGTAGCTTATCAAGATCCGCAAGTTCAATTTTTGGAGCAGAGTATTCAGCTATGTAAGAAGAACTTGCACGATTTTCTAAAACTCTTTTTGGGTCTGTCATCTGTAAATATATGTAGATGAACCATCTTTGTTTTTTAATTCTTTCTTAATCAACGACTTTTGCTTATCTTCTGACCAGTTTATACTATCAAAGTTTTGCTTAAACCTATTAGAGAAACAACTTCTTGGCTTGTCACCTTTTCCAGCACCATTATTTGAACTTTTTTTGTTCATATATTTGGCTTTTTTCTGTTAGCAAATACAACTATATTTGGAACATTTCTATTCACAAATACAGCTATATTTGAGATTTTCTTGTTAGCAAATATTACTTACTAAAATCGCCAAGATCACGATCAAAAGAAAACTTGCCAGTCTTTTCTACAAGACCATCATAAGTTTCTTCTGTGCAATCTGCCATTGTAGTAAATGGAGCAATTACAGCAAAGATTCCAAAAGCACCAATTGTTGCTGCAGCTGAAATTGGACGAACAAATACTAGATCTCCAGCAGATAGAAAACCATCTGCTACTGGAGTAGATTCACTTTGAGTACTAGAGTCTGCCAATCCTAGAGAAGCACAAAATAGTGCGATTAATGTTAGTGTCTTAATTTTATTCATATTAGTATATTATATGGTACTATTATTAGTTTGTCAACTATATTTGGCATTTTCTTGTTAGCAAATATGATATTTTCGGAACGAGTAGGATTCGAACCTACGGATGGAGTGAACCATCGGAAGTTTAGTAAACTTCTGCTTTAGACCACTCAGCCATCGTTCCATTAATTATTATTTTCTGCCACACTATTAATGTGATTTTTAATTAAATTATATAATCTTACTTCTTCTGGATTAGCTTCTCTTTCGACTTTATCTAGAGAAGAAAATGCATATTCTTTTAATTGATGATGCTTAAACCTATATAATTTATTTCCATGATCTGTTCTAGAGTATTCTATATGTCTAAATGGCAAATCTTCACCTTTTATTTTGTATAGTGTGCCTAACTTTAATTTAATTTCTTCCTGTGGAAAAACTCCATCAATAAAATTTAAAATCTTAATCCAATTCATGATTTCTTCTTTTTCGGCTTTACATATTTCCAAACTTTACCTTCTGTATCTAAATCAACACTCCAAAGCATGACTTTATTGTATAAATTATATCCGTATCCATCGCCCCATACCATAGTGGTTCTGCTTATAATGTCGCCAATGTAATATAAAATTTTAGATAACAGAATCCTCATATATTATATGATATATTAAATATAAGCTTTTGTCAAATATAAACTTGCTATTTATTACAATTAAAGGTATAATAATTTGAATGCGTAAATGCTTGAATTGCCAAGGAGATATTCCAAATAAGATCGAACATAATGGCAAAACAATAAATACCCAAAGAAGAAAGTATTGTACAACTTGCTCTCCAATTGGTAGTCATAATACGAGTAAAATACATTTACCAAAAACATTAAGCAAAACATCTGCAAAAAATTATCAAATAATGAATACAGAAGAAAAGAAAGCTTTCAACAAGAAACATTATCAAGAGAGCTGTAAAAAAAGAAGAGATGAAAGAAAAAAAGATCTAGTAGAAATCTTTGGAGGAAAATGTACTATATGTGGCTATGATGAGAACATACATAATCTTCATTTTCATCATTTAGATCCAGCATTAAAAGAGTTTGAAGTAAATACAAAAAATTTATCTAGCAAAACTTGGGAAAAGGTTCTTGTAGAAGCTCAAAAATGTATCCTTGTATG
>Ga0214921_10004462_pt1 | contig 20575 bp, 18 predicted proteins | sample LL1505_MetaG_FD_177992 | JGI IMG/M metagenome (GOLD analysis project Ga0214921, IMG submission 177992) | Freshwater microbial communities from Lake Lanier, Atlanta, Georgia, United States - LL-1505 | ecosystem: Environmental > Aquatic > Freshwater > Lake | place: USA: Georgia | collected...
GCATCGAACCTGAGCCTGTGGATGAGGAGGGCTCTTTCGGCGCTCTACTACTGGCTACGATTTTTACTCCAAAATCTCGTCGGCCATCAGAAATTAGCAGTATCAACCCCTTTTTAAGGGTCGACTAGCTAGTTTTCGGCATATCAGGCTGTAGCAGAACTAGAAAAGGCTACCTAGGCGGCATCAGATGATAGATTTGTGAGGGGATCCTAAAATTGTCGGGGCGCGAATAGACCATTTGCGCAACGGTGATGTGGCGGGTGGCGAAAGCTGCCTCGCAGTAGCAAAGGTAGTAACGCCATTTGCGGATGAACCTGTCATCGAAACCAAGAGCGCGAACTTCCGCAAGTCGAGATTCAAACTGCTGAGCCCAGCGCTGCAAGGTAAGTGCATAGTGATGGCCCATGTCTTCGTATTCGTGGAGGTTCAACTCGCCACAGGACATCATAGCTTGAGTAATGCGGGCATTACACATGAGAAGTGAGCCGGGGAAGACGTGTTTCTGGATGAAATCGACCCCGTCGCGAAGGATGGGGTATTGGTTGTCGGGACAGAGAATCGCCTGCAGACCAAGAAGACCGTGAGGGTGAAGAAGCTCATCGATTTTTGCAAAGTAGCCGTCCACATAGCGGTCACCCACGGCTTCGAGCATTTCCAAGGAAACGATCTTGTCGAACTGGCCTCTCAGGTCTCGGTAATCGCAAAGAAGGATTTCAATTTTATCAGAAAGCCCCGCCTCACGAATGCGACGGAGAGCTTCGTCGTATTGCTGCTGGGAAATTGTGACCGTGGTAACACTGCAGCCGTAGTTCTGGGCGGCGTGGATGCTAAATCCTCCCCAACCGCTGCCGATTTCCAGCACCCGGTCGGAGGAGACAAGGTGAAGGCGTTTGCACATTCGGTCATATTTCCGCGTCTGTGCCATTTCAAGCGACTCGTCGGAGCGCTCAAAAAACGCACTGGAATACGTCATCGAGCTATCGAGCCACAACTGGAAGAAGTCGTTGCTCAGATCGTAGTGCTCACGAATATTTTCACGACTTGTGGTGCGACTATTCGGACGCCGCAAGTGAAAGAGGCGGTTAGCAACATTCAGCAGGTTGAAAAAGCCAGTTCCGCGAGACCTGCGGGTCTGCATGGCTTGGGCATCATCAGCATTCAAAATAAACCAAGCGATAACCTTGGTGAGGTCGTCGGTCACCCATTCACCGGCCATGTAGCTTTCAGAAAATCCAATGGGTCCGTGAAGCACACAGCGCTTAAAGAAATTTTCATCCTTAATGTGGATGCTTGCCTGAATGCCGCGTCCGAGCCCACCATAAGTGCCGCGGCCCCCATCAGGGAGAGTGACCTCCAAGCACCCGAATTTGAGTTTGGCAAAACTATTGAGAACGAGTCGGCGGAAAAACATGACGGGCGGTGACGATGACGCCATTGGTGTCCTTAGGCAAGTTTGGCTGCCCCAAAGAGTCCTCGTTTCTTGATCACATCCCTCGCTGCATCGGGAACCATCTGCTCCCATGCTGGGTCTCCATCTGCGATCATGCTCAGAATTTTGGGTGAATGGATTTGCAAATAGTCTGGCCGGTAGTCCTCGATCTGACGGATGAGTCCATTCACACAGAGGTGCTCGTAGAGATTTTCCATACCGACTGGAGTGCGAAAGTTTCTGTAGGTGACCAGTTCTCCCGAGGGAGTGATGAAGGGATAGATATAGAGTCGGACGTTACGCTTGAAGAGGCGACCAAGAGCCTCAAGGATTCCTCCTTCGAGGTCGTTGTAATGCTCGGGGTTAAAAATTTCGTTGAGTCCTGGAATGCCCATCGGGAGGCCGATCGGCCCCTCGGTGTAACGGGTTAGGAAGTTAACCAACTTATAATACTCTCCGTAGTCGGAGATCAGAACAGTGCGGCCGAGCGCGCCAAGAAGATCGACTCGATCGAGGAAATCTTGGAGATCAAGCGGCCCATGAGAGAGAAGATTTTTCATGGTGATTTCCATAAGAATCGCGGGCTCTGAGTCAGCCACTCCTTCTTCCCGCTCGAAGAGGCGCTTAGCCCCGTCCAGCATATCATTTGTGACATAGGTGACGGGCCGGAAACTGCCGCGTTCGACGAGAATCGGTTTTTTATGAAAAGCATCGGAAGCCTGCACCACCTCACCATCAGGCCGGAACAAGGTCGCCCTCGTGAGCTTTTGCACGACTAGTTCCAAGCTCATGATCCGATTATCTACATCTGGGAAAGCTGGCCCAGAGAAACGGATCATGTCCACTTCAATGCGGCCAGGCTTGAGATCATCAAGCAGTGATCCAATCAGCGACCGAGGGTCGGCATGCGAAAAAGCCGCCCCGTGGATCAGGTTGACGCCAGTAACTCCAAGGGCTTCCTGCTGCAAAAGATTTTCGGCATCCAGCATGCGAACATGGAGAATGATATCACTGAAATCGGCATGGGGAGCATGTTGAAAACGAAGTCCCATCCAACCATGGGATTCATCATGACGACGAAAACTCCGCGCGGCGACAGTATCGGCAAAAACAAAAAACCTCCTCGCGTCGCCAGCACTTGCTCCGAGACGCTCAATCAGTAGTTCTTGTTCATGAGCAAGCATCGTCTCCAGACGCTGGCGGCTCACATAGCGCTGGGAAGCGCCATAGATGGCATCGCTGAAGGTCATATCATAAGCTGATATGGTTTTTGCCACCGTTCCGGCAGCACCACCCACGCTGAAGAAGTGGCGAGCGACTTCCTGACCAGCTCCGATTTCTGCAAATGTGCCGTAGAACCCGTTCTCTAAATTCACCCGGAGCGCCTTGCGGAGCGTCCCCCGCTCAAAATCTATATTCTTTGACATGCTGGCCACCCTACACGCTACGGAGGGACACTAGGCAAAGTGTTTTTGTCGAATTTTTAACCAAGTACATTTTTTGAGGGGCGTGAAATTAAGCGCCCCACTCAAAACAACCTCAAAACGGCGAGAGATATTGAGTTCCTCGCAAGCTAGGTAAATCAGGAATGGTATTCTTGGATACTCTTCACACCATAGCCATGTTTGATCATGGCTCGGATGGCTTGGACACTCGCGCGAGCCGCACGAAGCGTGGTCATGGTCGGCACGCGGGCGGCCACGGCAGCGCTCCGGATGGCCACCTCGTCCTCACGCGGCACCGCGCCATTCGGTGTGTTCAAAATGAACTTCACCTGCCCATTTTTGATCGAGTCCACGACGTTCGGACGTCCCTCGCGGATTTTAAGCATCACTGGAACACGGAGCCCGTTTTTTGCAAAATAGGAAGCGGTACCGGTGGAGGCGTGCACTTTGAGTCCGAGTTCGCCAAGGTCTCTAGCGACCTCGAGGGCAGCAGGTTTGTCGGAGTCTTTCACACTGATGAAGACGTCTCCTTTGAGAGGAAGCGCTGGCTGCGCCGACATCTGGCTTTTTGCATAGGCGATGCCGAGATCGGGGTCGATACCCATGACTTCGCCGGTGGAGCGCATTTCTGGCCCGAGGATGATATCGATTCCGGGAAATTTTATGAAAGGGAAGACGGCTTCCTTGACTGAAAAATAGGACGGGATGACCTCCTCGGTGAATCCGAGTTCACGAAGCGTTTTTCCCGCCATGACCTTGGCCGCAAGCTTGGCAAGCGGAACGCCAGTCGCCTTGCTCACGAAGGGTGCTGTGCGAGATGCGCGAGGATTTACTTCGAGGATGTAAACGACATCGTCCTTCACGGCGAATTGCACATTCATGAGTCCCCTCACCTCCAACTCAATCGCCATCGCTTTGGTAGCACTTTTAATTGTTTCGAGAACGGTTGGCGAAAGTGAAAAAGTGGGAATCACACAGGCACTATCACCGGAATGGATGCCGGCCTGCTCGATGTGTTCCATGACGCCACCAATGACGCAGAGATCGCCATCCGAGATGCAATCCACATCGACTTCGGTGGCATCCTCTAGGAAGCGGTCAACCAGCACTGGGCGCTCAGGACTGGCTTCTACCGCAGTGCGGATGTAGCGCCGCAGGTTCGCTTCGTCATGAACGATCTCCATGGCACGTCCACCGAGCACGAAAGAAGGGCGCACGAGCACAGGATATCCGATGCGAGAGGCAACAACGACAGCCTCCTGCTCGTTTGTGGCGGTGCCTCCTTGGGTCTGTCGCAAGCCAAGCTTTTCAAGCATCGCAGAGAAATGTTTACGATCTTCAGCTTTTTCAATACTGCGCGGTTGCGTCCCGATGATGGTGCATCCATTAGCTTCAAGGCCTGCAGCCAAGTTGAGCGGGGTTTGACCGCCGAACTGGACAATCACAGCGTCCGCCTTTTCGCGTTCATAGATATTCAGCACATCCTCAAGCGTGAGCGGTTCGAAATAAAGTTTGTCACTGGTGTCGTAGTCGGTTGAGACCGTCTCTGGATTCGAATTGACCATGATGGTCTCCCAACCAAGTTCCTTAAGGGCAAATGCGGCATGAACGCAGCAGTAGTCAAACTCGATACCTTGGCCAATGCGATTGGGGCCGCCACCCAAGATGAGAACCTTCTTTTTATCGCTGGCGCGCGTCTCGTCCTCATCGCCATAGGTCGAATAATAGTACGGAGTCACCGCCTCGAATTCTGCCGCGCAGGTGTCCACGAGTCGGTAAGTCGGAATGACGCCTGCGGCTTTGCGGGCCTTGCGAACCTCTGCTTCGGTCGACGTTGTGAGATGAGCGAGCTGGCGGTCGGAAAAACCAAAACGCTTGGCGCGGCGGAAGTCTGAGGCTCCAAGCGGAGATGGCAGCAAAGCGAGACGCTTTTCTTCGTCCACAATCAATCGAATATGCTCGAGGAACCAAGGGTCGATCGCGGAGAGGTCGTGAATTTCCTCCACAGTCAAACCCGCGAGGAAGGCATAGCGCAAAAAGAAAACACGCTCGGCACGGGGGGTGCGGAGCATTTGTCGAATCGTTTCAATGTCGGGTTCGATGTCCTTGCCATCGGCACCATATCCGAAACGGCCCACCTCCAAAGAACGAAGAGCTTTTTGAAATGATTCTTTGAACGTGCGTCCAATCGCCATGGCCTCTCCCACACTTTTCATCTGGGTCGTAAGGGTGGGATCAGCCGTGGGAAATTTCTCGAACGTGAACCGGGGAATTTTTGTGACAACGTAATCTATGGCTGGCTCGAAGCAGGCTGGAGTGACTCGTGTGATGTCATTTTTTAACTCATCCAGCGTGTAACCCACGGCTAACTTTGCCGCGATTTTAGCAATCGGGAACCCCGTCGCTTTGGAAGCTAGAGCGGAACTGCGAGACACGCGGGGATTCATTTCAATGACGACCATGCGACCATTGGCAGGATTGATGGCAAACTGGATATTGGACCCACCAGTCTCCACGCCTATAGCGCGTATGACAGCAAAACTGGCATCGCGCATTGCCTGAAATTCCTTATCGGTGAGCGTCTGGATCGGTGCGACAGTGATTGAATCGCCCGTGTGCACTCCCATGGGATCCAGGTTTTCGATTGAGCAAATAACCACGCAGTTATCGGCACGGTCGCGCATGACCTCCATCTCGAATTCCTTCCAACCGAGCAAGGACTCTTCAACGAGGACCTCGCCAACCGGTGAGAGATCAATGCCACGGCGGCAGATTTCATCAAGCTCTTCGCGGTTGTAGGCGATGCCGCCACCCGCGCCACCTAGGGTGAATGCAGGGCGGATAATCAGGGGAAAAGTGCCGATCTCAACTCCCACGGCACGTGCTTCCTCGAGCGTACGAGCCACTCCCGAGCGTGCACAATCGAGGCCGATCTCGATCATGATGTTTTTGAAAATGAGCCGGTCCTCGCCACGCTTGATGGAGTCCGCATTGGCTCCGATGAGGCGCGCGCCGTGTCGATCCAGTGCGCCGTTCTCGACAAGTGCCATTGCAGCGTTGAGAGCCGTCTGACCGCCAAGAGTAGGAAGTACGGCATCAGGCTTCTCACGTTCGAGGATTTTTTCGATCACCTCGGGAGTGATGGGTTCGATGTAGGTCCGGTCCGCAAACTCAGGATCGGTCATAATCGTTGCTGGGTTGGAATTCACGAGTACGACTTCGTAGCCTTCTTCGGCGAGGGCCTTGCAGGCCTGTACGCCCGAGTAGTCGAATTCGCAGCCTTGGCCGATCACAATGGGACCGGAACCAATCAGAAGGATTTTTTTAATCGAAGTGTCTTTCGGCATGGCGCGGGAGAGTATGCAAACGCGGTCCTGAAGAGCAACGAAATGGTTCGACTAAAAATCGGACCCGCTTCAGAAACAATTTATGGAACAACGCAAATACAGCACGGGCACGAAAGGACGACTGAAAAAACACAGTGACGAATGCCGTGAATTTATTCAGGCCAACGCGCCCAGCTTCAGCTTGGCGAATGAGTTCATCGAGTCCATCGATGCGGAGCGGGATGACAAGGTCTGGCAGAAGTACATGACCCCTGAGAGCCTCCGACCGGAGCTTGAGGCATGGCTAAACGGCGAGCCCGCACCTACTCACACAGCCTCCCTGCATCCGAAGATTCTGAAAGCCTCAGAACTTAAACCTCAAGACGCATAGTTCAAAAGAATGCGCAATCGAAGCCCAGCGGCATACGGCTATGCCCTCAGCCGACCGACTCGCGTTCGTGGAGGCTTGTGAGCAGGAGGACCCAGAAGCATTGGATCAAAACTGCGGTAGGAAGTTGCAGGAGCGGGGGCATAAAATAAACGAGGCAAACACCGGGTATCCAAACGCTCCATCCGGCAATTTGGGTGGGCAGGATTTTTTCTATGACAAAATTCCATGAGAAAATTTCCCTAAGAGCCTTGGTATTGACTCCCGAAGCGCAGAGCGTGAGGTAAGCATTCGTGGTGGGGTTGGAGAGAAAGGGACTAAAAACGAACTGATCGACCAGAACTTTTACCATAATGATGTGCCAAGCGTTTCCTGCCCCAAACCAGTCATTTTGACAGCGGTAAAAAAGGTCAACGAGGATTCCAAGTCCCGCCCAAAGCGGGGCGGTTTTGGCAATATTGCAAAGATTCGAGAGTGATGGGCGACCCTTTTGAAAGAAAACAATTCGGAGCACCTCAGGAAGAACCGCTCCCGAAATGATGTAAGTCACGATTGAAAAAGCATAACTCACCTCTGCTCGCACCTCTCCAACCTTGGTGAAGAACGCCCGGGTTCCATCATGAAGAAGATAGGCCGAAAGAAAGCAAAGCATGAGGGCCTGGAGAAGGAGACCGGGCAGTAAATTTGCCCGAGCGGCACGGAGACCCTTGAGAAATGCGGTGTGGATTGTCACTCGCCACCCGCTTCCAGAAAAAGAACGCCACGACGGCGTCGGGCATGATGGTTTCCAGGAAGACTCACTTTGGCCGGGCCGGTGGCAGCATCGAGGAGTGAAAGAACACGGCGCGTTTCAGAGTATCCCGCCTCAGGAACCCCATGTGCGCGAAGCCAACGGAGTGCCGTGCGGGAGCGCAGGGCCGGGTGCATGGCACGAAGCTCGTTGCAATCAAGCTCAGCAGAGAACTCGGGCGTGAGGGAAGACATCCAATCCTCCTCGCTGCGGAGAATCTCAGCAGCACGAAGAATAGCGGATCGGTAGGAATCGCCCATGATTTCGGTGAGAATCGGCATGACACGGAGGCGCAGTTTATTTCGCGTGTGATGAAGCTCGGCATTTGTCGCATCCTCACGGAAGCGGATGCCGCGGAGCTTGCGAAATGCGTCGATCTCGTCGCGTGGGACGCTTAGCAGTGGGCGATAAACCACGAGCTTGCCACGTTGAGAAATCGGCTTCATGCCAGCGAGACCAGAGGTGCCAGCGCCTCGCAGGAAGTTGAAAAGACAGGTTTCGATCTGATCATCCGCATGATGCGCGAGAACGAGGCAATTGGTTTTCGACCGCGTGGAGCATTTTTCAAAGAACGCCAATCGCAATTCGCGCGCGGCCAGTTCCACGGATTTTTTCTGAGTCTGGGCGTATTCCGCCGTCCTGCTGCGAGCGTGCTCAACGCGGAGCCCGCGGAGGGCAGCCTCATCGAGAACCAGCCGCGCATCCTCATCCGAACTCTTCCCACGCAGGGTGTGGTTGAGGTGGCAGACAACGAGGTTTTTATAACCCAACTCAAAAAGAGCATGGAGCAACACCATCGAGTCGCGGCCGCCGGAGACGCCGACGAGAAGTTTTTTTCGCTTGGAAACACCGCCCATCAACTCGGCGGCGGATTCCAGAACGATGGACTTCGATACCACCTTATTTGGTAATTTTTGAGGCACCAAAATAAGGTTGGAGAGCCGCAGGGATGTGGACGGAGCCGTCGGGTTGCTGGTTATTCTCCAAGAGGGCGACGTACAAGCGGGCCAGCGCGGTGCCGGAGCCATTAAGCGTGTGGCAAAAACGATTTTTCCCATCGTCGCCTTTGAATCGCAAATTCATGCGCCGGGCTTGAAAATCCTCAAAGTTCGAGCAGCTCGAAACCTCGAGGTAGGCATTTTGTCCAGGTGCCCAGACTTCGATATCGTAGGTCATCGCGGCCCCGAAACCCATGTCACCGGTACAAAGCACGATGACACGGTAGTGCAACCCCAGGGCCTGGAGAACCCGCTCGGCATCGGCCGTGAGCGCTTCGAGCTCGGCTGCCGATTGCTCAGGAGCACAAATTTTTACCAACTCCACCTTGTCGAACTGGTGCATACGGATGAGCCCACGCGTTTCGCGACCGGCCGATCCAGCCTCGCGGCGAAAGCAAGGCGTGTAGGCGGCATATTTGATGGGGAACTGAGCGGCGTTGACGATTTCCTCGCGATGAAGATTGGTCACGGGAACCTCTGCCGTGGGAACGAGAAAAAGGCCGCCACCATCGATGCCATACATGTCCTCTTCGAATTTCGGCAACTGGCCGGTGCCAACCATGCAATCCCGCTTCACAACAAAAGGCGGACTGACCTCGGTATAGCCGTGGTCGCGCGTGTGGAGGTCGAGGAGGAAGTTGAGAAGCGCCCTTTCGAGCTTTGCGCCTAGGCCCATGTAGACAGAGAAACCACTGCCGCTGATTTTTACAGCGCGGTCGGGATCGATCAGGCCAAGCCCCTCGGCAAGGGCGACGTGATCCTTGGGATGGGCTATTGCGGGTTTTTCTCCATGAACACGCACCTCGGGATTGTCGGCGGCCTCTTTGCCAACCGGAACGGCAGGCTGCGGAAAATTCGGTAGAACGAGCAGCAGGGCGGTTTGCTCATCCGAAAGGGCATTGGATTTTTCGGTAAGCGCCTGCATCTCATCGGCGAGGGATTTTACCTCTGCTTCAAGCGAGGAGGAGTCCAACTTCTGCGCACGGAGTTTGCCGATCTCCTTGCTCAGACGGTTTCTATCGCTCTGCAATCCCTGCAGACGAGTCTCAGAGGCACGGCGTTGGACATCAATGGCAAGGATGGAATCAATGGTGTCGGAATAGTCCGCGCAGCGCGTGGCAAGGCGGGATTTGGCGAGTTCGGGATTTTCCCGAAGATAACGAATGTCGAGCATGAGTTGGACAGAATGAATAAAATGTTCAGAATGCAGAGAGCAAATTCACGAAAAAATGTCAGCGCAATTCCGCGATTACTACCAAACACTGGGTGTCTCTAAAACAGCAACTCAAGCCGAAGTCAAAAGCGCGTTCCGCAAACTCGCGCGACAACATCACCCGGATACGGCCAAAGACAAGAAGGCCGCTGAAGAAAAATTCAAGGAAATCAACGAAGCCTACGAGGTGCTCGGCGACCCTGAGAAACGCAAGCGCTACGATGAGTTTGGCGCTGATTGGCAGCATGGTCCTCAGCAGCGCCCAGGCTGGCAAAGGGCGGGTGCGGCTGGTGGCTACACAGGCAAACGCGGGGCTGCGGCCTTTGAAGACGACATTCAATTCGGAGGCACCGGATTCAGCGACTTTTTTGAGCAGATGTTTGGTGGGCGCCGGGGAACACGCGCAGGCTTTGAAGAAGCGCCTCAGCGAGGCCAAGATTCCGAGGCCGACATCCTTGTCACGCTGGAGGAGGCGCTCAATGGCTCATCGCGTCAGGTTTCTTTCCGCCGTGGCGGGTCAAAAAAACTGGAGACCTTCACCGTAAAAATTCCGAAAGGCATTCGTGACGGGCAGCGAATCCGCCTTGCGGGGCAAGGAGGCACTGGGGCATCCGGTGGCGGAGCGGGCGACCTCTACCTGCGCGTCAAATACCAACGCCACCCGGATTTTGAAATTGAAGGTTCGAATCTCAACTACGATCTCGAAATTCCGGCTTGGGATGCCGTTCTTGGCTGCAACGTCACGGTTCCCACGCTCGGGGGCCGTGTGAAGCTGAAGATTCCCTCCGGCACGCAATCGGGTAAAAAGTTTCGCCTAGCAGGTATGGGATTGCCACTAAGTGCCGATACTCGCGGTGACCTTTTAGCCGAGGTTCGCGTCACAGTTCCCGAGTCGTTGGGTGAAAAAGAAAAAGTCCTCTGGGAAACTATTGCGGATTTCCATAAGGCCTGATTGCACAGCAGAGGGGATTCCGGCTTTTGCGCGATTGCCCGCCCGTGGTAGGGTACGGGTCTTATGTCCAGCCCGCACACGCCACTCCGCACCGAAATACCAGAATCCGACAAGTGGGACCTTACGCCTCTCTACACAAGCAATGAGGGCTGGGAGGAGGATTTTTCCAATCTCCAGAAGTCCTATGCGGGCATCACAAGCTTCCGAGGCAAGCTAGGGGAATCTGCCGAAGAATTGGCGAAGGGCTTGGAATTCGAGAAGGGCATAGACCTGCTTGCCGAACAGCTTAACCAATACGCGGCTTTAAGCGTTTCAGGTGACAGCTCAAATGCCGAGGCACTCGCCCGTGAAGCCCGCCTCGACAGCCTGATGGTGCGCGTCGGAGAAGCCTTTTCATTTATCTCGCCGGAAATCCAAGAAATCCCGAATGAAAAATTCGAGGCCTTTCTAGCTGATCCGGCCTTGGCGGATTGGACGATTCCGCTGCGCAAATTGCGCCGCCGCAAATTGCACACTCTGAGCGCGGCCGAGGAACGCCTGCTGGCGCTGGGATCATCTGCCGTGCGCGGGCACAGCGAGACATTCTCGCAACTCACGAACGTCGACATGCTTTTCGGAACGCTGAAGGATGCTGAAGGCAATGATCGGGAGCTCACCCAGAGCTCATTTTCGTCCTTCCTCCAACAGAGTGACCCTGCAGTACGCAAAGTGGCGTTTCACCAGTTCTACAAGGAATTTTCGGAACACCGGTTCACACTGGCATCCAGCCTCGCCAACTCTGTGCGCGCCGATGTTTTCTACGCCCGGGCCAGGAATTATCCCTCGGCGCGTGAGGCCGCACTCTTTGCGGACGATGTGCCGGTGACGATTTACGACAATCTCATCTCAACCGTGCGGGGCAATCTGGATGCGCTTTTCCGCTATTTCGAACTCCGTCGCCGCGTGTTGAAGCTCGAAGAAATCCACCACTACGACACCTATGTGACAATGGTCGAAAATGTGAAGACCAATGTGTCGTGGGACGAAGCTGTCGAGCGCGTGATGGCATCCCTCACGCCACTGGGTTCGGAATACATGGAAACCCTAGCCCATGGTCTGCAAGCCGGACGCTGGTGCGACCGCTACGAAAACAAAGGCAAGCGCAGCGGAGCTTTTTCCTCCGGCACCTACACCAGCCCGCCCTACATCATGATGAACTACAAGGCGGATGTTTTTTCAGATGTCTACACACTCGCCCACGAAGCTGGGCATTCGATGCACACTTGGTATGCGCGGAGCGAGCAACTTTACCAGAACTACGGATATCCGATTTTCCTAGCCGAGGTGGCTTCCACTTTTAACGAGGTGCTGCTCACCGAGCATTTGCTGAAAACCACAGATGACCGCTTGATGAAGGCGTTCATTTTAAACCGCCAGATCGACGACATCCGGGGCACTCTCTACCGCCAAACTATGTTTGCCGAATTTGAGCGTGAAGCCCATGCAACCGAGGAAGCGGGCGAAGCGCTCACGCTGGAGAGCTTCAAGACGATTTACCGCAAGCTCCTGACCGACTACTTCGGCCCGCGCTTCTCGATTGGCGATGAACTGGAGCTCGAATGCCTGCGAATCCCTCATTTCTACAATGCCTTCTACGTTTACAAATATGCCACAGGGCTCTCGGCGGCTGTTGCGCTCGCAACCCAGGTTTTGGAAACAGGCGACGCGACCCGCTACCTCGGCTTCCTGCGCAGTGGCGGCAGCCGCTTCCCGGTTGAAACCCTGCGCGAAGCCGGTGTGGACATGAGCACACCAGCGCCGGTGCAGGCGACGCTGGATCTCTTTTCGCGACGAGTCGGAGAACTTGAAGAGCTTATCGGATAGGCACAAATTTCACTGGCCACATTGGTAACTCGGAGAGTGACTTTTTGCTCGCGGAACAGGACTCGTCCAATACAAAGGAGACAGGGAATTCAATTATGAAAAAGGACAAATCAATCAGCTTTGAACAGGAAATCATCGACCAACTGAAATTCGGCCTCGCCCGCGATTCCGTATCCGCCTCCCGCCGCGAATGGTGGATTGCCACGTCCAAGGCGATTCAAAAAGTGATCATCGAACGCATGATAAAAACGTTGGCCGTCCACTCGGAAGGCAATGTGCGCCGAGTTTATTATCTCTCCATGGAATTCCTCATGGGCCGACTTTTCGTAAACAACATGATCAACGCCGGAGTGTTGAAAGAAGTCTCGGAAGCCTTGGAAAATCTTGGACATCCGCTTGAGGAGACACGCGACGAGGAATACGACATGGCCCTCGGCAATGGCGGACTCGGCCGCTTGGCAGCTTGTTTTCTGGACTCCCTCGCCACGCTGGACCTTCCTGCGGTCGGTTACGGCATTCACTACGAATACGGTCTTTTCAAACAGGAATTCCGCAACGGTTATCAGGTGGAGTTCCCCGATGCCTGGATTCAATATGGCTCGCCATGGGAAATCATTCGTCCGCAACACTCGCAGGAAATTCCGATTTACGGGCATGTCGAGACCCACACCGACGCACTCGGTGAGACGACAAGCGTGTGGTCGGACTTCCGCAAACTCATCGGCATTCCCTATGACATTCCGATTCCCGGCTATGGCACCGAAACGGTCAATTTCCTGCGCCTGTGGGAATCCAAAGCCCCCGAGGAATTTGATTTCGAGGCCTTCAACCGTGGCGGCTACGAGCAGGCCGTGCAGCAAAAAAACATGGCCGAGACGGTTAGCAAGGTTCTTTACCCCAATGACCACACCGAAGCTGGCAAGGAACTACGCCTCATTCAGCAATATTTCTTTGTCGCCTGCTCGCTCAGAGACATCATCCGCCGCTTCGAAAAAGACAACACCGACTGGGAAACCTTCCCGGATAAAGTGGCCATCCAACTTAACGACACACACCCAGCCATCGGGGTCGTGGAGCTCATGCGCCTACTGATCGACGAGAAAGAACTCTCATGGCCACAAGCCTGGGGGATCGTGCGCCGCACATTTGCTTACACGAACCACACGCTCATGCCCGAGGCGCTTGAAAAGTGGAGCGTCAGCCTTTTCCGAAAAGTTCTCCCACGCCATCTGCAGATCATTTTCGAAATTAACAAAACCTTCCTCGAAGAAGTGGAAGCTAAATGGCCCGGAGACACCGAGAAGAAACGCACGCTCTCACTCATTGAGGAGGGGCATGAGCAAATGGTCCGCATGGCGCACCTCAGTGTCGTTGGAAGCCATTCCGTCAATGGTGTTGCCGCGCTCCACACTCAACTGCTCAAGGAACATCTGTTCCCGGAATTCGACGCCCTCTATCCGAATAAATTCCAAAACAAAACGAACGGCATCACTCCCCGTCGCTGGCTCGTAGCCTGCAACCCACGCCTCTCAGACCTCATTTGCCGCCACATAGGACATGGCTGGGAGCGCGACCTCGACAAACTTCGCAAGCTAGAGCCCCTCGCGGAAGATGCTTCGTTCCGGGAAGAATTCATGGCCGTTAAACACGCCAACAAGGTGCGCCTCGCCGGCAGAATTCTCGATGAATGCGGCGTGAAGGTGGACCCCTCGGCCCTCTTCGATGTGCAAATCAAGCGCCTCCACGAATACAAGCGCCAGCATTTGAATCTCCTGCATATCCTCGCGCTCTACCGCCGCCTGCTCCAAAGCCCCGATCTCGACATCCCTCCACGCGTTTTCATTTTTGCTGCCAAAGCCGCTCCGGGCTACGAAATGGCCAAACGGATCATCAAGGCGATCAATGCCGTCGGCTCAAAGATCAATGCCGACACCCGCATTCAGGACAAACTCAAAGTTGCCTTCATGCCGAACTACCGCGTCTCGCTAGCCCAGCGCATTGTGCCCGCGGCTGACCTCTCCGAGCAGATTTCCACCGCTGGAAAAGAAGCCTCGGGAACGGGCAATATGAAACTCGCCCTGAATGGTGCACTGACCATCGGCACTCTCGATGGAGCCAATGTCGAAATCCTTGAGGAAGTCGGCGAAGAAAACATCTTCATTTTCGGTAATACCGTCGAGCAAGTCCACGAACTACTCGCCAAGGGCTACAACCCCGGCGACTACTACCGCGCCAATCCTGAACTCGCCGCCATCATCGATTGGCTCGGATCAGATTACTTCACAGGAGACGAAAGCGCCGACATCCTGACTCCTCTGCGCGACAACTTGATCTACCACGATCCCTACCTGTGCCTTGCAGACTTCGCCGCCTACAGCGACGCGCAGGAAAAAGTCTCCGCCGCATTCCAAGACAAAGCCCGCTGGGCAAAAATGGCCGTCCTCAACACAGCAAGGGTTGGCAAGTTCTCCAGCGACCGCACGATCAGCGAATACGCGAGGGACATCTGGAAACTCAAACCGGTCGAAATTCCCTGATATCCACTTGGGATGACGCTGACCAGCCTCACAAAAAGAGCACAAGAGGGAGATCCCCTCACCCTTTCCGAGATAGAGACAGCCTGTGTCTTGCTCCTTGATGAGGATCAGTCCACCGAGGTTAGGGCCGATTTCTTGGAAACCCTGCATAGTCGTGGCGAATCGGCAGAGGAAATCGCGGACTTCGTCGAAGTCCTGCTGGAGCGCGCTGTAAAGTTGCCGTTTTCGGGTGCGGGCTGCATCGATGTCTGCGGCACCGGCGGTGACCGCGCGGGTTTTTTCAACATCTCGACCGCCTCCATGTTCGTGGTCGCTGGAGCAGGAGTCAGAGTCGTCAAACACGGGAATCGCGGCATCACGTCGAAGTCAGGCGGTGCAGACGTACTTGAAGCTCTTGGCGTGAAAATAGACCTACGCTCGGAGTCCATAGCCACAGCCTTAGAGACGGCCGGTTGCTACTTCCTTTTCGCGCCGGCCTGCCATCCCGCATTCCGCGCGGTTGTGCCGGTTAGGAAACTTCTCGCGCAACGCGGCAGCGCCAGCATTTTCAACATCATTGGCCCCCTGCTGAACCCCGCCAGACCCGAGTTCCAGCTCGCGGGAGTCTTCAATCCAGATCTCATCAAAACCTACGCCGGAGTTTTCCAAAAACTGAAACGCACCCGCGCATGGGCTGCCCATGGAACAGGCCCTGATGGTCTCCGAATCGATGAAATTTCCCCCCTAGGAAAAACGATGGTCACCGCAGTCGATAAAGGATCGCTCAGCGAGTTTGAAATTCAGCCTCAGGATTTGGGGTTGAGCCTCATTAAACCAGAGTCCCTCCGCGGAGGCGATGCCGCAGAAAACGCAAAAATCCTGTTTTCGATTTTCGATGGTTCCGATCGCGGACCACGCCGCCAAGCCGTTCAAATCAATGCCGCAGCCGCGCTGGTCGTCGCCGGCACCGCGGCAAATCTCCAAGACGGATGGAATCTGGCGGAAGCCTCCCTAAACGAAGGCCGCGCCATGGCATCGCTCCAAGCCTTGCAAAAAGCCTCAAACTTTTGATGGGCCACGTACAGCTTTGAACAGTGGGATCGCAATCAGCATCCCAACGACAGGCGCCAACAAGTAGATCCAGATGTGCTCGAGATGACCAGAGACGATAGCCGGGGCGAGTGAGCGGGCAGGATTCATCGAGGCTCCGCAAATGGGACCCGCAAAGAGCGCCTCGAGCGCGATGACGGCTCCGACCACAATGCCTGCAGTGATACCCTTTTCCTTGGCCCCTTGGGAAACGTTCAAGATGACGAACATCAGGATCGCAGACAAAATCACCTCGAGCACAAAGGACTGCATTGGGGCCCCGGCAGGAAGGGTTGCGCCGAGATTTGCGCTTTGTGGAAACAAAAAGTGAAGTGTGAGGCTCGCCAGCAATGCCCCTGAAAATTGGGCAGCGAGGTAAATCAAGACTGCGGCAAATGGAAACAGCCCTGCAGCGGCAAAGGCAAGGGTCACCGCCGGATTCATGTGCGCTCCCGACACATCGCCCAGAGAATAAATCATTACTAAAACAATGAGACCGAATGTGAGTGCCACGCCGAGGTGTGTGATAGCTCCGCCAGACTCTGCATTGATAAGAATGGCTCCAGTTCCGGCGAAAACCATGGCAAAGGTGCCGAGGAATTCCGCCAGAAACTTACGGAGCGCGTCAAGATGGCTGGAACTCATTTTGCGAGGTCTTGCCCCTGACGGATACCTGCAGCGTAAGCCTCAAAGACGAGACGAATTTGATCGCGAACGCGGCGGAACTCGCAAAGAACCTCTTCCTCGGAGCCCACAGCATGGGCGGGATCACTGAAGCCCCAGTGGTGGCGCCTCACCTGTCCAGGAAACATCGGACAAACTTGATCGGCGTTTCCACACACCGTGATGACGGTATCAACCGGGCGGTTTAAAAACTCCTCCAGATGCTTCGAGTGGTGACTACTCAGGTCGATGCCAATTTCGTTCATCACTTCGATCGAGTTGGGATGCACATAGCCAGCAGGTTTTGAACCCGCGCTGGCGACTTCAAGGAGATCGCCCGCAGCGGCCCGTAAGATGCCTTCCGCGATGTGACTTCGGCACGAATTCCCCGTGCAGAGGATGAGAATGAGAGGTTTGGTGGTCATGTTTAACCTTTCAAAAAATCAGCAGCAACCGGAACCAGAACAGCAACCCTCGGCTTCATTCGAAGGCGGAAGGCAGATATCCTTGGCCAGGCAGTCGGTGTGTTTCGTGACAAGAGTGATCACTACCCACTCGCTGTCGTTCGATACAGAATGAACGGGAAACTGGGAAATGAGCCCGTCCTCGTATTCCAACTCCACATCGAGGTCCTCACCTTGGAAAAGCGGATCAGCTCGGTCGATGATATCTGCCAGTTTGCCAGCCTGGAGGCGGTGGTCTGTATCGTCGGCCACCCAAGCTTGCAGGCAGAGAAATGAAGATTTGCGGAAGATGGCACCGCAATCGAAGAAGGTCTTATCCACTCGCCCGACTTCAGTGACGTGGGCGTGCGCGGGGACAATCCCGCCATCCGGCAGCACGAATCTGAGGTTGAGGGTGGGATTTTGTTTGAGGGACGTAACGAAGGAGCTGGATTTCATAAAATTTTATTTGGTATTTTCGCCAATGATATGGCCTGTCTAACAAGCCTCACAGCGTTGCTGCAGGCTTTGATTGAGTTTGATGAGGTCGATGCAACGGAAGAATTCGAGGAAGCACGGACAGGCGATCCGGTAAAAGACACTCACCCCACGCTTTTCACACTGCAGCAAACCTGCACGGCGCATCACAGCCAGATGCTTCGAAAGTGTCGTGACATCACACCCTGCAAGATTCGTGAGATCGCTCACACATTTCTCGCCTTGTGTGAGGACGTCCATAACAAGCAGACGCGTGGGATGGGCCATCGCTTTGACGATGACAGACCTGTCCTTAGCAGAAAGGCGGGATGTTTTAATGTCCATGCTTGTTTGGCGTTTTTACCAAACATACCTCGATTTGTCAATAGTCTTTTCGATAAGAAAAATGGCACTCATCGAAACAAAAACCGTGCAAAGCTTGGAGCCCTTGGGAGAATCAGGTTATGAAAACAATTCCTGTCCTCCTTGCCTGCATCGGGCTTTCCCTATTTCTGAACTCCTGCTCCACAACGCAACCATCTTCTGCACCAGCGGGGATAATCGCACAAATGGGGCAGCGCGGTGTTCCTTCAACGACCCAGAAGCGGGTACAAAACGGGCGGGTCTTGGATTTTGATGACATCATGAGTTTGGTGAAGGCTGGGGTTTCAGACAATGCCATCGTGGCCTACCTCAAGAGCACAAAAGCGCCCTACAAATTTACCACCGCCCAGCTAGAAGAACTCAGCAATGCCGGCGCGGGTTCCGACCTCGTAAACTACCTCGGCCAGTCCATTGGTTACTACGAGGCCTCGAAGCGCAACCAGATCGGCGGCAGCAAGTGGGACAGCCATCCGTATTTCAACGACCCTTTCTTCTGGGGCGCTGCCCCGTTTGACTACGGCTTCCCAGGCGAGTGGAGCGAACCAGGTTTCTATCGTGCAAGCCCTGCAACGCCATCACGGCGTTGAAAAACTGGTGTATTATTTATAGTCGATGGAAGCTGTCCAATTCAGAGTCGGTAACGAAAAACTCATCCGTGTTTTGGATGCGGCGAGCAACCGACTGCGCTCGATTCTCACCAAGCAAGGACGGCCACAAGGTGCTCTTCGCGTGGCGGTGATAGGTGGCGGCTGTTCAGGCCTTCAATATAAGATGGACCTTGTGGATGGCCCAGCCAACCGCGACATCATGGTCGAGTCGAATCAAGTCCGAGTAGTGGTGGATCCCAAAAGCGCGCTTTTTGTGAGCGGGTCTGAACTGGATTTCAGCGACGATTTGCAGAAAGGCGGATTCAAGGTTACGAATCCGAACGCAGTGGCCCATTGTTCCTGCGGCGAGAGTTTTTCGGCGTGAACGACCACTTTGCGGAATTCGGCATCCCGCGCCTAGCGTGGATTGATGCCGAGGAGGTGAAACTCAGGCACCATGCACTCATGGCGGCATCGCACCCCGACAAGGCTCATGGTGATGGGAAACGGGCCACAAGACTGAACGTGGCGCGCCGTGTATTGGAGAACCCCGCCACACGCCTGCGGCATCTTTTGGATTTGGAGTTCCCTGCATTTCATTCTCAGGAAAAGCCACAACCGGATTGGGATTTTTTTTCCCGTACTAGCGATGCGGTTCGACTTGCGGAGCAGATTTCATCCGCAGGCCGAATGGCCGCGAGCCCCCTCGCCCGTGCTGTGGCTAGATCGCAGGCCGTTGATGCCCGTACAAAACTACACTCTCTACAGGCGGAACTCGCACAGCGAAGGGAGGGGCTTGAAAAAAAAACCATCGCTCTTCCCCTCCCCCTTGCCGACCCTCAGGCCACATCCCACCTCGTCGAAGAGTGGATATTTTTGAACCGTTGGCAGGGGCTCCTCCACGAGGCCCTCTCCTCCCTCTGAGTTCCCCACCCTTCTCCCTTGCACGGGGATTGGCATGCTTCCATCATAGAAGGCACTCCAGCACTTCGCCCAAAACAAACTCGATACAAAATGTCTTCCGAAACGCTCACGCCCATGATGCAGCAGTACCACGCCCTCCGGCGGGACTTGCCCGAAGGCACGCTGCTTCTTTTCCGTCTTGGGGACTTTTATGAAATGTTTGGCGAAGATGCGACGGAGGCCTCGCGTGTTTTGAATGTGGCACTCACCAAGCGCGGCGCGACCCCAATGTGCGGGGTCCCGTACCATGCGGCGAGGAACTACATCGAAAAGCTCATCGGTGCAGGCTGGCGCGTTGCCATCTGCGACCAGGTGGGGGAAGTCGTCGCAGGCAAACTCGTGCGCCGCGAAATTTCCCAAGTTCTCAGCCCCGGGACGCTCGACGACTTCGGGCTCGATGACCGCAAACCGAATTTTCTCGCTGCACTCAATAAGCGCGGCGACAGCCACGGACTCGCCTACTGCGACCTGAGCACAGGCGAATTCCGCCTCACCGAGCTAGACTCGCTGACGGCACTTCTCGATGAACTCGCCCGCGTCTCGCCAGCCGAGATCCTCATACCAGACCATCAGACAGAGGCTTTCAAACAGGTCGCTCCACAGGCTCCGCTGGATGGTTATATTTTTGAATTAGAGCCGGCCGCCGAGTTGCTCCGCTCGCACTTCAAGGTTCACACACTCGATGGCTTCGGTTGCGCCGATCTTCCCGCAGGCACCGGGGCTGCTGGAGCCCTCCTGCATTACATAACGCGCCAGATGCGGCGACCCGCCGGCCATTTGAAACAACTTCAACCCTACCGCCGGAGCGAGTTTCTCATCCTCGATGCCTCAACACAAAGCCACCTTGAGCTTGTTCAATCCCGCGCCGGACGAGGTATGACCCTGCTCGGGGCACTTGACCGCACAGCCACTCCCATGGGCGCCCGCCTGCTGCGCGACTGGATTCTCCATCCGCTCAAAAACACCTCGGAGATTGAAAAGCGGCAAGATGCCATCGCCGCCCTCCTCGACGACGCCATGCTCTTGGGAGATCTTCGCACCCGCCTTGC
>Ga0214921_10004463_pt1 | contig 20575 bp, 17 predicted proteins | sample LL1505_MetaG_FD_177992 | JGI IMG/M metagenome (GOLD analysis project Ga0214921, IMG submission 177992) | Freshwater microbial communities from Lake Lanier, Atlanta, Georgia, United States - LL-1505 | ecosystem: Environmental > Aquatic > Freshwater > Lake | place: USA: Georgia | collected...
TGGGGGATGCTCTATACTTTTTTGAAATATAAATCAGAATGGTATGGCAAGAACTTCCTTGATATTGGACAATTTGAACCATCGTCAAAGATGTGTTCAGTTTGTGGTAATATCAAATCAGATTTGACATTATCTGATAGAGAATGGATATGTTCTAAATGTGAAACAAAACACGATAGAGATATCAATGCTTCAATTAATATTCGGAACATGGCATTCACTAATCAGAATTTGGTAAGATGTATAGGGCTGGAACAGCCCGAATCAACGCCTGTGGAGAAGAAAGCTCTGGTTAGAAATAATGAAACTATCTTCTGCGAAGCAGGAAGCCTCACCCCTAGTGGGTGAGGTAGTTCACAAAACACGATCCACAGACACAATCCGACCTCCAGCGGATGTTACCAATGCTGTTCGGATGTCTCCGTGGCTTATGCTTATTTTTCCAGATTGATCAATTCGAACATTACATCTATCCATCTCAATTGCGCTGTCTGCTTCTTTTTCTTCGTGAGTTGACGAGAATATATTTCTAATTGTTACTCTTTGCATAGGATTTGGAAGTGGATCATCTGACACTCCATGTCCTTTTTCGCATGCGTCGTAATATTTTGACAAATCATGCATATCTAAGATAGACGAAGTGACAAATTTTATTTTTTCCATCATGTTAGCTAATTCTCGCCACTCGATAAGGCTTTCCTTTTTTGTTTATTTTTTTATATTTTTTCTTTTTTGGTTCATAATATTCGAGTTCGCTCTCATGTGAGCTAAAAGCTAAGTCTTTCTTGACATAATCTAAAACATAATCTTGAACCTTGTCGGCATACTTATCGTGTAGTTTTTTTTCGATAGCTTTGATTAGCTTAAGATTAACAAACCAAATGAGTGGTTTATTCTCTTTGATAGGATATAAATCTTGGTATGTTATGGCTTTTTCAAGATTTTTATATACTCTAGAGTCTAATCCTAGTTCTTTTGTTAGAAAATGTGTTTTTAATGTTTTTTTGTTGCTCAGTCTATAGTCGTGCCATTTGCATACAAAAAGCATCCAGTTAATTTTTTTCAACTTAAAGTAATTTTTAAAATCAAATTTTTTTTGAACCATCTTTTTGAAGCTTTCTTTCTTATGCGCTCTATAGGAGTACAGTCTGTTTCCTTTCATTTTAAATTTAAGAATTTTTAATTTAGCAGAAAGGGGTGCCTTGTATTTGGATTTAACATATATTGGCTCATCAGAGAAGTGGCTTAATATCTCTTGGGGAATTGCGGATAAATCTTGCAAATCCATTGAATGATCATTGTTTTCAAAATTATCAATGCGCTTTTTAAGTTCATTTTTCAAGAAATCGTCAGAAAAATATTTAAGATCCTCTTCTTCCACGCTTTTGGCTCTAAAATGGGTGAGGGCTTCAATCTGTTTCATAGCCACTTCTTGAATAAAATTCTTTTTCATCAAATGCTCTTCTTCGGAAAAATATTCAGTATCAACAAACTTATCAATAAAAGCATCTTCAGGTATATGGCCGTCAGCATACCACTGAGCTGATACATAAATATATTCTGGGATCTCCGAAGCATCAAGAATCTCTATATCTTCTACATCTTCTAAAGTTAAATCAATATTTTCTTGCTCGTTCATTTGTTTTTTGTACAGAAACTAAATTTCTTATATATTTCTTTTTTAAGGTAAAACACTACACAATCCGAATACACAATTGTGTGGTTTAAGTTTTCTCAGCAATTGCTGCCTCCTGTTCATGCTGGCTGTCACTGTTATATCGAGACTATGCCAGCCGGAAATAAAATATGGCAGTTTTCAAACAGATGTTGTGAAAGATGTAAGGCTTTGGCTCTAGATTTCAATAAAAAACAAGAAACAATTGTAAACGAGCCAGCACAAATAAACCCGCCTATACCTGAGCCACCAGCTACAATGCCAGAAGAAGAGCTGAGTTCTTCTGGTGCAAACACTGAAAATTATCGCTTCACGCCAAGAAGATTTTTTTGAAGCTTTTGCACATTTTCTAGGTAGACAAGGGCATTTTTAATTCCAGCAAGATTATCCCCGAGCTTTCCAATACCTGTGTTACATTGGTCACAAAGCCAACCTCTTATTTCATTAGTGTCATGATCATGGTCTAAACACCATTTAAGCGGTACTTCTCCGCAACATTCACACGCACTTGGCTTTGGTGGAGCTTTTTTGTGTAGAGCCTTTCTGATATCACTATGTTCTTTCACGCAAGCTCTACACCTAGAGTCAAGATTATCTTTGTAATGGGAGTGTTTTGGGAAATCTGTTGAATCTTTTGTCTGCTTACAGTAAATACAAGTTTTGGTCATGATTATCTAAAAATACGAAAAAATTTGGACGCTATGTTTAAAAATTAATCCATTTTCTTTAAATTGATTTTTGTTTTGTGATTAGGCATTTTTTTCTCAATAAAAGGCTCCACTCCTTGCATATAGAATTTTTGCCAATCTGAACCATACTCGGATATATGATCTGATCTAGAATCACAATAAGTGCGGTATTTATTATAAAAAGATTGATCGTTTGTAATATTTTCTGTTTTTAAGACAAAGCTTTCCAAGCGATCTAGTTCTATTGGAAAAAATGAAAAAATTGGTTCATCTTTTTCAAATTTAATTGTTCCAGGATTTGTAAATTTCCAATTCATAGTGAAAGTAAAAGGAAGCCAAAAAGTTTCAACAATACCCTCAAGAGGTTGTATATTCTGTTTGATTCTATTAGCTGGTCCTTTTGCATAGATTGATGTATTAGGTGAAGTTCTAATTACAAAATCTACATGAAAGGTGACAATACCATATCCAAACAAACTGCTTGCAAAGTCAAAAAAATCATCACCTTTGTTTAAATATTTTACATTAAGTGAGCTTTGAGTATCGCCTCCATCCCACTCCACTTCAATATCCGAAGGACATAAAACATCCCATGAAGCCTGATTTGCAATTGTCATAGGCAAACATCTGTAAGCATATTTATGTGTAGTATTATCCATCCATTCTCTTCTTGGAGAGGATTGCCTAATTTGACAATGCTCTACATTGAAAAGTCTATTTACGGATATAATATTTTCCATTTGTATTTAAATTCTCAGAAGTAAGTACTTTCTGGTTGTATTTAAATTCTCAGAAGTAAGTACGCCTATTTCCTTTCAAAAACGGAACTCCTAAGAATATATATTTTATACAGATATTTTAAAGAATAGTTTCTAAAAAAATTTATTAAGCTTTGCATTAGATCTACAGTAAGCTTACAGATAATAATTACAGATATAATAGTTAATTAGTATTTCCTGTATTCAGTAAGTGACAAATTTTTCAAGGGCCTGGTCCAATTTTTATGTAAAAGATATTTATGAACGTGGAAAAATTAAGAAAAGCCGCCCAGATGATTGAAACCACTCATCCAGAATTATCACAGGAATTAAACTCTACCGCTGATCAGCTTGGCAATCCATCAGTAGATCCAACGAATCTCAACCCTAATGTTAAAAATTATGGCAATGTGCAAGACACTTCATCTGAGAAGCCAACAGTACATGAAATTACGTTTTCATTTGAAGTGGGACCAGAAATAGGCGAAACTGAATTATTAAATCATGCATGGGAGGCTCTTAAGAATTACCCAGCCATGATGAGCAATGAAATTAAAGTAAAATCTTTTAGTTTTGATAAAAAATGAATAATAGCGAAAATACAAGAGTTAGCTTTTCTAAAGATAAAGTGGGGCAATTTTCAAAAGGCCCCACAGGTATCACTGGAACTTCAGATTCACAAATGAATCCCACCTCTGGAGTTAAATTGGTTGAAGGTAGCTACAGTGCTTCAGATTGTTTGATGAAGAATATTGAGGCACTAGCAAATAGATTACCCACCCAAGATGATGTGGACGAAATTATAGCTGTGGCGTCTCATGCGCATTGGGAAAACGATCATGAGGATTTAGATCTAAGCCATGAAGAGTTGCTTTCAAGTTTAGATAAAATAACTACTATCAATCCAATTTCAACACTATCTGTAACAAAAACCAAAGAAGAAGCTATTGTGGATAATTTCTGCAGAAATTGCGGGCAAAAATTCAGTAACAAAGATAATTTTTGTGGCAATTGCGGAAATAAAAAAAATAGAGGCTAGAAAGTTATTTTTACTTAATTATTTAAGCGTGTGGTATTCTCAATTCATTAAAACAGCTTTAAGAAAACATAACCTAAGAGTAGATTTTAGAGTTTATGCTGGCGATGAATTGGAAGCGCCCAATGAGTTGGATCTTCAAGCAAAATTAAAATCACTATTGTCTTCTGCCATTGTTAAAGGGCTGGACATAGTTGGGATTGTTTCAAAATTTGGCATAGAAGTGGGTAATTTGGCAAAACAAATAGCCGAAAGTAGCCAAATTGACATTAAGGTAATTCCTGGCCAAGATTATCTGAGCAGTGATGGGTTTAAAGCTGTATTTTATGGAATTAAACAAAATATCAAACCAGGTTTACCAATCCAAGATGCCGCTTCCCAATGCAAAAAACAAGGTGGTAAATTCATGCTTTATGATTTATCAAGGAGTGCAGCTAAAGCAATAAATGGCTGGAAATCTTCACCGTATGAACCAGATTTTGTCGAGATTTATAATGCCAGATCAAAAGCATACAAAGATTTAAATATTGATTATCCGAGAGTTATATCATCTGCGGCAAAAACTAGTAATGAGCTGGAAGAAGTTCCCGTTTTTACAGAATTGTCAAGAAAAAGACTACAGGATTTTGGTTTTATCAAAGAGGATGAGGGATCTGATTATATTCCTGGATATCTCTCTAAACCGTCACAACAAGGAGCAATAAATGGCTAGATTATACTGTTCAAAAGAAGATGTAAAGAAATATTTACCACCAAATATAACAATTGAGGGAGATAACCCTTCACCTTCTTATAGAAATCCCACACCCGAAAGCGTATTTAATATTGATATTGATTATTTCATTCAGCAAGCATCAGACGAAGTGGATGGTTCTATGGCTACACAATATGATGTTCCTTTAAAAAAAATTAATTTTGATGGCGAGCAGCTTTATCCAAAGCCCATTCCTGAGATAGTTGCAATTCTTGCTGCCTCAAGGATTTATGAACAAAAATTACAAGGCGCAGACCGCCAAATGTCCGATGCTATAAAAGAAAGAACAAAATGGGCTTATGATCAAATGGCAAGATTGCAGAATGGAGAATTAAGAATCTACGGAATTAGAAATACTCGCGGTGATAGATATGTTCGTTCTACTGTTAGAAATATTCCAAAAAATCCCGCTGAAAGTGGAAAGTCAGGCAATAGATAATGGTTGAAAAAATTTATGATACGATAAGAGCAATTATATATAATGAATTTCCTTTAAATTCAGCTGGTCAACCCGTGGTGTATGATAGGCAAATCCAAGAATGGTTTTTTGGTGATCGCCAAATTATACCTTCTCCTCTTGGAGTTATTATGCGCGGAACCACATCTAATATAAAAGATGCTGGTTACGGATTGAGAGAAATAGAATACACAATTGGTATCACATTTTATTCAGACGGAGATGATAAAGAAACATCAGAAAGAATAGTGCAAGAATCGGCGCGAATTCTTCATTCTATTTTAAAAAATCATAGAACGATGTATATTTGTGATCTTTGCCCTTTTTGTGATAAATTTCCTTTAAATCCCATTCATTATATTGATAATGGCGTGGTCACTGGAGTGGGCATTAACACAGCAATTTTGCCCGCAAATTCATCTTCTTACACTGTGCGCATAAATGGAGATCCTAATTTAGGCTTAGCTGCCACATCGGTAATTAGATTGAGTAATGGAATATCAGGAAAAGTAACAGTGGCCGAAATATTATCATCTGGTGTAGGCATCGCCGTCACATCATACACAGACAATTATGTTGATCTTTCTTTAACATTATCTAATGGTTCCACTCATGTTGGTTATTCTACCACTTTAATGAATAGCTATGCAAATAATGTTTCTAACCAGATAAATGCTTTTTGGGTAGAAACACACACCTCAGCCGCCCCGCCATACTTAGATTGGTCTGGCGTAGCCTACCAATCTGTTGCAGAATTTATTTCTGACTGGAAAGCGAATATCAAACCTACAGGTATCACCAGCGTAGCCACTTGGACAAACAATTTAAATTCAATTATAACAAATAATGTTGATTTGGTCAGACTTTTACAAGATATTCAGGTGGGGGATATTACTCCCTCAGATGATGGGATGGAAAAAGCATTTCTTCACACTGCTGAATTTAAACTAAAAGCTAAGGAGATTATAAGTGTGGATCAATTTGGTCCAAATAATGTAAACGTAAATGCTATATGACAACTCAGCAAAATTTTTTCCACGATATTGTTCATTTTAATGCTATAGGGTATTCAGCTATTGAGCATATTGTTGGTGATTTAAATAAGAATATTGGTCTCGTTGCTAATATTCAAGAATTATCTGAGCAAATTGTTGGAAACACAATAACTGAGAATTACGATCTGGGAAGCATTTGGGGCTATAAATCTGATCAAGTGGTGTCCGATAATACTGAAGTGTTGAGGCAAAGTTTACAAAATGTTGTGCTTGGTTTTGCCAACACCGATGCTAACCCAGCATTTAGGGTGAGTACACATATATCCACTTCACTATTTGCTTATAATTCCTCATTATCTTCTTCTTTTCTTTCTGGGCAAATATATAGTTTTTCATCAACAGGAATAGGCACCTCTTCTGTAATTTCAATCCCTTATAATTTTAATTTAGATGGAGCTTTCTTTAGGTCATATTTCAATGATATGCCGACAGATTTTGCTGTTTTTGGGCTAAATAAATTCAACAATACATATGCGGGCTCAGATTTAATAAAATTTGATTATGCCTGGTCATCTTCAAATACAAGCAATAATCTTCTGATTGCATTAAATTTTAGCACATCTCTGTATTCAAACTACTATCTTGCCTTTTATTGGGGGAATAATTCAAGTGCTTTTATATCAACTAGCTTCTCAATATCTACGGCATTTACTTATGTAGGCACATTGGGTTTTATAAATAAAATTGGGATTAATACCACAAATACACAATCTGTATCGTTGTCAAACTTTTCAGGCAGACAAAACTTTTGGTCAAATACAGTACCTGTTGGGATAGCATTTAGTAGCAGTGCATTTATTGATAAAAATCCTTATCTGTGGGCACCAGAAAGGATTAATGCAAATTTAGTGGATGGAATAGAAACTAAATTTAGCCAGCCTCTAAGATATTTAGTTGTCAACAATACCAATTTAAGCTCAATATTAAACACTTCCAATAGTAATTATGTTTCATTGTATAGTAATTTTACTACTAGCGGTTTTGGCGATCCAACCACAGCTAATGCCAACACTAATATTAATCTTAGTTATTCATCAAACACCTACCAAGGTTATAATTTAATTAGCTTGGAGGATTATTATCAAAACCAAGCACCATTTTCTAATTTAGTTTTTATAAAAAATCCAAAAAAAACCAACTTAGGATACTCGAATGGTTATTCTTTGCTAAATTATATTCAGCAAATTCCTTCAGCATTCACAAAACCTATTCAGGATGTAAATTTATTCAATAATTTTTATTCAAGTATGACTTATGCAAAAGGTGGCAGCATTGGTCTTGCAGAGCTTCAACAGAATTATTTATCCACTTTAGATAATTTTATTGCTGATTTCTTTTTTGATGTTAATTTTTCTTCTGTTCAAAGTTATTTTGTTCCACCTCAACTTTCCATAACGCAATCTGTAATTAAAAACTTTACCCAACCGTATGGATATAATAGAACCGACCCACTTAATTTCACAAAATATGAAGAATATTCATTATATAGTGGAACTAACATTGTCTCAAGCAAAGAATTTTTAAATTTTACAGAGGGAAATCTCACTCTTTCTAATGATTACAACTTGCCAATAGATTATTATTTTGAAATATTTAAACCAATTAGTTATGTTTGCAACGGCATTGATCCATATAGCCAGGGCACAGGCCTTGCTTATGACTATACTCTCAATCTTACTTTTGGATATAATAATCAAAATACACTAAATAAAACTCTTTATTTGATGGCTTCAAAATATCTTCTTTCTGAATACGATTACAATAACAGAATTAACAACAATCAAAGTGTGGTAGGATATTATTATTTAGCCGATCCAGATTCAAAAGATTATAATTCCTATTCTGTAAGCAGTATTGACGAGTTTAGGCTTTATGGCTATTCAGGATATATACCAGATCTTAAAGACGGTGTTACTAGGCCGATCCTTACTCGTGCATTTTCGCCCGTAGATTCTACCAAATACACTTACGAGCAATATGTTCAGTATTTAATTAGTCAGGGTATTACAAATCCTAATGATATCAATGACGCAATACAGAAATATTTAGATGATGGAAACACCTTCTACACGATTAATCTTAATTCTTTCAGCAATAAATTTGCGAGTTTGCAAAACATTTCACTTTGTATGACAAATTATGTCTTGGGTGCTCCAAAATATTGGAATGATGAATTTTACAATAATTTATCCGGCAAAGCTAAGACTGTAGACCCAAATAAAAACACAGGATTTACTGAATTACTATCGCAGATTAACTCAGGATCTATCACTACTGGAATACTTACTCCAGGGTTTTTAATTACAAATATAGCAGTAGGTTACAATTGTGTGATTTCATCTGTAGAATTGAATAGTTTTGGTAGTGGATTACAGCCTGGAACTTATCAGAGTTTTGTGTTACCACCAACTAATGCCAGATCTGACGAACAAGCAGGCCAGATTACATACAATATTCTAAGCCAAGGCTATTTAGACCCAAGTTCAATTATTATTAATAATCCAGGTGGTAATTTCTATTTTGATTTTGATTTAAATCTAACTCAGCCAGGATTTACTACAACTTTAGGCACCTCTTATCCATCTGTCCGAATCAACATGGATAATTTAGCTCGATTTAGCGCAGGATTAGATGCTGGGTTTAATCTTATCTCTTTCACGCAGACATCCCCACCTTCTATTGGATACAATCAAGGTTTCATACTGAACACAAAAACTTTTGTTGGTTTAGGTTATACTTCAAATGCAGATGTTTATATTCTAATTAATAATTATCCCACAGTAGATTCATTTTTGATTTCTAATTCTGGGCAAACTGTGGGAGCTCTCGAATCATTTACAAATTATCAAAATACTGCAGGAAGCAATTTTAGTAATATCAATTACACTTCTGGCACCGCCACATATGCTTTAACAGAATCTGAATTATTTAATACCCTTACAATTCCACAAAGTGCAAATAATTCTACTACTATAAGCTATATAAGTTTAAACGCAAAATTAATATTACTTAACAATCATAATCCAGCAGGAGATATAAAAGTAAACATTTATGCTATCAGTCCATTCACTAATGGGAACTCTGGCTACACCTTAAATTTGCTTGCTTCTTCAAATCCTGTGAATGTAATTGAATTTAGTAATTCAAACTATACAACAGTAAATGTACCTATATCTTACACATTTACTGGCAACCAACAATTTAGTTTTGATAATTCTATATTAAGGTCTACATATTATATTTCAATTCAAAATAATCTACAGAATTGTTTTCTTTCTTTAGTGGGTTCATACCAAGGCATAAGTACATCTAATTATTCTATATCTTCATCAAACATATACAATGATATAAATAGTTATAACATTGCTGGTGGATTTTCTACAAGCGGGGTAGATTTAGATCTTGGCGCGTTTCCAATATCAATTACTGGAATCGCAGGCACAAATATTATCCAAAATACCACCGATAATTTAAATGTTTATTTAAGAAGAAATCCTAATTATACCGGAATAGGAACAGCACAACAAGTGGTGCTTGCGATTTCTACAACTTATCAATCCATCAGTGGAATTATATACAGCAACCCTGTAAGTGTTATTTCAATCGGTACGGCATTTGCTCCAGTAAACTTTGTATTTGGAAATATTGGAACCAACATACAAGCTTCTACTATTCTAGGAAGCGCTAATTTAATTTTTAGTTTACCATTGGGATCAAATAAGATTTATTTGTCTAGAACTTTATCTGCATATGATGTATCCCAGGTTGGATTTGCTACATCGAGTTTAATTTCTGTAAGCGGAAATTATTATAATTTTGATTTTGTGTTTAATAAGATATTCACATATGTGCCAAATAATATCTTCGCTGCGTTTAATTTTGAAAATTCTTCCCAATTTGGATTAGCTAAAGCTAACACACTAAGGCAATCTAGTCCGCAGAATGTTGTAGACGGATATTGGTCATTTAGCGCAGCAAACATATCTGCGCCACTTTCTATATATCCCAGATCATTTTATTCTAATTCATCAACTATAGGCACTTCTAATCCTGTTTATAAATATTTGGGATACACCCATGACATTTATTTAAATATTGGCTATAATTCAGGTGGCAATTTTAATATTGAACAAGTATATTTACCAGCAAGTCCCCAATGGAAAACAACATGGATGTCTAGAGACTCAGGTAGTTATAAAAATTTTAATATTTATAATGTGCTTCAACAGTCCTACACAGATTCTATAGATTATTCTTTGGGAATGGCTAACACAAATATAGCAAACAATACAGGATATAAGGTAGCAATTTTCCAAGGTAATTTTCAACCCCAAGGTAATTTAAATATTCCTGTTCCTATTACAGTGGGGTATGGAACAAATTCTGGGGTGCAGGTTTATATTAATAATTCTTCTCAGCCAATTATAGATACATTCTCAACAGTTTTAGGATATTCTACATCAGCAACCGCAAGCTTATCCACTTCTGTTCGGCAAAATAGTGTAAGTTTTAAGATTTTGTATTTTACGTTTTCTACAGCTTCTTTGCAAGTTTACTGGAATGTTGGAGGAATCAACACTTTGATCAATTCTTATTCTTCGACTAATTCTATTCAAAACACACCTTATCCACTGAATTCAGGAAACTCAATAGACAATATTACTTTTATGAATGTCACTAAAACTTTAGCCGAATCCAATTCAATTAATTATGGATTCCCAGCCGGAGATTCTTTTGTAATTAGATCATCATGACCACTACTATTTTTACTTCATTACTTGGCCCAATTTGCGAAATGTATTATAAATATAATGCAACATTAGCAATACAGCAAGAGAATAAAAACACATACTTGAATTATGGTTTTAATACTAATTTTAGTATAAATTTTGGTTTTGAAATTTACAATCCTTTTGACATCAATAATATCAAAATACAACCAGGCATCTTTACGTATCAATCCACTTATAATGTATATCCGCCAAACTATAACACGCAATATTATTTTTCAATTATTAATAATAATAATTGGGTTTTACAAGATCTTCCTGTTAGTGGAATAGGCACAGTTACTTATAATGCTTCCACCCTGCCACTGATTATATATTTAATGCAAAATGGCAATTCTTTAATCGGAATAGCTTCTAATTTTCTAACCAATGGCATACCATATAATTCTTCCTATGAGATAGACGATCAAATTATAAGAAAATTTGAGGATGAATATATCAACAACTCTACTTCTTCAATGTTGATATTTGTTGATTTTTTCAACACAACTATCACAGGTATATCAACAAATTGGGCTGCATTGCCATCATCTATATATAGCTACAGGGTTATGAGCTATAGAATTAATAATGGATATGGCCAATATTATTCTTTGCTGGCAAATAATTCTTTCTTGAATAATCAACTATCTGTAGATACTAACACAGAAAGAAATATTTATGAAGGAACCTATGGTAATGTATATAATTGGATCAACAATCTTGTTTGGACTCCTGATTTCAACACATGGTTTCAGAATAATAAATCTTCATTAAACTTTTATCTTTTGAAATTTTTATCTGATTATTTTCAGATAAGCTAAGGATATAATTGTATTTTAATTGAAATTTTGTTTGTGGCTAATTTATATTACAGAAACAGCGTGGCTAAAATTTCTTTTGAATTAGTTGATTCAAATAATAATTATATCGAGCTTTCAGGGCAAGCGATAATTTATTGGTATATTAAAACTCCAGATAATTTTATTTTGTCAAACGACCCAAATATTGCTTCAGGGAGTTTTGCAAATGGTACTGCGGTATATTCTTCTAGCCCAGCGGTTCAACAGCAGTCTACTGGAGTTTATTCTATCGATTATGTATTTACTAAGATAGGAGAATATAAGTATAAATTTCAAGTGATTGATGATATGAATTCTATGAATCTATCTTCATCAGGTAGCGTGAAAGTAATAGATGACGGAATATTTTGATGCAAGTGTGTAGTTAATTTTACCACATTTCAAGAATTCATTATTAATGGCACTCATTTATAGAGATAGAGTAAGGCAAAAAGCGGCCCCTTCAGGCACCGGAAGTGTCACACTTGGAGCGGCAGTTTTAAGTTATATTACATTTGCCCAAGCTAATTTAGGCGCAAATTCATTTCCCTATCTTATTGTAAACGCCACTCAGTACGAAGTGGGAATAGGTACTTATTCTGCAGGTGTATTATATAGAAATTCAGTTTTGTCAAACTCTAATCCTGACACCAGCTTAATTGTGTTTAATGGATCGCCAGCCGACGTAGTTATCACCAACGCTTCTGAGCTGTCTGTCCTCAACTCCAATCCGCCCACAGCAAATGCAATAAAACTCATTCAATGGAGCAATAATCAATATAATCTTATTGATCCTGTATTTAATGCACCAGCTTTAGGGGCTTCTATAAACTCATCTGTTGTTACCTACAATTCGTCTACAGGAAATTTTCAAGCAGATCCAAATTTTCAATATTATCCAGGCAGTCTACCAGAGCTTTATATTAATGGTGTTATTCAAGCCACCGCCAAATCATTTAAAATTCCACACCCTACAAAAAAAGGCTGGTTAATGCATGGGTGCCTTGAAGGGCCGGAGCATGCAATATATTTACGCGGAACTATTAATTTTGAAAAAGGAATGAAATCTTGCGCGGTATATCTTCCTGAATATTTCATGGCTTTAACGCGTGAATATACTGCATTTTTTTCATCGGATACATTTATTCCTATTGGCATCAAAAAATATTCAGATAAAATTTTGTTTAATATTTTGTTTCCTAATTTTTTTAAAAAAATAACAATTGATTATTATTTAATTGCGCAAAGAATTGATGTAGATTTTGTATTGGAGGAATAATGTTTGGTGAAATGACATTTGCGGATTCTACATTTTCGGATATTTTTCCGAATGTCACAATAATATACGTAAGGTCGCATGGAAGAACGCAAGTTCAAGCTGTAGTTGAATTTTCCACAGGCTATGCAATGGTGATCAATCCCTCCGCGCCAGGCAGAAATTATAAAATAAGAACAAAAGTAGAAAAAGATATAACTATCAAAGCGGATTCCAAACCTTATATGTAGGCAAGGACAAAATTGTTTAAAACCTTAAATTTTCTATGTGGCAAACTTATTTTACAGAAACACAAATTCAAAAATTTCTTTTGAAGTTTTAGATTTTAATAATAATCCAGTAGGTTTGTCCAACACAAGCGCAAGTGTTGTGAGTTATTATATTAAAACTCCCGACAATTTAATTTTGTCAAACGACCCAAATATTGGTTTCAATACATACGCGGGAGGAATAGGCAGTGTAATAGCCAATCCAGTATTACAAGAATCTGTGGGCGTATATTACATCAATTATGTCTTGAGTAAAGTGGGTGATTATAGATACAAATTCCAGGTGGATGATCAAACTAATGGAATTAATTTATCAGTATCTGGTGATATCAAAGTGGTAGACGACGGAATATTTTAATGGCAATTAATACAAGCAAAAATATATTGATTACCCCAGGTGGATTTAGTAGTAACAATTCATCTATTTCCCAGATCGACTTAAAATGGTATGAATCCGGCGTGGGATCGTATGTTTTTTCTAGAAACGCTTATGATTTAAGAAGCACAATTTATAATTGGTATGATTCCAACGAACCCGTGCTTCAGTTTGGCGGTATGGGCACTGTCGGAAATCAACAATATTTTGTTGGCCCATATACAGATTATGTAGGGAATTTTACTGGCATATCCTCTCTTCCTTCTGTAAAAATTTATCCAATTTCTGGCCAATTAATTACAAATATTTTAAAAATAAACGGCCAATTATACGACTTTAATAATTCTAGCGGGACGTATCAACAAATTCTCTCATCCACATCTTCTGGAATTGCGTGGACCAATCCATCGTCATTGGGGATAATAACTGGCTCAGGTATAGCCAATTATGTTTTAAAGTTTACATCAACTAACACAATTGGAACATCATATATCACTGATGATGGTTCCACGATAAATATCAATCTACCAATTAACAATATTGTTACATTGACAGACGCAACAATACACACAATCACTGTTGGTCTTGGCCCAGCTTCTTATCCCACCAATTTAGCTTTAGGCAGAGACGCATTACTCAACAATGCATCATCAATTAACGCAATTGCCGTAGGCTATCAGGCGTTATTAAACTCAACAAGCCTTTCTAATAGTATCGCTATAGGCGTGAGAGCAGGACAGTATTTAAATGCATCAAATAATGTTGCATTAGGTAATTTTGCTTTACAAGGATCAGCATCTATTTATATCACTGGATCAGATAATGTAGCTATTGGTCATCAAGCTGCGCAAAATATTGGATCAGCGAGCAACAGTGTTGTGATTGGAAGTGGAGCACAAGTAGCTTCTTCTGGTTCATATCAAATTGCTATTGGATATGGCGTAGCACCTACTGCATCAAATCTTGGCGCTTGGGGAGGAAACACCAATGTAACAAGAACTGATTTAGGAATAGGAACCTTTACATCTTTAGCAAGAAATCATATTGAAACATTAGCCGCTGGAAACAGAGGTTTATACATTGCTGGGTTTGCGTCACAAAATGCAAATCTTTTACAAATTGACGCAACAACATCTGGGGTAAATTATGTAACTGTTAATGGCATCGGCTCTGTAGGTATTGGAACAAATTCTCCAGCAAAAATTCTTACTGTTCAGGGTGATGTTTTAATTAATAACCTAACTATAGGATTGGGGGCTGGACAAACCACTAATACAGTTGTAGGCTACCAAGCTTCTTCAAGTAATAATTCAGGCGCGAATGTAGCGATTGGTTTCCAAGTATTACAGATTTCATCTGCCGAAAGCAACGTAGCTATGGGATATTTGGCCGCTCAAAATTCAACCGGCGGCGAAAATGTTGCAATAGGTAGAGAAGTGCTTCGTTTTTCTTCTTCATCAAACACGGTGGCCATCGGTTTTAAAGCCGGTCAGTACACATCTGGCGGCGCTAATGCAATATTTGGATATTCAGCTATGGCTGGCACTCAAGCCAACCCACTTACTGGAGGAAGCAACATTGCCGTTGGCACATTCGCGGCAAGATTTTTAAATTCTTCAGCAAATGTAGCTATTGGTCGAGAGGCCCTACAGGGTGTAGATGGATCATCTACAGGTCCAAATAATGTAGCTATAGGATATCAAGCTCTTACGCTTCTTACCACTGGCACGAACAACACAGCGCTGGGATTTGTTGCTGGCAATAATATTACCACTGGATCAAATAACACTTTAGTAGGCGGAAATTCTAGTGTGTCACCCACTGGCTCATATCAAATTGCTATTGGATATGGAGTTTCAGCCCCAGCTTCAAACCAAGGTGCTTGGGGCGGAAATACAAACGCCACAAGAACCGACCAAGGCATTGGTACCTTCACTCCTTTAGCAAGAGAACATATTGAGACATTAGCTGCTGGGAACATAGGTTTATATATTGCTGGATTTGCGTCACAAACAGCTAACTTATTGCAGATTGACGCAACAACATCTGGAACAAACTATATTGTTGTTAATGGTTTTGGTTCAATGGGAATAGGGACTCCCACACCCACGCAATCACTGCATATTCAAAATGGAATTAGAATCAACGATTCATTATATGATTCTACCAACTCATCTGGTTTATCTGGAAATATTCTCACTTCTTTGTCATCCGGAATTGCATGGTCATCAGTTACTTCGCTGGGAATCGTTACGGGCACCGGAGCATCTAATCAAATTGCAGTTTGGAATAACGCAAATAAAATTGGCGGATTTTCAACATTTGTATATACTAACCTTGGATCGGTGGGAATTGGAACACCCAATCCAACACAACTATTACATGTCCAAGGCAATACAAGAATAACCGGTGGCATATATGATTCTAGTAATAATATTGGATTAGCTGGTTCTGTACTTACTTCAACAGGGACCGGCATCGCTTGGACTGTACCTGTTGGTACTTTTTCAGGAACAATTTCTTCAGGGCAGGTAGCTTATGCTTCTGGGGCAAATTCACTTACTGGTTCAAATAATTTTTGGTTTACTGGCTCAAATCTTGGAATCGGAACAAGTAGCCCTTCTTACTCTTTGACAGTCCAAGGAGATGTCTATATCTCTGGATTCGTCACTTCCACAGGTTTCTTCGGACCTGGAACTAATCTTACTAACCTAAACGCTTCTAATCTCGTTTCAGGAACGGTCCCTTCATCTGTAATCTCAGGGACTTATTCAGGAATTACATCTGTTGGAACATTATCTCAATTAAATGTTTCTGGTATTATTACTTCTGGTTTCTTTTTTGGAGATGGATCTAATTTAACAAATCTAAACGCTTCAAGCCTCAATTTTGGAACGGTTCCTTCATCTGTAATCACAGGAGCCTATTCAGGAATCACATCTGTTGGAACATTATCTCAATTAAATGTCTCTGGATTCGTCACTTCAGTCGGCTTCTTCGGGCCTGGAACTAATCTCACTAACCTAAACGCTTCTAATCTCGCTTCTGGAACAGTCCCTTCCTCTGTAATCACAGGAACCTACTCAGGAATCACATCTGTCGGAACATTGTCCCAACTAAATGTCTCTGGATTTGTCACTTCAGTCGGTTTCTTCGGTCCTGGAACGAACCTTACCAATTTAAATGCTTCTAATCTCGCTTCAGGGACGGTCCCAAGTGCAAGAATTTCAGGAACTTATTCAGGAATCACATCTGTCGGAACATTGTCCCAATTAAATGTTTCTGGTATTACTACAACAACAACAATAGTTGCCTCAACAGGAATTGTTACCAATCTTTCTGTTGCTGGAATAACTACAGTGAGCTCTATTTATTATAGATCTTCTGTGTTTGATATAAACAATTCTAGAGGATCTTTAGGAAACATTCTCACCTCCACAAGTTCTGGCGTAGCATGGTCTACTCCAGTACAACTTGGATTAGTAACAGGTTCTGCCTCGGCCACTCAAATTGCATATTGGAATAATGCCAATCAAATCATCGGTTCTAATAATTTTGTTATAACTGGACTTGGTTCAGTGGGTATTGGAACCTTAAATCCTACAAATATTCTCGCGGTTCAAGGTGATGCTTTAATTAATAGCATCACGGTGGGCTTAGGCCCAGGAAACACACCTGCAACCAACACAACGGTTGGTTTCCAAGCTTTTTCAAACAACATAGCAGGGCAATTTAGTGTTGCAATTGGATATCAAGCCGGTCAATATCTTAACGCGAGCAATAACACAGTAATTGGTTACCAAGCTCTAACAGGTACAATCACCACATCCATTACTGCCGCCGGGTCAGTTGTAATAGGTTTTTCAGCCGCCCAATATTTAAGTGGCAACTCTAATGTAATTATAGGTAGACAAAGCATGCAGGGCTCCTCTATTACATTCGTTACTGGAAGTTTTAATGTTGTGGCGGGTTACCAAGCAGGTCAATACCTGAATAGTTCAAGCAATACTGTGATCGGTTATGCTGCTATGACAGGATCTGCTACGACTAACCTTACCGGATCTAATAACGTGGTATTGGGAATTTTTGCCGCAAGATATTTAAACTCTAATTTCAATGTAGCAATTGGGCGTGAAGCACTTCAGGGCGTAGACGGATCAACCTCTGGCGCTAATAATCTTGCCGCAGGATATCAAGCTCTCACAGCGCTTACCACTGGTGCTAATAATGTTGCACTGGGTTATCGAGCGGGAAATACTATCACCACTGGTTCAAACAACGCATTTGTTGGTTCTGGCGCAGGAGGTTCAGTAACTGGACAATACCAAATCGCTCTTGGGCTCAACGTAGTGCCTACCGCATCAAACCTTGGTGCATGGGGTGGTGCAACAAACGCCACAAGAACCGACCAAGGTATTGGTACTTTCACTCCTTTAGCAAGAGAACATATTGAGACATTAGCTGCAGGAAATAGAGGTTTATATATTGCTGGTTTTGCATCACAAACCGCAAACCTTTTACAAATTGATGCAACAACATCTGGAACAAACTATGTAACTGTAGGTGCCGCAGGCTCGGTGGGTATTGGCACTGCTACCCCCACTCAATCATTACATATTCAAAATGGCATCAGGCTAACTGGTAGATTTTTTGACAACAACAACAATAGTGGCACCACCGGCCAAGTACTAGCCGCCACTGCATCAGGTTTAGCATGGACATCTGCGGGTAGCGGCACAATATCCGGTTCTGCTGCAGCTAGCCAAATAGCCTATTTTGCTTCGGCTTCAAATATAACCGGCATATCTACTTTTGTATATTCCAATAACAATCTCGGTATCGGAACTGCTACACCAACGCAAAATCTACATGTGCAGGGCGGCGCGAGATTTAATGGGCCAATTTATGATTCAAGCAACTCCACTGGCGGCGCAGGACAAATACTATCCTCTACAGTTACTGGTGTAGCATGGACTAATGCAGGCTCTGGCGGCGGCGGAACTATTACAGGCTCTGTGGCATTAAATCAAGTGGCCTTTGGCATTTCAGCTAATAGTATTCAAGGTAGTAATAATCTTTGGTTCAATGGCAGCAGCTTGGGTGTTGGAACATCTTCTGTAACGCAAACACTCACTGTTCAAGGAAACGCAACAATTTCTGGAATTACTACATCTGGAACATTTTCGGGGTCTGGTTCATTAATTACAAGCTTAAATGCTTCTAATTTATCCACTGGAACGGTTCCAAGTTCAACAATTTCTGGTACATATTCCGGCATCACTTCTGTTGGAACGTTGTCGCAGCTATTTGTTTCTGGATTTAGCACGGTATTTGCATTGTGGCTTGGTGCTCAACTTTATGATATTAATAATTCATCAGGCTCCACAGGAAATATTTTAACATCTATAGGAACAGCCGCCGCGTGGTCTTCTGCTACTTCACTTGGAATTGTCACTGGTTCCGCCTCTGCAAACCAAATTTCATATTGGAATAATACCAATCAAATAGCGGGTATTTCAACGTTTGTAATTGTTAATGGCAACATTGGAATGGGAACAGTTTCACCACAGCAACCTTTACACGCAATAGGAACAGCAAGGTTTGATGGAACATTGATTCTTAATTCAAACTCCACTGACACAAAAACACAAAGAATATTTGCTGGGGCTTCAAGTTCAACAACATCCACATCATTTGTTACTGTTGCCTCAATTAATGTGCCCACTGGATATCAATTGTCTGTCGAAGGAAAAGCAAACGGTTGGTTTTCTACAACATTAAATGAAGCAGGAACATTCTTTGGAGTATTCTTTAATTCAATAGGAATTACAAGTATTGTTGGCACAACAGATATTATGTCCAAATATACAGGATCAAGTGGAAACTTTACATTAAGCGCTTCAGGCACCAACGTTCAAATACAAATAAAATCGGATTCGGTTGCTAATTTATGGCTTTGGAAAACACAATACGACTATTTACTCACACAAAACACATAAGGATTTATGCTCTATTTTTGAGAATAAATTAAAAAGTCAATGAGAATATTTAATGATGCTATAGAAAACTCAGTGGGTGTAAATTCGTCTAATGGCGGCGAATTTATTGGCATTGGATATTCTTTTTCCGTGCCGCCAGCAAATGGTTTAATCGTTCAAGGGAATCTTGGAATTGGCACAGCCTCAGCTGCCCAGACCCTTGCGGTTCAAGGAAACGCATTAATTTCCGGATTCGTCACTTCCGTGGGTTTCTTTGGTCCAGCAACAAATCTCACTAATTTAAACGCTTCTAATATTACACAAGGCACAATTGGGTCTGCTTATGTATCTGGTTCTTACACGAATATTACACAAATCGGCACCCAATCCCAACTAAATGTCTCTGGATTCGTCACTTCCACAGGTTTCTTCGGTCCTGGAACAAATCTTACCAATTTAAACGCTTCAAACCTCGCTTCAGGAACGGTCCCTTCATCTGTAATCACAGGAACCTATTCAGGAATTACATCTGTCGGAACATTGTCTCAATTAAATGTCTCTGGATTCGTCACTTCCACAGGTTTCTTCGGTCCTGGAACAAATCTTACCAATTTAAACGCTTCAAACCTCGCTTCAGGAAC
>Ga0214921_10004465_pt1 | contig 20571 bp, 19 predicted proteins | sample LL1505_MetaG_FD_177992 | JGI IMG/M metagenome (GOLD analysis project Ga0214921, IMG submission 177992) | Freshwater microbial communities from Lake Lanier, Atlanta, Georgia, United States - LL-1505 | ecosystem: Environmental > Aquatic > Freshwater > Lake | place: USA: Georgia | collected...
ATATATAACAAAGGATTCTTAAAGCAGTAATGCTTTTAAACCGTTCTAGTCCTTTAAAAAACTGATATTTTGTAAGATTTACTCTATTTATAGTGTTATCAAGAAATATCAAGTTTTATGTAACGGATTTCATTCTAGATGAATATGATTGATTATCTATTCGATTATCTCTATCTCTATATATTATTGACAAAAAGATTTCTAATCAAATTGTAATAATGCATTATAGTTGTTGTAGTAAAAAGATAACACTTACTTTATTTGTGTGTTTAATAATAACAATTTTCTATGTTATAATAATGTGGCTATACGATAAAATTACTAATTTATTAAGTAGAAAAGTATATGACCATTTTTATGCAAAACGTACTACCAGAATGAAAATATATAAAAGCGATGAAATATTTGACCCTGATGAAAATCCTGAATATGATGAATATGACCCAGATGATGAACCAATGAAATTTGACCCTGACCAACAATCAATGTTAGATAACACAAAAGTTTAATATAAAATATTAAGCATAAATAATAATATTAAATTACTTTTTTTGCAACTTATGTTTAGTTTTACGGTTTTTTTTAGATTTCTTAGAAGAATATTTCTTAGTTGTTCTGGAGGTTGCAGTAGATTTTGATTTCCTAGAATTCTTCTCTAAATATTTATCTAAAATAGTAATACATGCTGATGCAGGTGTTTCATTTCTAGTAAGTACACGTTTTTCTAATTCTGCATAACTTAATTCTTTATTTTTTTCAAATAAACATTCACAAATATCTTTACTCACATTCTTAGGAATTGGTACTTCCTTAGAGCTTTTACCCTGTATTTTAACTAAACATAATCGTTGCATATTATCTCTTATTGGTTTTACTTCATAGAACTCACCAATTTTGCTGGTTTTTAAATCAGAAATACTAGATGCTACTGATATAGATTTCGTTTTCTTAAAATCTAATAAACTTTTATCAGTAATATCTAAATGAATTACTTCTTTTTTGTTAGCTTTCATTCTAGTAGCTATTGTATTTATCTAGTTATAAATTAGATTTTTTTCATAACATTTTTCATAACACTTATAAACACTTATAAACACTTATAAACACTTATTACTTTAGTTAAATTGATATAAACCTATACACACACCAAGTAAAATTACCAAATATACAACTAAATAACTAGCATAATTAATATCACCATATAATTGATTTATACTACCAAAATAAAAATATACTACAGTAATGAAACAACACTGTAAGAATATTCCCATAAAATTTGGCTTAAATACATATATTAGTTTATCCTTATTAAGAATATGATATAACCAAATGATAGGTAATATATGCCATATAGTATTTAATATTACAAACTGTGTTTTTATAGTTTCAATGTCTTTTTTAGAAGCATTTTCTAAATTAAATACAGTATTAATCAATGTATCTAAATCATTGTATTCTAGAATAAGTATTAAAAAGAAATTGGTAATTATAATAGGTGCTAGAATAAAAAATATAGAATATGCATTTATATAATATGCTATCAGACAAACTATTATACTGAAATTTGATATATATTTGAATGAAAGACAACTTTCAATCCATTTTCGTAATGTTATTTCCATTGTATTCTGGTAGATGTATTCTAGAATAATTTCATATTTATTATTTGTTATTTGAAGTACAATAAACAATAAAAAAATAATACCATTATATAATAATTAGCATCTGCTAGAATGGACTACGATAATTTAATAAAAGCATATAACAACGAACGCAATAAATTTACCCAACAAGTACCAAATCAAGATTTTCTAATAACTAATTGTAATGGCAACATTAACTTGGATACCAAAGCAAACGCTAACAACCTGGATGTCTTTTTTAATCAAGAATCACCCTACAAATTCCCCCCATTAATAATTTGTGCTGATAGTAAGAGAATTAATCAATCAGAAGATATATATCAAAAATATATGGATGTTATTACTGATGAATGTGGTAATCGTTTTAATATCCGCAATCAACGCGATTCTGCAGGTATATTACAAGCCGGTTATTCCGCCAATATCGATTTAGACAGCCATCTTAAAAATATCAATTACTATGCTGATAAATGCTATTACGATAATTGGAAACTCGCACCTAATTCAGAAATGCCAGCATGCAATGGTCTTAAACGTAATTCCCAAGTACTTATTCCAGATTATACTCCTGTAGGTCGGCATTATAAGGATTGTTTGGGTGTTTGCAACGATAAAACTGTTCCATGTTGGAATACCCCACCCACTGATATTGGTTGTGAAACTAATATTCGCAAACGTTATGATTTTAGTAATAATAAATTCCAGGGGGAAAGCTGTATTAAACCTAATGAATGGAAATACTTCCAGAAAGCAGATAGTGTCCCTTTAGCAACTCCATTAGAAAAATATCCTAATGGTATTAGAAATGAACTTGTAATTGATAGTCTCAATAACGGTAATAACGGTAATAATGTACAACACGATTTCTATAAATTCTTTGATAGTAATCAATGTGTGGTATATCCTAATCAACGTTTGTTTAATAATATTACTAAACGTTCAATGCTACCTAATCAACATTTTCGTAGTGTTGACCCAGTCTATTTGAAATAGTTATTCTAGAACACGCACAAAAAATAACTAAGTTAAAAGTAAAGAAAAGTAAGAAAAGTAAGCAAAGTAAGAAAAGAAATGTATAAACTATCAAATCCAAATTTACATACTCTTATATTTATAATTCTAGTAGTTATAATAATTTTCATTAGTTATAATTTTACAGATACCAGCCAGAATACATATAGTATGTTTGCAAATGTAAATCGTCATAAACCGACGGTCCGTTGGCCGGAGGAGTTAGGGGCAACGCCCCTACCGCCTTACATAACTCAATCACTTGTTATAAATATTTATACCACCAAGGAAGATTATCCAAAATATGAATATTTATTCAAAGGTGCATTACAACGAAGTATGATAGTATGCGATGGTACTAACTATGTATTAGTTCCTAGAACTACAACTAGTATTCCAATTCGTGTTTTTTCTAATGCACCATCAACAAAATTTATTATTAATGCCAATGGTATTGAACAAGAAATAAAAGAAACTGATTTTATTGCAACAATGTACTAGTCTAGGATACAAAATAAAAAAATATGCCTCAACTCACGGCATGATGGGTTGCAGTGGAGCACTTACAGAGGCAGCATCGGCAGCATCTTGGGTGCTGTGAGAATGCCAGCATTGTAGTTTTCAAGAAACTCCAAATTGCGGCGGTCCTCCTCATCATACTCATCGGTGTTGATGCCGTGTGCCTTCCAGTCGAAAGGTGTAGAGGCAATTGCCATCACCAAATCGAATGACTCTTCCTGCGAGACGTTAATCTCCAGCAGTTGAGCCAAGTTGTCGATGGACTCGTTGGTGCTGTACATACGAAACTGCGATTCGGTAGCACCGTTGCGCAACATCTTCTGGAGGCGATAAAACTCACGAATCCAGTAGGCAATGCGGTTGACGGGCTCGCGGGCTTTGCGCTGGGCCATGAAGTTCTCGGCATAGGTGCGCTCTGCACTGCCCTTCGGGTAGTTGGAAACGTAGTAGTGGCCGGCCTCGGTGTATGGTGCCCAGGAACAACAGGATAGTTGGCGTTGCAGTCCCATGCGAATGGTGTTGATATCAGGCAATGGGTGCTCCTGCACGACACGCTCCAGGCTCTCCTTGCTTGCGCGGAGGTTCGCGATCAACGCCACAAACTTGGCAATCAACTCAGCGGGGCTAGGTGCGCTCATTTCCTTGATAGGTGTAAAATAATATATTTTTCTTTTAAATAAAATTTCAATTTTTTATTATTTTTACTATTTATTCTAAAAAGACAAAAAAAGACAAAAAAAGACAAAAAAAAGATAAAATATAGAAAATATAATTATCATACAATCCACCAATTAGTACCATCACTTTGGAATGTATTATATTCCATAATACCACCAGTATATTGAATATTATAAGTACTTGCACTATCAATCAAGGAACCATTACCATCGACAACTACCTGATTTCCACTAGTACTAGCATTTTTAATTTTATACATTCTCCCTGTAATTCCTACACCATTTACTGGCAATGCAACACTAATAATTGCACTACTAGTATCACATATAATAGTATGATGTCTAGCATCTAGTGTAATATTGCTAGTAATAGTTGTAATGGATGTAGTAATTGCACCATTCAAGGTTAATGGTGATGTCATTGTAGTAGTATTAATACCAACATAACCATCTTTATCTACATTCAACCCTGCATGATGTACATAAATATTATATCCATACCAAGCACTATAATCACCCGAAACAGTAAATTGATTATTTGCAATTACTGATAATATAATACCGCGAGTTAATATAGCATTTCCAATTACACATACACCTCCTATTAATAATGCGCGACCTTCACTACTAGCAGGAAAAATATTATTACTGACAGTAATAGTAGAAATACCACCCACATAACTTACATCACTGATTGAATTTATCGAACCGTTAGCAATACGTAATTCTGGGGCAACACTCAATACCGCAGGCGGATTGATAATATTAACACCAACATTACCAGTATGAGTGATTGACATTCTAGCTTCTATTCCATTTTTAACAGAACTATCATCGTTATTGGTTAGAAAATCCAAACGACCATTTAATATTTTACTATTACTATCATTAGAACCACTCACTGCAGATAATACTTTTTTACGGACACTAGAGTCGAGTGTTTCAGTAATACTAGTTAAGCCTGCAAAATAAACATCACTCCGTTCATCAAAAATACTGCTTCCAGAACCACTAGCATTATAATTGCTTTGTAAAATCATAGCACAATCATTACTAGTATCATTACTAGTAGTATGTATTGTAGTAAGAGGTGAATTTTGCCCACCGATACCAACATATCCGCCACTAGTTAAACTAACTACATTATTTTCCTGTGTTCCATCATTAGTGAAAAATCGCATTATACCTTTTTTATCAACAGTAGAACCATCATGTCCTACTTCAATATGTCCTAAATTAGGAGGTGGTAATAATGTATTAGTAGTATTATAGCCTCTGAAATTAATAGCAGTCTTTCTAGAATACATTGTATCTTCAATAGATGTATTAGTGAGTGTAATTGCAGGAATATTTTTATTATCTCCAGTAATTCCAATAATTTCTAACATAGATGATGCATTGCCATTACCAATAATAACATTACCATAATTATCAATATTACCCTTAATATTATCACCATTATCGAAAAAAGTAAATATACTAGGGCGACGTAATACTGATTGATACGGTTTTGAAAGTTCAGGTCCTGAATAACCACGTGTATCCAATGTTAATAATGTATCATTTGTTATAGTTATTACAGTATATTCTATATTATTAGCAATATCAAGTGTTATAATATCACCTACAGTTAATTCTTTTGTAAATTGTGTTCCTATACCAAAAACAGTTGTATTACTACTATATGCTACTAATTCACCCGATAATATACTATATGGTAGGGGTCTAGAACCGAGATTATTTAAATTGCCATTATTATCGATAACTATTCCAGAATTATAAGATGTATTATCATTAGGATTAATAAACATTGAGCCTTTTGATGCTACAGCGGGATTACCGTAATTAAATAAGCCCAAAACCATATCAGCAGATAAAGTAGTATCATAAAATCGCAATTCGTCAATATATCCACGATAGAAATTAACAGTACCATCACGAGAGCCAATATAAGTCTTGTATGAACTATGTTGTACTGCATTAATCACACCCGTTGCAGTAGTAGTATTATCTAGCACACCATCAACATATAGATTAATGGTACAATTACTGGTACCGGAATCTAATAAAACAGTCATAGCAATATGATGCCATTCATCGTCATTAATTATACTAGACCCAACTAATGAAATATTATTTACACCATTAACTGAAATATTAGCGGTGGGTTTCAAATTACCATTATTCGCGTTATCCCATAATCCTAATAAATATGTACCAGCAATTGCAAAATTACCACCGTTAGATACTATATCATAACGCGTGCCGTTAACAATACTAGATGGAACATTAACCCATAATGAAAGAGACATTTCGTTAGTATCTTCCAGAATGGTATTAAGATTATTTGGTGCTGTATTTTCTACAAAAAGATAATCATCCATACCATCCATTAATAATGAATTATTAATTAGTCCGGCATTCCAACAGTTTTCAATATCAAAATTTTCTAGTATAGCACTGGTATTAATATATACAGGTGAATTACTTTGTAAAAATGATGATGCGCCAGAACTATCAGTTGCTTGTGTGCCTGTGCTTTCATCAAATTTATAAAAGCCGATGAGATTTTCTGGTAGAGGGTATAAATCATCATAACGTAAAGAATTAGTGCTTCTAATTGCATTTAATATATTTCCTGTACCGTTTTGAAATGTTATATTTTGTAATCCAGCAGTGGAATTCGTTATAATGTGTTTACTAGTATTTTGAATAATTACAGTTGCTGGATTAGCTGGGTCATTAAAAGCGGAAGTATATTGGCTTTTGATATGTAAATTACCTTCGGGTGTATTAGTACCAATACCACATTGGTCTTGATGATTGAAAATAAAATTACTATTACCATCTTCTAGATTAAATAATGAATGATTGTAGCCGATTAATTGCTGATATATACCGGTATTCATTAAATCTAAACTTTGATTATCCCAGGAAATAACAAAACCATAATCATTACCTTCTATACTTTGCAAAAATGCTACAACTTGGTCGCGTTGTTTTAGCCCATCATATTGTGATGTTAAACGTTGTTCTCCATTAATAAATGTTCCATTCGCAATATTAATTAATTGATAATAAATACTAGGAATACTGCCAGTACTCCAACTGACACACGCAGTACCAGTATTATTAACACTAACTGCTGATAAGGGACGTTTGTATTGGAAAATGTTGGGGTCTCCAGAAGCGCGGTCTAAATCAGCAAATAAAGGTGATGTGTTTATTTGAATTTCCCAGATTGCATCACTAGTTTGTGTTAGATTGGATTCAAATCGATATGCTACTACATTCTTATTACCAGTATCTAGAGCAATATTTGCAGTAGTAAGTGATAAGAAATCAATTGATGCGATTTTTTCAATAATAGTACCAACAGTAGGTACGCTAGAATAAATTTCAATTTCCTCATCTACTAGAAAACGATTTGCAACATTTTGCAAAGTAATTACCTTATTTAGACCATCTAATGCACTTATCGATGCCGTTGAACCACTACTAATACCAATAACTGGATCACCTACATTATATAAAGATGTATCCGCTTGATAATTACGATAGAATGTTAGAACAAATCCACCATTGCCATAAGTAGCATTTACTTGTTGCATATTAATTTCCGATAAAGATAGTAAACCATCACTAATACTAGAAATTGCACTATTACCTACTGCAGTAATTGGTATCTCGTTAGAATATGGTGTGCCATTTGGATTCATAATTCTAACCGCAATAGTATAGCGTGGGTCGGGTGTATTATCTACAGCAGTCATATAACCAACAGCAAATCCATTTGGAATGTGTGCGTCATCATCCGGTAATCCTGCAACATATGCATAATTAGAATTGGTAGCACTAGTGGCACTAATTATAAATTTACTAGCCACTACTACTCCTTCATCACTAATTACTAATCCTTTTACTGAATATATTCCAGAACCACTCCCAGTATCATCGGCATTCCAAACAATAACATAATTACCATTGTATAATCCCGCTACTTTGGGGAATAATTGATTACTGGTAGTGTTATTTGTACTATCTATTTGTATGTCATAATTACGAATAGGTTCATTATTATGATAAATTTGGCAATAAACCTTATATAATCCTAATCCACTATTATAACTAGACCATACACTAATAAAATGATTAGAATTATGAATTCGATTTCCGGCAACACTAGGAAAAGATTGATTGTCTGAAGTAATATTATTAACTTTAAAATTAGTACCATATGGTGAACCATCGGATAAATAGCGTTGACCATAAACATCAAAATTCAATTGTGTTGGTGGAATATCTTGATTATTCCAAACAATTACATATCCCCCAGAATTAATTTGTGATATACTTGGATTTACTTGATAACCTGTAATAGATTGATTTACTAATAAGACTTTGTTATAATTGCTGTTCAAATCTAGACAGGCAGTGGGGATTTGTTTTTGAATACCAATAGCACCATCACCTGTAATTCGCATTTTTTCACGATTATTAGTTTTTATTACAATATCAGATGGGGTTGTAGTTTTGATATATGAGTAAAATGGTTGTAATGTATACATTATTTCTGGAGTACTATCTGGACTTATTATATCTGAGACAATTGCGGTTATTTTAGTTTGAAATGTAAATTGTTGCATCATTGAAAACCCAGTAGTTTGTGTAAAAGTTGTTTGCAATCCCGCTTCTAGAGTAATAGGGGTAAGGGTAATTGGTATAAATTGTTGTTGAAATGTGGTACCACCATCATTAGACCACATAAATGTATTAGGTGTTCCAACAGTATCAATCTGGAGTAGATATACACGAGAAGTATTGCCGGTATATGTTCCACTTACATTGACATTTGCAGTATCACTAGTTGGACTCAAATATGTACCTAAGCTAAGAATAGTGTCTTGTCGTGCGGAAAGAGGCCAATAAATAGAACGACCGATATCAGCAGGTGTAAAATCTTGACCAAATCCTGAATTATTTGCATTAGGACTATAACTGGGACCATCTAGTCGAATAACAATATTACTAGATTGATATGCTAAATAGGTTTGGAATATTGCATAGGGATTATCACTACCAAAACTACCTAGAGACATAATACATTGAGTTCCATCTCCTAATGTATTGCTAGTTTGTAAGGTTAAATCACTAGCTACATTACTTTCAAAGGTATTAATTACTAAACCATTATAGCCAGGTTTGTCGGAGCTTTCGTGTGTAATAGCGATATCAACTTGATAATCTAGATTACTATCTGCTTGATTAATTAGAACATTACCGTCTTTGAATTTAATTATTGGTGCGCCGTTTGAACCAGTTCCGAATTGGATATCGCCGGTGTTGGAAACAAAACTTATTATATCACTACTAACAAAATACATATCACCAGAACTCATATTCAATGTATTGAAACTTTCTATATTGACGTTTTGTGTTTGTTGTATTGCGGGGGTGCCGTTTGCAGATACACCAATATTTATGTCAGCACCCATTGATAAAAGATTTATATCACCATTGGAAGTAAGAACATTAAATCCACCAGTGCCGGTAGTGTTTATAATACCACCATTAGGATGTGTTGCTTCTATAATAATAGCATTGGATAATGAAGAATTGCTAGTTAGAGTTATGGTACCGATGTCTGCAGAGATGTGAATGTTGCCATATTGTGTTGTTTCTGTAATATCACCTACTATATCTAGGGTATAACCAGTGTTAGATTGGATTAGTTGTTCTTTGGTTATAAGAGTATATGTTCCATCACTGTTAAAATCTAGTTGTCCAAAATCATTAACTATTAATAGTGATTGTGGAGTTTGGGACATTATCACACGGATGATATCTAGAATGAATTCTAGAAGATATAACTTGTGATTAGCTAATATATATATAGAAAGTTATAATAATTTTTAAACTTTGTTAATTATTGAATTATTGAATGTTCAAAGTAAATCAAAAAAATCTGACTAAAATATAATACTTATCAATCATTAAAAAATGCCACAAGCAGGTTTATTAGAATTAGTTGCACATGGTATCCAAGATATATATCTGATTGGTAATCCTCAAATTACATTTTTTAAAACTATTTATAAACGCCATACTAATTTTTCTATGGAAGCATTCCAGCTTAGTTATGATGCTAAACCAACTTATGGTAATAAAACAACTTTCAATATAACCCGTTATGCAGATTTAATTTATACTATGTTTCTAGAAATAGATTTACCTCAACTATATGCAACTTATACTGCTGACCCAACATATGGCGGTTCCGCATCTGATTTTTCTAAAGGTATAGGTAATATAAGTTGGATTAATAACACTGGACACGGTATAATAGATTATTGCGATTTTCTAATAGGAAAGCAAAAAATAGACCGTCAATATGGTGAATGGATGGAAATCTGGACTCAACTTTCCCAAAGTGAATCTAAAAAACGCGGTTTAGATTTATTATTAAACCGTAATCCTGACCTACAAATTCAAACCGGACCATTTACCGTATATATCCCACTACAATTTTGGTTTTGCCGTAATATTGGTTTAGCTTTACCTTTAGTTGCCTTACAATATCATCCAGTAGAATTAGAAGTAAATTTTCGACCCCTAGAACAACTTTATACATTTGGTTCAAATAATTATTACACTGCAACTAGTGATGGTACCAATATACTAAAAGTTTTTAAAGCATATCCTGGACAAACACCATCACTTACTAATTCTAGCACCCAAGCTCGTATAGTTGTATTCCCGGATGGTTCCCAATACTATATAGATCCTAATTCCGCAATATCTGGTACTGGTCTTACAGGTAATCCTTATTTGATTACAATGGTTCAAACAATTCCTGTTGGATATACTACTGCAAGTATTTATATTAAGCCTAATGGTATTCTAGATACATCTTATAATACTGATATTTCAGAAGTTCGTTTGTATGTTGATTATATATACTTAGATACTATTGAACAACGCGAATTTGCTAATGCAAAACATCGATATTTAATTGAACAAGTACAATTTAGTGGTAGTCAATCTATTACTGCTGGTGCTAATACTGAACGATTTAGACTCAATTTTAACTTACCGGTTAAAGAATTATTCTGGGTAAATCAATTAAATGATGTATTCATAACTAATGATTTATTTAATTATTCTAATACTGTTAATCCTGCATTAACTCAAGGCAATATTATTGCAAACGGACAAATATATATTAATGGTATTGAACGATTTAGTGTTCGTACTGGTGATTATTTCCGTCTAATTCAACCTTATCAGAAACACACCAGAAGCCCTAATAATTTCGTATATATCTATTCTTTTAGTCTTAAACCAGAAGAACACCAACCTAGCGGATGTAGCAACTTTTCTAAAATCGATACTAAAGAACTATTCCTAACAATGAGCACTAATATCGGCTCACAACAACTACGCGTCTATGCACTGAATTACAATATATTACGTATTTATTCTGGAATGGGTGGTATCGCTTTCAGCAATTAAAGAATTTATTTGGTGGTTATGCAATTAGTTTATCTAATTGGTGGTTATGCTAGAGTTGTAATGAAAATAGAAAATTGCAAAAAATTGATTAAAAAATTGATTAAAAATTGATTTTATGTAATAAAAAGTAATAGAATATAATAAATATTCAAATATGCCATATAACTATAAACCAACGCACATTTTTCTATGCAACTGTGGAAAAAAAGTTGATGCCGTGTGCCACGCATGTGTGATTGCACTTAAAAACAATAAACCACAACCACAAGGATGTATTGCCGATTTCTATTGCAGTGATATGTGCAAAAGTACAAAGTAAAAATAAAAATAAAAATAAAAGTATATTTTCTTTTTTTTCTATTTTTTTTCTAAAACATTATTAAAGAGTATTTATCCAACATGTTTCTATTTAAAAATATTTGCCTAATCATATTCATAATCATTACTGTTCTATTTACAGTTGGTTATGCCACACAACCTATTGTATCAAACTATAGTACATCAATTACACCTAGTAGTGTTAGCAACACATATATTCAAAATACTGATTACACTAATATTGATAATAATAAACGCTTAATATTTACAACATTATTTTATATGTGCATTGGTATATCTATTCTTCTAGTATGTAGTATTCTTATAGGTTTCTTAGGATTGAAATTAATCAGTAAAATATCATTCTTTATTACATTAATCTTAATGATTATTGTCTTTCTAGTTATCCAATTTGCAATAGTTGCTAGTTCATTGATTAATATGACTGAAACTAAACAATTTACTACACCAGAAACTTCAAATGGTTCTGGATATTATCTAATCCTTGTATCTACTTGTCTAATGTTAGTTAATTATATTATCTATGCTATTCTAGCATAATCGTTTTTCGTTATTTTTTTATTCTTCATTTATCTATATCTAATAAATCCCATCTGCTAGAATGAATACCATATACCAAAAAATAGAAAGTATTCTAGCATCTCTAAAACCTACAACTTCCAACGAAAATATTATTGACTTACAGCAAACATTCAACTCCCAGAATATAGACACTCTACCCATCATCAAAAAAATCCTTTCACTTCCTGATAATTTTCCAAACAATATCTTACATTCTACTACCGGACATAAATATCACGAATTAGAATTCTTTGAATCTAATCTAGACAGCAACATATCATCCCATCAAGAACAATTATCCTTCTTCCAACGTTTCAACCGCACCCAAACCCGTTTAGGTTCGTACCTATTACAATCCATCTTACTCAAACCATTACATTCACCAACCGCTGTTAATAATATCCTTATTAATAGGCAAACAGTAATTAAATCCTTAACAAAATATGATAATAAATTTAGTTCAATGTTGCTAGATTTAGCTAAATTGGAACAAGATGTTCTGGCAATGTCTCTTCCTGATACCCCAGAAATGCAAGAAGTATACAAAATTATCTTCTTTGATTTGAAACTGGTTCGTCCATTGAACTATTCTGAAACATTCCAAAAAATATTCTGCTATTTTCTAATAATATTTAGTCCTCTATATGGTATTGTATCACCATTTATATTTATGTTTGCACCCTTTCTATTCTTAAGATATGTAATTAAAGTACCGATTACATTGGATGTATTCTGGAATATTATAAAAAATATGATTCTAGGAGGAACTGGATTCTTTGCAAATCTTAATAAAATGTTTACTAGCAATGTTGGAACAGTGGTTGAAGGCATTATTAATCCGAATGGTGGTATTAGTATTAAAAGTGTAGTATTCTGGCTAGTTAAAATGATAATTGGTTTTATGAATAGTCAAATTGGTACATATGCATATATTGGTTTTATTGTAATTAGCTATTTATACGGCATCTATAACAGTTTGCAAGTTAGTATTACATATAATAAGGTTATTAATATGTTTCACTCTAGAATGAATATTATTTCGAAATGGTTAAAACAATGTGTAGCATTCTATAATTTGGGGTTATGTTTTGAAAGTGTTGAAATAACAGGAATTAGACAAGAAATAGATACTCTTTTACAACATCCTACAATTCGCGTATTACTAGAACATAAAACATTTTCCCACGAACCTGGAGTTATATCAAATAAGGGAATTATTATTAAGACATTTAGAGAGTTTCTCGATGCCAAGGAATTAGCACAGAAATTTATAGAACCATTTAGCCATTATCTGGCATATGTTGATGCATTCTCTGCAATCAGTTCTTGGCTACGAGAAAACAATTCTACATCATCCAACAAAACATTTTGTACTTATCTACTTGACAATTCTACACCTAGTGTTAAAGGTACAAATGTTTGGAATATATGTTGCACCCAACCAGTATATAACGATATTATATTAGGTTCATCATTGAGTACAACTATTCTAGAGGAAGAGACAATTCTAGAAACAGACAAAGATAGTACTACTACAGATAAAGATAGTACTACTACAGATAAAGATAGTACTACCACAGATAAAGATAGTACCGCAACAGATAAAGATAATAATACCCAGAATGATGATACTAATACAAAAGAGGTTAATCTAAAAGAGGTTAATCTAGAAGAAGGTAAAAATCAACCTTTGCCAGAAAAGAAATACAAAACAATTCAGAAAACAATTCACAATACAATCCATAATAATACAATAATAACTGGGTCTAATGGTGCCGGTAAATCGACCTATATTAAATCAGTAATAGAATGTATTATTTTAGGCCAGACAATTGGAGTTGTTCCAGCTAGTGAATTTATTATTACACCATTTGCCAATATTACTACTTATTTGAATATTCCCGATTGTCAAGGAAAAGAAAGTTTATTTCAGGCAGAAATGAGCCGATGCCATCAACAATTACAAATGCTAGAATCAGCGGAAAAACAACACGAATTCAGTTTTAATATAATGGATGAAATATTCGTATCCACCAATTACAAAGAAGGTATGAGTGGTGCATATGCTATTATAAACCAATTATGCAAATTCAAAAATTGTCTCAATATAATAACAACCCATTTTGATGTTTTAGCAAATATGGAAGATTTACAAGTAAATAAACACTATTTTGATATAGAAATAGATGAAGAAGATAATATTACTAGAGACTATAAAATTAAACCCGGTGTTAATACTAAACATATGGCATTGAAATTATTAAAGAAAAAAGGCTTTAGTCCAGATATTATCAAAGATGCCGAATACCTATATGAGCAAATTAGCAAATAAGAAAATAAGCAAACAATAAACAATACAAAATTAAAAAAAAATGTTGCGAGATCCCCTAATCTTCTGAGGGATGAAGAGGTATCGCACACGCAGGCTTAGTATCTAGTTCGCTGCCATCGCACGGAATGAGTTCGTAGGTGTATTTTCGCCGCCAATTCGGGTTGGAGAATCCCGTACTCATACCAACGCTGATAATGATATGAAGAAGCTGTTTGTCGGGGGGGTACGTTGCGTAATGCCGATCTATACGTATCTTGTCTTCAATCAGAGCTGTACCAAAGACTGTAAATTCGTCTTTGCTGTGAGAGCTTTCAGACCAATGGAAAGGTTTCCGAATCAATTCTGTATCGGACACGACATTGCATATCATTGAGTGAAAGTTATGGTGCCGGTGCCCTTCGTATGGTTTCAGCGCGAAATCCGTGCCATCAGATTGGTAATGTTGGCGGACGCGATCGATGATATTTTGAAGGTACCACCCTGTAGGAAACTCCTTGCATTTGCCAAAGACCAAGTTCTGACGAATCCGGTTGAATGAAAACTCTGTCTGGCTTGTCGGTTCAGGAAATGTCTTGCGGAATTTACGGCGTTCGCGCTTGTTTCGACGCAGCAAAACCTGTTCCACGATTTTCAATTCCTGTTTGGTCATCTGACGGGACGCTTTCCATTGCAGTTCAAATTTCTGGTAGCTGGTCTCCACTCGCTCCCGGTAGAACTCCACTGGTTGTGCTCCATTGTTGAAGTTGACCGTGATCGTGTCGTTTCTCCATCTCTTGCAACGGTGTTCGCGCAGGGCGATGAACCGGGCACACAGCAGGAAGACAAAGTCCAGAAGCTGCATTGTAATGTGTTGGTTTGTAATAATATAATTTATCCATTATATTTTTCAATTTTTGTTTGTTTTTTTTTTATTTTCTAAAAAAATAACAAAAAATAAGTGAGACAAATCATTTAATATTGCCAACCACCACGGTGATTGGCAAAATAATACTGATATGCCTGTTCATCATCCCACTTCCGTTGAAGGAAACGTAGTTTGCGACGTTCCTTCTTGATACGGCAGCGCAAGACTTTGACTGCAACCTCCGCTTCCGTCTGGGACAACTTGCGAGATGCTGTCCATTGGGGTGATTGCTTGTCGGACCGGATGGTTTGTGCTGAGAACACTACTGGCTCTGCTCCATTGCTGAAGCGGACGGTGAGTGTATCCTCCTGTGATGTCTTGAGACGGCGTTCGCGCTGGGCGATGAACCGGGTACACAACAGAAAGACCAGTTGCAGAAGCGACATTGTAATGTGCTGGGGGTTAATATAGTTTAATGTAGTCATTTACTTTCAATTTTTGTTAGTTTTTTTTAATTTTCTAAAAAAAATAGGATTCTTAGTCGGCTTCAGAGGCTATGATACATCATGCCAGCGGCCAAAATCGCATTGTTCACCGAATTTGCATTTTTTGCCATACTTGCAAGGAGACTTGACGTGGGCGAACGTACATTTGGTTCCGAGCTTGCAGCCACCAACCTTGTTGAAGTAGTGGCAAAACTTTGTTCCTGATGTACTTGGATAGACTGTTTGATCACCACGCTTGCAAGCAGGATTGGCGCTCTGCATTGGGTTGGTTGGCTCTGAATAGTTAGGTTTGCACTGTTCGCAACCGTTGCAGATGACTGCATTTCCATAAGAGTCTTCTCGAACATTTTTTGTGGTTCCGTCAGGGAACGACACTTCTTGACAAAACGACATTTTTATGTGTTGTTTCAAATATACTTTAATTAATAAATAAAATAAAATCAATTTTATTCAAATTATATTTTATTTTCTGAAATTACTAAAAAAATTGGGGTTGACTCAGTTGTCCTCGTCAATAAGATTTCCCCATTCTTCGGTCTCGTCGAAATAGGTGCCGTCATCATCGCAAAAAGTGTTTTCCTGCGAGAAAGCGTCGGCATAGTTCGACTTAGGCAACACTTCTGCATCCGATGTCTCGGGCGCGTCTGCATCCGATATCTCGGGCACGTCTGCATCCGATGTCTCGGGCACGGGCGCATGTGCAGGTGCTGCCATTGGAAGGTATTGGTTGAATAATAATTTTATTATTGCACAATAATAAAATCAATTTTTGCGAATAATTTTTTTTTTTCTGAAATTACTAATTACTAATTACTAACTGGCAAAACATGGTGGTATAGGTATAGTATTAATTTTAGTTTTGCTAAAATACTTATAAAATACTCATAAAAATACTTATAAATGTGTATAAAATATATATCTTAAATAAAACATAAATATAATTTGTAAACTATATCTAGATTACACCTTCTAAAAATGTCCCTACTTAAACCTACAATCAATATCAATCCAGACTATGCCACCAATCAAACAGACACATTACAAGCCGGCCTTTATCAAATCGCACCCAACAATAGCAACTTAATAGTCCGTGTTAATACTACATCCAACATAGGATTATCTGGTGAAATCCAACTTAACACCGCCATATCACCTATACGGTTTCAAGGATATAATGGTTCAGCCTGGGTAGATTTTAATGCAACACAAGGTCCTCAAGGCAATCCAGGACAAGATTTTACTAATGCGGTGAATTTTAATAATTTACCTCTACCGGGTGATGCATTTGCATCAGTTGCATTAGGTAGTGTATTTGCATCTACTTTTGTAGATGTTTCCCAAAGTATTAGTAATGTTGATATCCGCAGTTTACAGGGTGGTACTCAAATTGTAAATAGTAATCTAGCAGTACAAAGTTTAACCCTCTCCCAGAACAGTAATATAATTACATTACAACCTCAACCATTACCTTATACCTGGAACTTTTCAGGCGCAAATAATACCGTTTCCCTATTAAAGAATGCACCTGCTGATACAATTAATTATAGTTGGGGTGAAAGTTCTAAATGGATTGTTAAACAAGGTACTAGTGTTGTTAAAGGTCAAGCAGTCAGAATAACAAGTGATACATCCACTAGTAATCTAGTAATTATTCCTATTACATATACTACTTTAACTGGTGTAAATCCATTTAGTACCCCAATGAATATGTTAGGAATTGCAACACAAAATGCAACAAGTGGTCAAAGTTGTATAGTTTGTACTAAAGGTATTACTACCGTCCTATGTACTAATACTATAACTACTGATTTTGTTGCAACTACTGATGTTCCTGCAGTAGGTGTAGATGGTATAGTGGGTAGGGATGGTGGTATATTTTGTAATACTACTCCGGTTCCAATGGTAGATTATATCCGTGCTGGGTATTTTCTAGAAAGTGGTTTAGGTATTGCATCTGCCGGGAATTATGCATTGTTTTATGTAGAACCTCGTTTACAAATATCTTAATCTCTTACTTTATTACTTTATTGTGCTGAAAAATAGGTTTATCTAGAATAAATCTTAATAAAATTGATTTTTAATTATATATTTTCTAATTGTATTATCTTCTTTCACGATAACATCTTCTTACGATATATATCTATATACCTAGAATGGAAACTCTGGATACAAAAAGTGCTGATTATATTATTTCTATGTTGGCAAAGTTGCTCATTGATGGTGAAAAGTTCAAAGCGATTCAAATATTGCGCAATTTGAAAAAACAAAATATTGATATTACATATTTAATTAACCAGGTACTACCATTGGGTGATATTGTATTTTATCGGTTTGTTAAGTCAGAAAGTTGCAATTTGATGAATTCATTCCACGCTTTTGATAAATATTTGCATACAATGGAAACATCACTTATTCTAGATTTGTTTAAATATGATATTATTGAACCACAGTATTCATCTCAAATAAATACAGTATCTCTAGATAAGGTACTTTATATGATTATTCAATTTACAGAATATAACCCAACAATTAAGGATTATTTGTTTGAGAAGTATTCTAGCGTTGCATCAGAACAGGGTTTGCTAGAACATATGATTTTCTACAATGTATGTCATGATATCTTTATCTATGTGAATGCTTGTAATCAAGACGACCGGGTAATTAATAAGCTTTTGAATTTTAAACATATTCTAGAATCATATCAAGCAATGTATAATAAACATAAAAATGATGAAAAATATAATAAGTGTTTGCGGAGTAGATTGATTGGTATTACACAAATTATTTCCCAATTCTGTAAAGAAAATCAACTGATGATGCCAGAATACAACCAATACAAAGAAAAATTCTCTAGCTATTATCAAATTAATAATACCACTACGACCCAACAGGCCACCAGTCAGAAAACAATTAAAAAGCTTCTAGACCAAATTTGCCTAGATAGTTATAATTATATTAACGATGCCGTTCCGTGGGGTTCGCAACGCTGGTTAGATATTAACTATTAATACATTAATTTTTTATTTAACCTAATATTGAAATACAATATTCTAGCATCGATAGCTACAAGGTATGCAAAATGCTTTTTTTGGGAAAAATAGATTTTAAACGAAAATTGAATTTTTATAGTGATAAAGTTTGTTATCATTTATTTCTGAAGATGAAGTGTGCTGTGCTTGTCCTTCTGACTTGCTTTGTTGTTGCCGTTTCCAGCCTGGACTTCACTGTCTACGTGGAAGGCGAATACTACTACGGTGGTGTTTTGAACGGGAGCAACATGACCGGACTGGCTCTGACATTCAATCGCACAACAACGGTCTACGCGAGTGCCGGTCCCTATGTCAGTTTTGCGGGGACAATTCATCTGGCGATCGATGTCCCCGTGGCCAACTGCACCAACTCCACCCTTCGCGTAGAGGCACCGGTCGTTCTCAACACATCGAACATTGACATGTCCTCGTATGTCCTGCGCGAAACTTATGACAGTCTTATGGTTATGACGTTCGTGCTCATGCTTACGCTGGTTGGTCTGATCGTATTCCTTGCATTTCGATATTTTCAGGCAATGAAACGTATTAAGGAGTTTGAGAATCAAAAAGAACCAGTGCTAATCATTTAGACATGTTTCGAATCTTTCGAGATACTCGAAACTGTCTATATTTTTTTACTGGCATGCTGGGTTCATACAACTCATAGTTTGAGGACACCATACACCAGTAGGACACTGTTTCCAATAGCCAGAATAAGCAGGATAATAACCATAAGGACGCCAATTACCCCAACCACGTAGCCAAGGACGACGCCATCCCCAACGACCACCATGACCCCAACCCCAACGAGGATAGAAACCTTCAGTTGCTTGATCAGCTTTGTATTGGTTGTAAACCATATATGCAAGACTGATTAATAATAGAGCAATAAGAATATAACCGAATAGTAGCATTCTAGAATAACCTTTTAGTTTTAATTAACCTTTTTTTATTATATAGCTAGAAAGTATTCTGGGATGTTATTATAGATTACTTTTCTGGAATACTTTTCTGGAATGATTTCTAAGAATAAATATATTTCTAGATAATAATATAATATCCTTCAACCTTCTAGAATGAATATCCCCAGTCTTGGTAAATATGCTAGCGTTTGCGACTTGCCCTACACCACCCAGAAAATCACCTATCACCGTGGCTATGGTAATATTGTAGTCCATGAAGTCAAAGGTGATAATTCCGTTTCTACTAACATTTCTAAATATAATCGCATTGACCCTCTCCAGATGCCATTTGGTATGCATGTTCCAAAACCAATTGCTGGTAGCAATTACGAAATGCCTAATCCAGAAACTACTATCGCATGGGCAGATAAACGCTTTTTTGAATAAATAAATTAATAAATAATTATTTAGTATTATTTATTATATTTTCGTAAATTTTTTCATTATTTTTTTTATGTTGTTAATAAATAGAATTGGTAATTATTAGATAATATTCTTGTAATAGATAATGGCAGCAGAACCAATACCGGCAGCAGCAGCAGCAGCAGCAGCAGCAGCAGCAGCAGGACCAATACCGGCACCAGCAGCAGCAGCCCCATCAGCAGCAGCAGCAGCAGCAGCAGCACGACCAAGACC
>Ga0214921_10004466_pt1 | contig 20570 bp, 17 predicted proteins | sample LL1505_MetaG_FD_177992 | JGI IMG/M metagenome (GOLD analysis project Ga0214921, IMG submission 177992) | Freshwater microbial communities from Lake Lanier, Atlanta, Georgia, United States - LL-1505 | ecosystem: Environmental > Aquatic > Freshwater > Lake | place: USA: Georgia | collected...
AAAACCTGGAAAAAATTTCTATGGTCACCAAGTACAAGCGTGGTGGACCCCTTAAAGGTTTTACAGACCATAGCCTCACTTTACATTCAACTTGGAGGAGTATTTTCTTTCGGACTGCCAATCGAACTCCTTGAACCAAAGGTGCTTCGACTAGGCAAAGAAAGAATCACCTATACACACCTAATAAATGCAGCAGGTAGCCAATCTGATCGAATAGCTCAATTTTTCGGTGAAGCTAAGGACTATTTAATGGTGCCATTTGTCGGAATCTATAAGTCGATTCCTCACAATTTGTTACCCATCAGGACACTAGTCTATCCGGTACCTAATTTGGCCAACCCCTTTCTAGGCGTCCACTTTACTTTAACCCCAAATAGTAAAGTAACAATCGGACCAACAGCAATTCCTTTATTCGGCCGTGAGCAATACTCAATCAATACTTTCCCACGCATCCAGGATTTGATAGATTCGACTCGAGGATATTTCTCCTTAGCGTCAAATACAAAAGTGGATTTAAGTAAAATTGCACGGCTTGAACTAGCAATGCTCTCAAAAAAACTAATGGTGCGCGAAGCACAAAAACTCATTCCATCAACTCCACCTGCTTCTTTTTGGGATAAATCAAAGATTGGTATCCGATCACAACTTGTTAATTTGAAAACTGGTGAAATGGTCCAAGATTACCTTATTCTGGACTCGGCGAGTGAAACACATCTACTAAACATAGTTTCCCCTGGCTTTACCTCGGCTTTCCCTCTCGCAAAAGAAATTGCAAAGTCGGTTCTTAAAAGGATTTAATCCCTTCGTCGCAAAGATTCAGGTACGTTTACTAAGACTCCCATACCTTTCCGTTGATATACAAACATACTTCCCACCCCAGCTGCACTAATTTGTGTTTCGCCAAAAAGGGTCTCTACGTGAGTGGCTAAGCCACATCCCCCATTTGCAATTATTGGCAAATCTACTAGCTTGGAGAACTTCTTTAAGGACTCGATATCATAACCCTCCCAACTTCCTTCGCGCACCATGTTTGTCAAAATAATCTCTCCTGCCCCAGAGCCTTCGACAATAGCTAAATGATTAAAAACATCAACCTCCTTTTTACTCAAATGATTTACCGCCTTAATTTTATCGTTTTTTCGAACATGGTAATCAATTGATGCCACAACTGCCTGTGAACCAAATTTATTCGATACTGTTTGCATGAGATTTAAATTTTCGAAGCATGCAGTGTTGAAAACTATTTTTTCTATACCCAGTGAAAATAGTTTATTCGCCTGCTCAATACTTGTGATTCCACCTCCATATGAAATAGGCATGAAGCACTCGCTTGCCATGTCCTGTATCAATTGAAAGTTTGGCCCACTTCCAGATTTAGACACTCCAATATCCAAAATAACAATCTCATCAACTTCCAGCTCATTAAATATTCGAAGAGTGTTGCATGGATCGCCAATATAACGTGGATTTTTGAAACTAGTTGTCTTTACTAACGAATTCTCATTCATTAATAGTATTGGAATGATTCGCTTGTAACGCATCAAATCTCGCCAAAGTTTTTCAACAACTCTAATCCAAACCTATGGCTCTTTTCAGGGTGAAACTGAACACCAAAAACATTTTTCTGATTAATGGCCGAGGCAAATTGGTTACTGTAGTCCGTTGTCATGATAACTAATTTCGAATCTTGAACTGGCATAAAATATGAATGTGCAAAATAGAAACGTGCATCTGATTTCAATTTTTTGGTTAATGGCGTTTCTCGTAGAATAGTGACTTTGTTCCAGCCCATGTGTGGCACTGGATAATTCTCTACAAAACTGAATTTCTCAATTCTCGAGTTGATCCAGCCCAAGCCTTCCTCTTCTCCTTCTGAGCTAGATTTACATAACATCTGCATCCCAACACATATCCCCAAGACTGGAATGTTTTCATGGATAACTAGCTTTTCCACAGACTCACGCAGTCCGGATTCGTTAAATTTTTGCATTGCATAGTCAAACGCCCCAACTCCAGGCAAAATAATTTTCTTTGTAAATTCCAAATCAATAGCTTTCGATACTATATTGGCCGGGATCCCAATTCTCTTGTACATACTAAGCACTGCTCTTGGATTACCTACCCCATAATCTAATATTGATATCACAGCTAAATTTTACAATACTTCAGATAGAAGCTCATAGGTACAAGATTTGCCTTGGCTAGTATTAGGAATAAGTAGCGTAATCTTTCAAACGTTTTCTTATAGGTAGGGAATTCTTGCCAAGATTTCGGGGTCTCTTTCATTTTTTCCCAGAACCAGTCTTCCTCCAGATTTAACCGCTTACAAAAATACTCTACGACTTCCTTCGGCAGTGGTTGAGGAGTGTTGTACTCAACCAGTGCAGTTGTTCGCTCTTTATATCCGTTTCTAACCTCGGCAGACAACGTGTTATTGCGCATGTCTGTGTTGAACTTTAGGGGTAGGTAAATTTGATGAAGAAATGTAGTCATTCTATTTTCTAAATGATGTCCCCCATAGTACTGCCAATCAAACCTTCGAGTCAGCAGTTCTCGTGCATCTTGCTTCGTATACTGAATGTACCAGAGCGGGCGGATGAACTTTGGCCGGATCCAAATACACGAGAAGAGAAATCTGCTCAATGTCATCAAAGGATATGTCTCCATTTTTCTTAATCCAAATTTTTGGTGAATTGATTTTATGTATCTTCCATCAAAATAATTTCTTCCTAATGGAGTGATTCCTTCTTCTCTGAAAGAATGACCTTCAAGAATGTATTTCACCTTAAATTTTTGGGCAGCTTGCCTCAGCACATATGCGTAGCCTAAATCAGTAGGGCCTTCTATCTCTGCAACCCCTGACACAAAGAATGCACGGAAAATATCGTCCATCTCTTGGTTGGCAACCACATGAGTGTAAAGATCAATTTCTAAATTTGTAAGCATCCGTTCAATATTCATCGATGCAACAGCTGTATTCCAAGTGTTATCATAATGAACTGCAAGAGGATTGAGACCCCACAATTCTTTCGCTGCATAAAGTAGATATGAAGAATCGGTGCCCCCGCTCACTCCAATAATGCAATCATATTTTTTCCCTTTGCCATGATTCCTGATTTGAGCGAGAATTTTTTTGAAACTAACCTCGCCAAACTCCTTTCCGGTCTGGTACAGCTCCGTTAATTCATCAATTTGTTCACAATAATTACAAACTCCCTTTATGTTAAAAGAAATCGATGCAACTCGTGAGTCATAGATACAGTTTGTGCAGATAGTTACATCCATGAATTGGTTAGCCTTGAGTGTCATTCTTCTTTGGTTCAATTGAGTTTTGTCAGGGAGTCCACGACGAAATCAATATCTCTTTCTGACAACCCATCATGCATGGGCAGTGAAATTGTTGAATCAGCGCTTTCTTTTGAATTTTTCAACTTTGTTGGATCTATTTTGAAGTTATCCTTATAGTAGCTTAACTCATGAATGGCATGGGTTCCGGGTCGAGTCGTGATTCCAGAACTTAGCAATTGTTCCATCAATTCGTTGCGCGATTGCTTGGAGTTGTTTTTATCTATTCGAATTACAAATGACTGCCAAGAATGAATCATTCCCTCCGGCACACGTGGAATGTGGACCCAAGCAAAATCTCGAAGAGCCTCGCTGTAATTGGCTGCTATTTTCTGCCTAGCCAAGAGGATGCTGTCTAATTTAGCAAGTTGAACGATTCCAATTGCTGCCTGAATGTCAGTCATTCTGTAGTTGTAACCTAAAACATCGAAATCAGGCAAAAAATATGGCTTACTGCTCAGATGCCTGTCTTCTGCAGATGTATTTGCTCCATGATTTCGAAATTGTTTTGATGATTCATATAACTCAAATGAATTTGTGGTTACCATACCCCCTTCACCCGTTGTAATTGACTTTCTAGGGTGAAATGAAAACGAAGCTGCTTCGCCCATGCTTCCAGCACTTTGTCCATTTATCGAAGCTCCTGCTGCGCATGCTGCGTCTTCAAAAATCAATATGTCAGGGTTACCAATACTCAATTTCAAGAAATTTATATCGACGCAGTATCCAAATAAGTGAACTACAATTATAGCCTTAGTCTTTGGAGTTATCCGCTCTAGAATGCAGTTCAAGTTAATGTTGAATGAATCCAGATCGATATCCACCAAAACAGGAGTAGCACCGGTGTAAATCACAGCGTTGGCTGTAGCAATCCAAGTGAATGACGGAACAATAACTTCATCACCAGGACCGATCCCTGCAGCATTTAACATAGTGTGTAATGCTGACGTGCAGCTCGTAGTGGCAATGGCATACTTACTTTGATGCCGCTGTGCAAATTGCTCTTCAAAGAGTTTAACTCGCGGACCCTGAGTAAGCCAACCTGAGGAAAAAACTTCTCGGACTGCATTGACCTCTTCTTCACCCAAATTAGGCACGGATATTTGAATCAATGGTTGATTTGGACTCATTTTATTCATTTGAAGATCTCCAGGCTATCAAAGACTGAAGTCCGTCAATTAGCTCAATTTGCGACTCAAAGCCTATTTTTAATTTTGCCTGAGAAGTCGACCCCACTCTATTTTGTACCAAGCGACGCGAGTCATCATCACTATAGGGATTGTACTTCACTTTCAGTTCACTACCCTTTATGTCAAGTATCAGATTGCAAAGGTCACTGATGCTAGTTTTAACTCCAGAGGCAACATTCAAATGCATGTCTGACTCCTTAGAAATCATGGCTAACAAATTTGCTCTTGCCACATCTCTTACCTCAACAAAATCATACGACTGAGTTCCATCACCATTAATTATGGGTTGCTTCTTTGCGTCGATCATATTGAGCATTGTTGGTATAACACCTGTATAGGCTGCCAGTTGGTCTTGATTTGGTCCGTAAACATTCATGTACCTTAGCGACAAATAATCAAGTCCATAACGATCATTGAAAGCTCTCAACATTGATTCCCCAGCAATTTTGGAAGCACCGTAAAAATTTCGATTATTGAATGGGTGATCTTCTGCCATTGGCTCTGTCAATGCATCACCATAAACGCTTGCTGAGGATGAATAAACTAATTTTTTAACTTGATTCTTTACGCAAGCTTCCAAAACATTGAAGGTACCCTGGATGTTTACGTCAAATGCAGCTCGCGGGTAGTCCTTGCACTGCAATAACCACATTGCTGCAAGGTGAAAAACTCCGTCGACACCATTGGTCGCTTCCTCTAACAACTCGATTTCCCTAATATCGCCACCTTTAGGAAATATCTTGCATCTAGGATCGTTCAGTGAATTAGTCAAATACTTCTCTTTACCTCGCGAGAAATTATCAAATACTAAGACTTCTAAGACGTCATATTTCAGCAGTTCAGCCACAACATGGCTACCAATAAACCCTGCACCACCAATTACCAAGAATTTTTTTCCAGATAATTCCATATCCCGTCTCCTCTAAAATCTTTACAGTAATTGACCCGGGGTTAGATTATAGCGGAAGAATGAAACACTCACCTTGTCATTTGGAGAGTTTGGCCTGTTTCGGCACTCAAAATCATTGAATCGGCGACTTTAACGATTGCCAAACCCATCAATAAGTCCACATTAGTGCTTTCCAAGCCATTCAACTCATTAATAAAACTCATATGCTCATTCCAGAGAGGTTCTTGCTTTTCAAATGCAAAAGAAATTACATCTCCCTGAGTTACTCCTTGAAAATGTGCCAACTCTCGTTGCAGTATCTGACTGTCACCATTTTTATATAATATCAATTCAGAATTAAGTGTATTTATTTCTAACAGCCCCAAACTTCCTGTTATTCTGATTTTTCTTTCTTTAATTGGGCTAAGCCAGTTAACCACGTGGCTATAAAGGGAACCTCCACTGAGGGTTCCAGATGAGATGAAAACATCTTCATGCTTTTTATTGCTTAGAATTTTTCTAGTCGAGGACACCGTTTGGTATTTCTCCCCTGTCAAGAACATGGTCAAGCCAAAATCGTGTGAAGCTAAATCATAAATTACTCCTACATCAGTTATACGATGGGGATAAGGGCCGATTCTTGAAGTTGAAATTTGATGAATTTTTCCAATTTCTCCCATAAGAATGCGACTTCTAGCTTGGATAACTGCTGGATTAAAGTTCTCGATATGGCCCACAGCAACAGGAACATGTGACTTCATTGCGCTCTGGATTTTAATTGCGTTTTCAACACTATCGGCAAGCGGTTTCTCAATTATCATTGGAACATCTCGTGACAATAAATGAGTGCAAATCTCTGAATGTAAACTTGTTGGCGCTGAAACAACGCAGTAGTCAATATCAAAACCTTCCAGTTTGCTAATATCTGAGATTACTGGAATTGAATTCCATGTTTCATTTGTCTTTGCAAATTCTGGGTCAACTATTACAACTAATTGGGTAAATTCCATCTGTTGCAAAACTCTTGCATGGTTTCTTCCCATCTGTCCAAATCCGACTATTCCAACCCGATAAAGTTCAGTCATGTTAAAGTTTTTCAATAGCTTGATTAATTTCTGTAACAACTCTATTCAAATCTTTTTTTGATAATCCCGGATGGACAGGAAGTGACAAAACTTCGTGGCAACTCTTCTCTGTGTTTGGTAAATCAATCAATTTTGCAAAGGATTTAAGCTGGTGAACAGGAGTAGGATAATAGACACCTGACTCAATTTCAACTTTACGAAGACTCTCTACAACTTGATCTCTATTGGATGAAATTCGAACAGTATATTGATGGAACGCGTGCACATACCCATCTGGAACTGAAGGGACTTTGCAGCCAACAATGTTTCTCGAAAGATACTCCGCATTTCTAATTCTTTTCTCAGTCCAACTTTGAAGTTTTGCTAATTGACATATTCCTATCGCTGCAGAAATATCTGTCATCCGCATGTTGTACCCAACAATTTCATTTTGATATCTTTGTTCCATACCTTGATTCCGTAGCATGCGTATTTCTCGTGCGATTGAAGGATCACTAACTACAATCATGCCACCTTCACCCGTGGTCATATTTTTTGTTGGATAAAAGGAAAAAGCGGCGGCGTCGCCAAAGGTTCCCACCGGCTTGGCCTCGATCGAAGCAAGGTGTGCTTGAGCCGCATCTTCCACAATAAGAAGATTATGCGCTTTGGCTAAATGTTTAATCTCGACCATATTGGCTGGGAGTCCGTATAGATGCACCACATGTATAGCTTTAGTTGCAGGTGTTATGGCTCGTCTTATGCTCTCCACATTAATGTTAAATGTATCTAGATCAATGTCAACAAATACAGGTGTCGCTCCAGTTAGCGCAACTGAATTTGCAGTGGCAGCGAACGTGAATGATGGAACTATAACTTCGTCTCCGGGCCCAATGCCGAGAGCGATTAAAGAGAGTAGCGATGCAGAGGTTCCAGAGTTGACAGCAATACAGAATCTGCCCCCAACAAGTTTTGAGAATTTTTCCTCAAACTCCAAAACTTTAGGTCCTTGGGCTATCTTTCCTGAGCGCAAAACTTTTACAACCGCTACTTGATCACGCATACCAATCTTTGGTTTGGCAAGCAGAATTTTTCTCAATTTAGCCTTCAATCTTCTTTAAAATCCCGCCATCTTCATGAAAGACGCACGAAGAAATGGGAGAAACAAACAGCTTATCGCCCTTTGCGATCAAACTTTTCCCTGCCTCATCCACCCAGCCTATTTGTTTTGCCGGTACACCCGCTACTAGGGCGTAATCTGGAACATCACGAGTTACAACAGCTCCGGCAGCAACCATGGCCCACTTGCCCACTCTTACAGGTGCCACACAAATGGAGCCTGCCCCAACAGATGCACCAAATTCTATGATCACCTGTGCTTTCGACCAGTCACTCTCCCTGAGGAGTTCACCCTTGGAGTTTATCGCGCGAGGGTGTAAATCGTTTGTAAGAATAGCGCCCGGTCCGATAAAGACACCATCTCGGATTATCGCTGGCTCATAAATTTGTGCAGAATTTTGAATTTTACAATTTCGCCCAATTTCCACCCCAGGTCCGATGTAAACAGATTTTCCAATAGTCGTAAATGGTCCGATAACAACATCTGCCCTGAGATGAGAGAAGTGCCAAACACTAACGCCCTCACCTAACCCAGATGGGGATTCAACCATAGAGTGTTCCGAGATCGCCATGAAAGTTAAGTATAGTGATTACTCTCAAATTAGGTACCAACAAGAGCGAGCTATCTAAAGTATTTTTGATTGGTTGTGGATAACATTCTTTTATGGCCAGGGAAAGACAAGAATCACTTATTCCAGGCGCAATTGGTTTACTCGGTGGATTAATCGCTCTCCTAGTTACATCCCTACGCGGAGTTGAAAGTACTAAATTTCCAGACGCAAGACCAATCTTGGAACAGGCTTATGGCATAACTGAAGGTTGGTCATTTATGCAGTCCCATACCCTTCTACAATCTAATCCATTGCAATTACAATTTCCCTGGGGTTTACCAGCAATTCTTGCCTTTACATTCTTTGTCAGTAGTAGCACTTCTCTGTTTCTCTTCAAAGTCTTACTTGCGGTAATACATGGTTTCTCAGTCTTCCTATTGGCAAGACTTGGTCAGCAAATGCAACTTAAAAATATTTATTGGATTCTGGCAGCAATTGGTTTCTCCCTTGATCCATTCATACTTTCGAGTGCCACCGACATTCAAACTGAAAGTTTCACAACTTTGTTTGTTTTGTGTTGGGCGTACATGTACTTGAACTGGACCGTATCAACTGAAAGGGTTCTACTTCGAATAATTATTTTCCCAGTTACAGGTTTCCTCGCAATTGTGATTCGGCCTAACATTATTTTACCATTCATGCTGGTTGCTATATTTATGTTGTTTGCTTGGCATCGGAACGGAATTAGAAATCGAGTTTTAATAACTTCTATATTCGTTTTTGTTACGTTGTTGATTGCCTTTGAGATTTTTCTAACACGTTTGTATGCTGGGTTTGTATTTTTAGCACCAAATGGTGGATTGAATTCAGTTCTGACTTGTAGACCTGAATTCATTCCGCAATATCTCGGAGGTGCATCTAATGCGGAAAATCTAAAGATTAATGGGTGGTATTCCAACTATTTGCAAGAAATGACATCCGATATTCTTGCGAAACAGCAGAGTTTATCTATTCCCTCCGTCAACGAGGAGCTCTATCGTTCTGGATTATCGTATTGTTTGGAAAATCCCGTCAGCAGCATTGGGGTGCTTATGCTCAAGATTTTCGCTCTGTGGCGTCCATTTTTAGTAATTGGTGCATATGGTATGCCATTGGTAATTTTGAGTGCATTTCTTTGGGTTCCAATGACAGTTGCTGCAGTAGTTTATCTGAGCAATACGAAACTTTCAAGAGTTAACCGACAACTAAAAGTCTATTTTATGCTTCTTGCCCTTGGATTTACTCTTTCATTGCTTCCTGCTGCGACACAAATTCGTCATAGAGTCGCTTTTGCCGAACCGTTCTATTGGTTGTTTCTCGCTTTTCTTGCTTCAGAATTTTTTGTGAAAGTTGTTACATATGGAAAGAACATGAGGGTAAGCAAAAGTAGATAGATCGTCTATTTTGAAAAATAGGTTATATGCGACTCTACATCAATTAGGCCATAATTAAAGTTCTATGAATATCAATGACACACAGAGGTTTTATAATTCCAAGCACAGGACTTGCTAGAGGGGAAACAAGTATCGATCCATTTTAAGAATCTGTAGCGTGCTGTCACCTCGAATTTGAGTTTCATTTGAGTAAAGTATGGGATGATTATGTCGTGATTCACGTTATTGGAGCGAATGGACTGCTTGCTTCTTCAATTTTTTCAGCAAATAAAGAATTTAACTTAAATCAAATAGATCGAGCGACTTATGAAAATTGGTGGCAAAGGAGTTCTATCAAGGAAATCCGTAGTTTCTTTTCTTCAAGCCATGGTTCAGGAACCATCATTCTGATAGCTGCGGGCGTCCTCGATCCAAAAGCTTCAGAAGAAGAGCACTTACGAGTAAATTATTCTTTACCTCAAAACATAATTTCCGCCACAGAAGATTTAGGAATTCGGGTCGTAACATTTGGAACAGTTAGTGAGCATTTTCAAAGCCAAGTGAACACATACATTCGAAGCAAGAAAATGCTAGCTGACTACATACTGAGTGACGCTGTTATTTCAAAGAGAGTTACACATATTCGTTTGCACACCCTATATGGAGGACGCGCGCCGCATGAATTCATGTTTTTAGGGAGAATTCTCCACTCAATATCGTTGCAATTACCCTTCGAAATGACTAACGGTAACCAACTAAGGGAATACCACGATGTTTACGATGTTGCTTTGGCTATTTGGGAGATATTAGAATCTGGGGCTATGGGGGCTATTGATCTAAGCCATGGCGCCCCAATTACCTTAAAAAATCTAGCTGAGTACCTATTCAATCGATTTGACTGCGCCGGCTTGCTTCGTTTGGGCGCATTAGAAGAGCCAGTTTCAGAAAATTATGAAACGATTTTTCGCCCTCATTATTTTTATGCAAAAACTGAATTCCGCTTCTCCTTGCCTGCTATCGGTGACTACTTTGATAACTTATTGTCAGAAAGGAAAAGTTTTTTATGAGACCAAGGAACTTCAAAGAGAAACCGTTAATCACGATTTCTATTCCAGTTCTGAATGAGGAAGAATCCTTGCCAGATCTGTATTCTAGACTGGCAGCATTAGCAAAAAAAATGCATAGCCAATGCGACTTTGAATTCCTCTTTTCAGACAATAATTCAAGCGATAACACTTGGGAGTGTATCGAGACACTTGGAGCTTCAGACTCACGAGTAAAAGGGATACGATTTTCAAAAGATTTTGGATTCCAGCGCTCAATTCTTGCTAATTTCATACACGCCAGTGGTGATGCCGTAATGCAAATTGATGCAGACCTCCAGGATCCACCAGAAATGTTTCAGGAATTTTTCCAATTTTGGGTCAACGGTTATGACGTCGTCTACGGAATAAGAGCAAGTCGGCCAGAAAGTTGGATTCTTTCGAATTTCAGAAAGATTGGCTATTGGGTAATCAATGCAATGAGTGAGAATTCAATTCCTAGAAACGCTGGTGACTTCCGACTTTTGGATCGAAAAGTTATTGATACACTTGTAAAAATAAAAACTAACGATCCTTATATAAGAGGTATGATTTCTAATCTTGGTTTTAACCAAATAGGAATTTCGTACGATCGAATGCCAAGAACTTCTGGGGTAAGCAAGTTTAATTATTTGAGGCTCGCAAAATTGGGACTTAGTGCCATTTATAACCACTCAACAATCCCATTAAAGCTTGGAACGTACCTGGGAGCTACAATCTTGGTAACAACGACGATAGGTTCGGCCTATTACCTATTTTTGCGTTTGTCCCAACCGAATTTACCCCAAGGTATGGCAAGTCTTCATATTATTGTCCTTTTCGGCATAGGTACAGTTTCGTTTCTGCTAGGCATAATCGGTGAATATCTTTTACGAATCTACATAATTCTCCGATCTGAGCCGGTAGCCATAGTTGAAAGAAGTTTGAATATCTCGTCCAACGATTTGAAACTTTAATGAGGGGCTATACTCAACTCATTTTTATTGCAAGGGTCCTAGGCTTTACCATCTCAAGCTTTCCAACGACTTGGAATTGTAAATGACACAGATTTCAGAATTGTTTAGAAATGGTTTGAAACTATTTCTAAGTGCCTTGATCAGTTGTATTTGTATCTTCGCAGTGCTGCGACAGGTGCCTTTTCAAGAACTTCGGGTCTCCCTAAGGATCATCGACTGGACCTCTATTCTATTGGGGCTGGCAAGTCTCTCAATCGGGTATTCAATAAGAATATTTCGATGGCGCTATACGCTCACCAAAATGAACGCTAAAGTAACATTCGGGCGATGTGTCACCCCATTCTTGGGTTCCATAGCTATGAATAATCTATTACCCTTTCGTGTCGGTGATGGAGTTAGGGCTTTTGTTTATCCAAAGAGGATGAAGATTCGAACTTCCATTGGGATGAGTAGTCTTTTAATTGAAAAGATTTTGGACCTTTGTGTTTTGGCCGTATTCTTAGCGGTCGGTATCTTTACTCACGGTACATTCCAAATCCCACTTTATGTTTTTATTGCACTTTCTTTCTTGACATTTCTAAGCCTCGCATTAATTTTAATGCTGTTTTTGATCCAGAAAAAAGCTGTGAGAATCTTTTTGCTGCCCAAGCAAAACCTGGATCGTAAAGCTGCCGGTAGATTATCCGGACTTGTAATAAACGTTGCAGAGGATTCAAGACTGCTTTTTAATGCTAAGACTATTTTCGTAATGACAAGTTTGTCATTTGTAGTGTGGATTTGTGAATCTGGACTGTACTATTTTGTACTTCAAGGCTATGGACTTTCTCCAACCCCAGTTGACGCGGTTTTTGTTTCTTCGGTTATTTCCATTTCGACGATGGTCCCCTCCCTGCCGGGCTATATCGGCCCTTTTCAAGCTGCTGCATTCCTATCAATATCAATTCTGGGTGGGGAAAAGGTGATCGGCGTAAGTTTTGCCTTAATCGCTCATCTTTCGCTGTGGCTCCCAACCACCCTTATCGGCCTAATTGCCATTGGGTCAGACTATGATTTATTTAGACGAGCAGGCCAGAAAGTGGCTGCAATTAAAGTGGAGTTGAAAAAATAGAAATTTACGATGTTGTAATAGTAGGGGCTGGTTTTACTGGCCTTACTGCAGCGCATGCCCTCGCGAAGCAGGGCTTAAGCGTCAAAGTATTAGAGTCTGAATCAACTCCGGGTGGGCTGGCGGGCACTTTCGAATTCTCGGATGGTGTTGTATTAGAGAAGTTTTATCACCATTGGTTTAATAATGACTTATATGTTCCGCTTCTCGTAAGAGATTTAGGATTAGAAAGCAACATCGTCCTTCTTCCATCACAAACTGGAATGTACTTCAACGGTCGAATTTGGAAATTGTCCACGCCAATCGATGTTTTACGTTTCAAGGCTTTATCATTTATAGATCGAATCAAATTGGGACTACTCGTATTTCAGATTCGCAAATTTAAAGACTGGAAAAGTATTGAGCACCTCTCAATTCGCGAATGGCTTGAGCCTTTATGTGGTAGAAAAGTTTACAAAGTAGTATGGGAACCACTCATCAAATCAAAATTTTCAGAATTTTCTGAAGAAATTAGTGCAGTATGGATGTGGAAAAAACTTGAATTGCGGGGGAGTACGAGAGACAAGCGTGGTGGGGAGCAATTAGCCTACTTTAAGGGAGGATTCGGGAAACTTTCTAATGCTCTGGTTTTAGAAATACGTAAACTTGGAGGGGTAGTTCAATATGAAAATTTTGTATCTGGAATCACGGTTCAAGATGGCGCTATAGTAAAATTAGAAACAAGCTCTGGCACGGTTTATGGTCGCCAGTTTCTCTTTACGCCTGCTTTCCCAATCATTGCAAACTTATTTGAGGAACATTGCGACCCCAAATGGATTGAGAGCCTCAGGAGAGTCAACTATTTAGGGAATATTTGTCTGGTTTTAAGGTTAAATCGAAGCCTTTCGGATACCTACTGGTTGAATGTGAATGACCCTGGTTTTCCTTTTGTGGGGGTTATTGAGCACACAAACTTTGACTTGCCTGAAAACTATGGCGGATCTCATATAGCCTACGTCTCAAAGTATTTATCGAGGCAAAACCACTTATGGGAATTAAATGATGACGAGTATTTCGAATTTGCTTTGACGAGCCTTAAAAAAATGTTTCCAACGCTTGATAGATCTTGGATTATCGATTTTCGAGTTTGGAGAGCCGATTTTGCTCAACCCGTAACTGAAAGGGGATACTCCGAATATGTACCTGGCTCATCGACGCCCTTTCAAAATGCATGGATTTCAACCATGGCTCATATTTATCCGGAAGATCGTGGGACGAATTACGCAATTAGAGAAGGTCTAAAGATTGCCGAGGTTATCCACAGGGATCTTTCAATTAACTTAGGGAATTTGAGCAAGGATTAGCAAGAGTTACCGCCTCTAGAAAGTTCCTTTAGTGTTCTGCCTGATCTGTTGAATTTTGGTGGTGGAATTAATCCTCAAGATTATCTCTAAAGTAGCGTATCCTGGAGAAATGCGAATCCTAGTAACCGGCGGAGCCGGGTTCATCGGCTCCCATTTATGTGAACGTTTAGTCTCCGATGGTCATAGTGTCACCGCGATAGATAATTTTTCAACAGGCCGATCATCAAATTTGGTCGGTCTCGAATTAAACGAGAATTTTGCATTGGTAAATGGGTCGATTTTAGACACTCAAATTCTAAATTCTCTAATTGAAGGGGCAGATTATGTATTCCACCTTGCAGCGGCCGTTGGCGTTTTCAATATTGTGAATAACCCGCTAGCCAGCTTACTTACAAATATTCGAGGAACGGAGAATGTGCTTGAGGCCGCTTCTGCGCATAAAGTTCCAGTTTTAGTTACTAGTAGTAGCGAAGTGTACGGAAAGAATATTTCGGATTCTCTCAAAGAGAGTGACGATCGAATTCTTGGAAGTCCTGTAACTCTACGCTGGTCCTACAGTGAAGCTAAAGCAATTGATGAGTCGCTAGCCTATGCTTATTTTCTTGAAAAACAGCTTGAGACTAGAATTGTTAGGTTTTTCAACACAGTAGGTCCTAGGCAATTAGGTGCATATGGAATGGTGGTTCCCCGATTCGTCAAGTTTGCGCTTGCTAATGAACCGATTACAATTTTTGGGGACGGAAATCAAACTCGTTGCTTTGCCCATGTTTATGATGTCATCGACGCTTTAATTGAAGTTGCATTCTCAAACAACACAATTGGGAAAGTCATTAATATTGGAAATGACTTTGAAATTTCAATAGTGGATTTAGCTGAAAAGATCATTTCCCAGACAAATTCAAGTAGCACAATTGTTTATATTCCATATAAGGAAGCATACGGTGATGGGTTCGAGGATATGGAGCGGCGAGTTCCAAATATTGAGCTAATCACAAAACTAGTCGGATGGAAGCCTCGGCGTGATTTAACAATGATTATTTCAGATATCTCGACTGAAATGACCAAAGGTTTTTAGAGAGAGACAACTCCTTCTAAACTCGTCATTGAGTTCGTGCAGTCAAGAATTGGAATTCCTCTAGCTATCAATCGCTCTAAATTCATACCGGGTTGTCTGGTGGCAAGTATTGCCAGGTCGCAATCCCACTCGATATCAACTGGTTCTGATCCATCCCAGATCAGTACAAGAGGGTCATACCATGCAATCTCAGCCCCTTTAAGATTCAGGAAATCTCGCAGTTTGGAAACTGGAGTCTCGCGCACGTCACTAACGCCAGGTTTATAAGCAACGCCCAGAATAAGTATCTTCGGTTTCATAATTGAAGGTTCCACCATACTTATAGCCCTCTCTGCAACATATCTTGGCATTGCATGATTAATTGCTGTGGCATTTTCGACAAATTGAGCATGACCCCCAATTTGACGAGCCCACCAAGTTAAATACAGAGGATCCACTGGGATGCAATGGCCGCCGACCCCAACACCTGGCCGGAATGGCATGAATCCGTAAGGTTTTGAGGATGCGGCGTCTATAACTTCGTTTACGTTGATCCCTCCTGCAGAACACAGTTGTGTGAATTCGTTGATAAGTGCAATATTTACCAAGCGAAATGTATTTTCGAGAAGTTTTGCTGCTTCTGCGACTTCAGGTGAAGTAACTAGCACAACTGCGTCACAAATAGATTCATAAAAGGCAAGCGCTTTCGCCTGCGACTGTTTATCTATGGCACCAACGAGGCGTGGAGTGTTCTTTTGATTCCATTTGGAGTCACCTGGATTTACTCGCTCTGGTGCAGTTGCAAAATATATTTTTGATGAACTTGTCGATTTATTGCTATTGACTAGTGGAATTATCACTTCACGAAGAGTGCCCGGATAAGATGTTGATTCACTTACAATTAATGTTTCATTCGATACAAATTGGGCGATGGCTCTTGCTGCATCACGCAAGAGTGTAATGTCAGGTTCGCGTTTTTCGTCAAGTGGGGTCGGGACGCAAATTGTAATAACTGATGCTTGAGACACTGAAGAGAAATCAGTTGTTGCCATATAAGCGCCATCCGTAATTGCTCTCTGTAATTGCGCATTTGATATATCTTCGACTGGACTTATGCCTGAGTTGATCTGAGCGACTTTAGCCTCCAAGTTATCGACCCCAATTACGGACCACCCAGCTTCAACGGCAGCCATTGCTAGGGGAAGTCCAACGTAACCCTGACCAATAATGGCGAGGACTTGATCTCTTCGTGCGCTCATGGTTGTAATCTTAACCGCCAAGCCGGCGATTAAAGGCCCAAGCCCGCTGCGAGTCACTGTTTGACTAGTGGCAACATTCCGCAGAAACCTCTTGAATTGGTCTTTTAGCAATGATTTACGGGAGAATTCGGATATGACTGCACGCCATATAGACCGAATACGCGTTATGCGAATTATTGCTCGAATGAATATAGGGGGACCAGCTGTTCAAGTTTCGGGATTGATGCGCGGGTTCGATACAAACAGTTTTGATCAGCGGCTTTATACCGGATTTTGTGGGGTTAATGAGGCCGATTACCTTGAATCTGTCGCGAATGATGTTCATGCTTTTCGAATTAAAGGTTTTGGGCGTCGAGTGAACCTAATAGGTGATTTAAAAGCTCTTATTGTCTTGATAGTCGAAATTAGGAAGTTCAAACCACATGTGATTCATACACACACGGCAAAAGCTGGCTTTTTGGGGCGCCTCGCCTCACTAGTTTCAATGCAGAGATCGATTCGTGTTCACACATTCCATGGTCATTTGCTCAATGGCTATTTTGGGTCAACAAAAAGGTTGCTGGTTATTGTGGCCGAAAGATTCCTCGCTCTTTTCACAGATCAACTGTTGGCTGTCGGAGATAAAGTAAGAAACGATTTATTGAAAGTCGGCATCGGCAAAGAAGAGAGTTTTGGCATTATGCCACCTGGTTTAGAGATTGGTGACTTACCTTCAAAGATTGAATCTCAGAACTCGTTTGGAATACTTGTCGGCCATTTACAATGTGCCTTCATCGGTAGGCTTACGCAAGTAAAGCGTCCAGACAGATTTTTGGATGTAGTAGTAGAATTGCAAAGACGCCAAGTTCAAATTGATTTTTTTGTCGCTGGCGATGGCGAACTTATTGATTTTTGTCGGCAAAGAATAAAACTAGAGAACCTACCAGTCCGCTTGCTAGGCTGGCAAAGTGACATTGAAAAGGTTCTATCTGCGGCTGACATAGTCGTACTCACTAGCGATAATGAGGGAACACCCTTAAGTTTGATTCAGGCCGGTATGTCTGGAATTCCTGTTGTAACTACCGATGTTGGATCGGTTTCTGAGATAGTTTTGCATGGGGTGACTGGAATTGTTGCCCCATTAGAAGTTGAAAGAATTTGTGATGCCATTGAGAAGCTAGCTGGAGACCCGGAATTGCGTGCCAGCTTAGGTCATGCGGCTAAAGAGTTTACTTTGGGTAAATTTGGAATTAAGCGATTGGTGCACGAACATGAAGAATTGTATAGGAGACTCTTAGTCTAATCCAGCCACGTTCTAGCCCAGAGTTCAATCATCAACATAGGCCAAATGAGATTATCTCTGTCCTGACCCAACATATGTAAGTCGATGGCTCTTTCAACCTCAATTGAATTAAACCATCCCCGTTGCCTTGCAGTTACGTCCGTTAGTGTATCAAATACCAACTCTTTCATTGGATGGCGCAGCCATTCAGCACGTGGAATCCCAAAGCCCATCTTTGGACGATCAATTAATTTGCTTGGTACAAGTGAACGTGCTACATCTTTTAGTATGTGTTTCGTTTCACTGCCTTTGATTTTATATCTGTAGGGTAATGATAATCCCCACTCAACAACATTTACGTCAAGCATCGGAGAGCGGACTTCCAAGCTATTTGCCATTGTTGCGAAATCTGCTTTTACCAAAAGATCACCTGGTAAGTAAAAATTGAAATCTGATCGAATCATCCGATCAAAAGCTGACGCCTCTCCCATGCCAAATTCATTTATAAATCTCAATTGAGAATTACTTGAGTAGAAACTAGAGTGGATGTAAGTAGAAAGCTCTTCGGGCTGCGTAAGTGAATGGATTGAACTATATCTACTCGCCAGACTAGGTTCAAACTTAAGTTGAGATTCCAACTTTTTGAATTTCCTTGGCTTGGAGGGGTAAAGTTCACCAACCAAGCCCAAACCTGTGCGCGCTATACCTAGAAAAGGTGAAGCTTTTTGAAGTAGCGGCGCTGCCAAATAGCGGTCATAGCCCCCAAAAACTTCGTCGCCGCCATCTCCTCCTAATGCAACAATCAGCTTTTCACGTGCAAATTTAGCAAGGAGAAATGTAGGCACGATTGAGGAATCAGCAAAGGGTTGATCTAGCACATGTGAGATTTTTTCAACAATTAATGCAGGGTCTGGGTTAAGAATCTCCTCATGATGGTTGGTACCAAGGTAGTTAGCAACTCGCTTTGCATGGTGGGCCTCGTTGAATTGAGCACTATGAAAACCAATTGAGTAGGTTTGAACCTTTTCGCTCATTAACTTTGCCATATAGGCAGTGACTATTGTTGAGTCGTAACCTCCACTTAAGAATGATCCAAGTGGGCGCTCAGAAATCAATCGGCGTGAGACTGATTCTTCAATTAGTTTTTTCGTTTTATCCAGCGCTTCTTCGTAAGGTATTTCAACTTTGGTATCAAAATCTGGCTCCCAGTACTTTTTGATAACTGTCTTGCCTTCATACCAGGTGAGAACTGAAGCAGGTGGCACTTGCGCAATCTCATTGAATGCTGAATGTGGGGCATTGATGTAGCCATATTGCATGACCTCGGCGACCATGTCTGTTCGAAGCGTGCGATCTGGACGTGCCAGCATTAAGGCGCGAACTTCCGATGCAAAGAACAAAGTTCCATCATTTAGTTGCGAGATCCATAATGGTTTCTTGCCCATCCGGTCACGGATCAAGTGAAGAGATTTATCGCGTGAGTCATGAATGGCAATGGCAAACATTCCATTGAGTTTGTTGATGAAATCTAAACCAAATTCTAGGTAAAGATTAATTACCACTTCAGATTCGCTGGAATCACGGCACTGCACACCTCGTTGTTCTAATTCGGAGCGCAGCTCTCGATAATTATAGATTTCGCCGTTCCAAACAATATGAATCATTTCAGAAGCATCAGAGGCGGGCTGTTTACCGGCAGCGACTTCGACAATGGCCAATCGGCACATTCCAAGACTAATTTCTTGATTTAAATAGGTCCCTGTGTCATCTGGGCCGCGGTGTTCGATTGATTTGAGTTGAGCATCTAGGAGTCCTTTGCTAGGCGCGCTAACTCCGACTCCGCCGGTTATTCCACACATAAAGGAGGTTGCTAGTCCGAAGTCGCAGGACCATTGGCAACACTTTGACCAAACTCTTTGAGCCAATCAATGGTCTCGTCCAGCGCAGTTTCAAAATCCTTAGGCTGGACCTTAGGGAAGAGTTGTTTTAGTAGATCAGGTGCATTTTGTGACTCTTTAACGTCACCTAAACGCTCCGCTACATAATTAACCTGTAAATCTGAAAAGTGTTTTCTCAGCATCTCAATTGTGTCGCTAAGGAAGATTCTATTTCCATAAGCCAAGTTCATGGCTCCTTCTGTTAACACCTTCTCATTCATGGCCGTCATTGCAATATCTAGGACGGTATCGACGTATGTAAAATCTCGAGATGCAGTGCCATCACCATAAACATCAATTGGTTTACCTTGCATGGCAAGCCAAATCCATTTAGGAAGCACAGCTGCATATTCATGGTCTGGACGTTGGCTGGGCCCAAAGACATTAAAGAATCGCAATAACGTAGTTGGCACTTTATATGCTGAGGCATATGCCTGGATGTATCCTTCCGCAGCAAGCTTGCTTGCAGCATAAGGAGTCATAGGGCCGAGCCACATTGACTCATCTTTAGGGAGTTGCATATTGCGGCCATAAACAGAAGAAGACGATGAAAAGATTACGTGGGCACCACTTGATCGAGCTACTTCTAAAACATATAGTGTTCCTGTTGCATTGACAGCATGGGTTGCTACCGGATTTTTGATTGAACGAGGAACTGAGCCTCTGGCAGCTAAATGAAAGATTGTTTGGCAATCCTTGAGAGCCGTGTGCAGTGCCTCCGGGTCAGTTATCGATGCCTTGTGAAAAACACATTTAGATTGATCGACGTTAGAGATAAGCCCGGTGGACAGGTCATCAAAAACTACAACCTCGTGCCCCTCTGAAATTAGACGCTTAGTTAAATTCGAGCCAATAAATCCAGCCCCACCAGTGACTCCGACCTTTGCCATGTTAGTAATTCTATGGCAGATGGCATCAGTTTCATCAAATCTGTTTACACATGCCTCTATCATTGGTTTTGAATGATAAGCATTCAAAACCAAAGGGGTAACGGTGAGCCCGC
>Ga0214921_10004467_pt1 | contig 20564 bp, 16 predicted proteins | sample LL1505_MetaG_FD_177992 | JGI IMG/M metagenome (GOLD analysis project Ga0214921, IMG submission 177992) | Freshwater microbial communities from Lake Lanier, Atlanta, Georgia, United States - LL-1505 | ecosystem: Environmental > Aquatic > Freshwater > Lake | place: USA: Georgia | collected...
GGATCTTCAGGTACATCAGGTGTTCAAGGAGCACAAGGAGCTCAGGGCGTATCCGGAGGTGGATCATCAGGTACATCAGGATTATCAGGTACATCAGGAACTGGATTTAGCACAATATCAAATCCTGCAAATAATAGGATATTGACATCAGACAGTCCCTCTGTTAATACAGCTGCTGCAGAAACTAATCTAACATTTGATGGAACTACATTATCTGTAGGAGCTGCTGTAGGTGCTTTTGATGCTAAAATATTTAGATCATTAGCAGTTGGTAATATAGCTACAAGTACAGTTGCAGGAAGAATAGATGCTGCTAATGATATTGTTGCATTCTCCACATCTGATCAGAGATTAAAGGGAAATATTAAAAATATAGATAATGGTTTAGTAAAACTATTATCCCTTAATGGAGTAGAATTTGATTGGAAAGAAAGCACTAAAGATGTACATGGATACGAAGGACATGATATAGGAGTAATAGCTCAGGAGATAAAAGACGTTCTTCCTGAAGCAGTTAGAACAAACGAGACTGGATATCTTTCAGTTAGATACGAAAAGATCGTTCCATTGTTAATAGAGGCTATTAAGGATCAACAAAAACAAATAGAAGAATTAAAATCTTTAATTAATAAATAAATAAGCATATGCCTAAATTAACCGAAGTAGATAAAAAAATAGTTGATTCAGCAATCACAGCAATTGACTGGGAGCAAATCCTTAAATTTTATAAGATCCTAAATAAAAAAATAGGATCAGAACAGATTAAAATAAAAGGAATAAAAAAAAGTGACAGGCTATCAGAGGAAACAATTAAAGAAGAATTAGGTAAGGTTCTTGAGTATGTCATAGAAAATGACATTCCCGAGATGAATTATGGACACTGGGTTATCATGTGGATTAACGGCGAATGGGAATCTATACAAACAATAGAATCAGACAATGGTGAAGATGACGAAAGCGAGGAAATAGGCATACCTATTATTGAATCTAAATTACAGGTCTACTTTGTAGCACAAAGCGTAACTGTTAAGGACGAAATAGATATACCCCTAGAGTTTTTTGATTTAGATGACTCAGTATTAGAAGATGTTAGATTAAAAGAGGTACTTGATAAAAAAATGAATGAATCTATAACCAAAGAGGATTATGCTTTAGCTGGAAAAATAAGAGATCTTTTGGAAGAACTTAAAAAAGAAAATAAATGAAAATTAAAAGACTAAACGAACAGTTTGCCCAATCTTTCTCTGGCGACGGATTTAACAGCTCTAATGGGGTTTTTAAAGTTAAATACAAATCATACGATGACCTTTCTAAAGCTAAGGGAAGGGAGATGAATCCATACGATCACGTAAAAGGAGAGGAATTTCAAGCTGGCGATATTGTTTTAGCTAAGCTAAAAGGTAAAAAAGATAAGATAGAAGCTGAAATAGTTTCCTCGTCAAGAACACCAGACGGAAAAAGCACTATATTTAGATTAAAGAATCTCATGGATAATAAGATATACAAAGTTCCAGTCCATGCTATAGAGCCTTTAGAAGACAGGGGAAATATTTCTTTGGGTGACAGAAGCGCATCCACTATTTCAAACAAACAAAAATTTCTAACATCTTTAAGATATAATGCAGGAAATTTTATTTGGGGATCATTAGAATCTAAAAAAACTGACATGAAATCAGATATACTACTAAAAGAAGGCGATTCAACATTAGAAAGACCAGGGATAATAGATCCATCGGTCCAGATATCTTTAATAGGAAGCTCACATCCTGATTATATGAAACACATAGAAAATTTTAAAAAACTAGGTGTTATCTATTCTATACCCGAAGAAAAGAAAATCTATATACATAAAGATGATCCTAATTTTAGTAAAATAAATGACAATCATTTGATAGTTATGGAAGCTTTAGAAATAGCTAGGATGATTTCTAAGGGAAGAAAAAATATAGATGAAAAATTTAATGATATTCTGGCAGCACAGATACTAAGAAACAAAGGTCTTAAGGAAGCGTATAAAATAATAGCATCTAATTTTATGAAAAAACATGGTGTTTCTTATGGGCATTGCGCAGATGAATTAGTTCCTGAGATGCAAGAATATTTAATTGAGGATTAAAATGTCTTTTGAAAGAATAAGAAGAAGAATAACATTTCCACCAGATTCGGTAAAAGAGGTGCAGAAATTAGTAGAAAAACAAAAAATACAAGATCCCAAAATATTTAGCAAATTTGTAGGATTGCATAAAGGTGAATCTTTTGTTGTTTGTGGATGTGGTAATTCACTAAAAAATTACGAGTCTTTTGATTCACATATAGCAATAGGTGTAAATGACGCTAGCTCTAGAATACCCTGCAAATACTTAGTTGTTGTAAATGAGCCTCGAAATTTTGCTAGAGGCAGATGGGAAAATGTTGAAAACACAGACGCAGAGTATGTTTTCACACACATACCAACTCTACCTATACCAAATTCTGAAAGAAGGGTGATTATTAATCTTGGAAAATATGAAGGGGTTAATCTAGACAATTATGGATTTATAGATTACACAACCAATTCTCCCTATATGGCAATAATCATAGCATATCAGATGGGTGCTAGAAAGATAGCTATTGTCGGCGTAGACTTCACTTTACACCACTTTTTTGGTGAAACAGGTAAACATAAGATCAATAGGGAAATAGACAAGGTACTGAACCAATATAGCGTTTTAGGAAGGGCATTAACAGATAAAGGTATATCTATAGCAAATCTATCTCAAGAAAGTATGATCGAATCATGGCCAAAGATGACTTTGGAGGAATTTGAAACAATTTAGATTTTTTAATTATAATTAGGATGAGTACACATAAAAATGGAATACTAGTAAGATTTCCTTTTGCACATAAGAAAGGCAAGAAATCTTCCTATGTTGTTTCTTTTTATGATTTTATACTAAATAAAATATCCGATGGTGATTCTTTAGGATATAAGTGCTTTGTCTTTGAATTAACAGACGACGACTTTGGTATATTAGATTTCTCTATAGATTCAAAAAATAAAGAGGATTTGCTATCATATATCAACAATAATGTGAGGGTAGCAATTTATATTAAAAGCAAGAAATATTTAACATCAGATTCAGAAGATGATATAGATCAAGCATTTCTTCAGATAAAAAAATGTTTAGATTTTATAAATTCATTTCATTTTTTTGGACCTCAACAATTTCCTATAATACTACATATAGGTGGCGCTAAAGGTGATAGAAGGGGAACAATGGAAGATTTTTGTAAGAAAATAGAATCACTTTTATCCCAAGATGAAATCCAGTACATTTCCGTGGTAAATGACGAAAAGCCAAGTCTATTTTCTGTTAAGGATCTATTATCTGGGGTTTTCTACAGGAATAAAATACCAATAGTTTTTAGATCCACATCATATCCTACAAATCAGGGCAATTTAACTCTTAATGAATCTCTTCTACTAGCAGCATCCACATGGAAAAGAACAGTTAATCCCCTTTTCATATACCTTCCAGGCAAAGAACAACTAGAGGAGGATCAAGCCAGACCATTTGGATTAGAGCTTGATGTTGTCTTTGATAACAGACTTCCAGAACCATAACATTTTTATTTACCGATCATTTCTTGTATTTTTACTTAAAATATAGAAAATGCCAGAAATAAGTGAAGTCCGAATAATGTCCGAATTTATAAATTCCGTTTCACGAAGAGTGGATCATTTTGTAGGAATTTGCAAAAATCCAGAACATAAAAGTAAAACCGATCTCGATTTACCTTTTAGTAAATTTCAGTTAAGAGCTTTTTCGAAAGGAAAAGAATTAATGCTTAGTTTTATAAATCTTGATTTTGAAGATTTTGTTTCAAATCCAGGAAGTAAAGATATGGTGCTAACCATGGGAATGAGTGGAAATTGGAACTATTCAGAAAGCGTATTTGAAATACCAAAGCACACACATTTAATGATAACGGATTGTGATGGCGGAATTTTAGGTATGAATGATGTTAGGAGATTTGCTAGATGGGACTGGAGAGATTGGAACCCTAAGAGAGGACCAGATCCTTTTGATGATCCAGATCTTTTTGAAGAAAATATTCTAAAAGGAATATCAGAGAGATCTAGGGTTTTTAATCTTCCCATTTATGAAGCACTAATGAACCAAGAATATTTTAATGGTATAGGAAATTATTTAAGAGCAGAGATCCTAGGAAGAATATGTTTAGATCCTAAATTTCCTGCTGATGTCTATATTACTCTTGCGGGTAAAGACTTTTTTACAACATTAAGAAAAGTTATTAGCGAATCTTATCTACTAGGTGGAGGTCAATTTAAGGATTGGTATAATCAAGAAGATAGACAAGGTGAAAAATGGAAGACTTTTCAAGATTGGATAGGATACTATTTCAATAAGGAAAAATGCATACCTATAAAAGATAAAAAAGATAGGGTATTTTGGATGGATAAAAAATGGTTAATATGATAAGTAAATCTTTATTAAAAAAGACTCTCTATTTTGACATAGAGACAAGTGGAATAACCCAAAATTTAGAGGATCTAGAAAAAGAAAATCCTAGATTAGCAGAGATTTGGAAAAAAAGATGCAAATGGCTAGCAAAAAATTCAGGTGAAGAATTTGTAAATTATGCACCCTGGGAATTTTGGAAAATAAAGTCATCTCTGCACCCGGAGTTTGCAAAAATTGTTTGTGTCAGTTTTGGTGCATACGATGAAAGCGGAGAAATTAAAATACAATCATTTACAGGCGAGGAGAAAGAGATCTTAAAAAACTCAAACCTTGTTCTAAATAGAGCAATGAGCAAGGGATGGAAACTTGCAGGTCACACAATTAAAAACTTTGATATACCATTTATGGGTAAAAGAATGCTTATAAATGGAATTGAGCCATCCTCAATGATTGCTTCAATTAGCAGAAAACCATGGGATTCGCCGTTTCTTGATATTGCTGAAATTTTCTCTTTTGGTGGATGGGGACAAACCCACACATCTTTAGATCTTATGAGCTCTGTGTTTGGGCACGAATCACCAAAGGATGAGATGGATGGATCTATGGTCCATGGCCATTATTATGAAGGCAAAATAGATGAAATTAAAAAATACTGCGAAATGGACGTAAAGGTCCTTATGAAATGCTTCGATAGCTTCTCCTTTGATTCATATGAATAGTTAACACAAAAAACTAGATATATAGAATTAAAATATCTAGTTGAAGCCCCACATTTTAGATTTTTCTTCCTGGGTCCTAAATGAGGACAAATTTTATCAAGACAAATTAAACGACCTTTTTTGGAACGATTTAAATTTTGATGATAGTGTTAGATCTAAGCTATTACAGATAGCTAATGATTTCTATCTCACATTTAAATTGGATATTCCTATTGGGGATATAGAGTTAACTGGGTCTTTAGCTAATTATAACTGGACACCCAAATCAGATTTAGATGTACATGTACTTATAGATTTTTCCAAAATCAATCCTGATCTTGCATTAGCTAAGAAAGCCATGGATGGCCAAAGATTTGTTTGGAATCTTAGGCATAATGTGGTCATAAGAGGCCATGATGTAGAACTTTATTTACAAGACATCAATGAGCCACATGTTGCTTCTGGCCTATTCTCCCTGCTAAATAATAAATGGATAAGAGTCCCTAAATACAATCCCCCGCAGATTGATGAAAGGGATGTTGAAATGAAGTTTTTAGGAATAGTTAATGACATTAAACAGCTAGAATCAAGGATGAAAAATATAGAAAATCCGTCAGATGCTAAGGATCTACATGGACATGCAGAAAAATTGAAGGGTAAAATCATGAAAATGAGAAAAGAAGGGCTAGAAAGAGAAGGTGAATTCTCTGTTGAAAATCTAGTATTTAAAAAGCTAAGGAACGAAGGATATATACAGAATATCATAGATCTTGTATCGGGATCTTATGATAAAATTTATAGCGAATAAAAATAAACGAAATGTCTGGAATCTACAAAGGATATAATCCTGTTTTTGAATCTTTAAGGAAAGAAGTTTTTGAATCAGAGACTAAAAGCGACCCCACTATGGTGTTAAAAATAATTTACGATACATTCGTAAATATATTAATGAATAGCTCTGATCCATCAATAAAAACGCCTGAGGGATTTAAAGCATATTTTGATTTATTAATTAAATCCGAATCTTTAGAGTCTTTAAAGAATGAGATTTCTAAAAAAATAAATTCTATCGGGCAATCCGATAAATCAAAAAAAGATGCTTTAGAACAAAATAAGCAATGGCTTTCTCAAACTATAGATCAGTTAAAATCTGCTGTAGGTGATAAACCAGATGAAATTAAGAAGTTACTTTCTGTGATGGCAGGGTATGTTCCAGCAACAATAACTGGACTAGAAAGCGTTAAAACGCAATTATCGCAAAATGAAAGTTTAGTGTCAAGATATATTTCTGAGGAGAGAAGAAGAACAGGAGAAGAGGGGGAGAGTGAAGAAGGCGTAGCTGATAAGTGGTTTACAAAGCTTTCAAAAGATATGCTTGATACTGCAACATCTTTTGCTGGGGAAACATCATCTGCTGTAGCTAGCAAACAATACGGATCAAATGCAGATATTCAATCATTTAACACTAAAGCTCAGGATCTATTAAAAAAAGCTAAGGATTTATCTATTGTTGGAGGAAGAAAAGGTCTCTTCCAAATGGGAAAGATAGAAACCGTTTCAGGAAAAATGAAGGGCAAAGACTATAAGGTAGAAGCTCAGAATGTTGTAAACGATATTATAAGAACAAGGGAGGAATTTAATAAATTAAGATATAAATTAGCTAATGTACCAGCACCTCCAATAGAGGTGACTATCGTTTGCCCGGATAACATGAAATATGACGATCAGAAAAAAGCATGTGTTTTTATATCTGTTCCGAAGCCTCCAAAACCAAAAAGAGACGATAATGGCGGGGGCGGGGATGATGATAATAAGCCAAAGCCAAAACCTCCTATTCCAACAACAGGATGTGATTTTCCAATTTCAATCACTTCAAAGTCTTGCGAATCTGTAAAACAAATACAGGAAAAACTTATAAGTCTTGACCAATGTGTGGCAGATATTATTAATAAATCAGGAGGAGCAGATGGTAAATATGGCAAGGTAACCGCTAGAATAACTAATATAGTTTATGCATACATAACTAAATCATCTGCATTTAATCCATCAGGCCAATTAACTCAGCAAGTTTATGATGCTATTATGGGTATTTCAATAGCTCCAAGACCAATAGATAGTCCTACTGGAGCAACAGCTGCGGCACAGGGTGGCCCTAAAAAAGAATCTTTAGAAATTAAGATATCAAATAAAATTTTCGAAAAGGAATATGGTAAAAAATTATCAGTTCTTTCTTTTGATGATTTCTCATCTGTGGTAAGTGAAGCTTATTATATAAACGAGGATGATGTGGCAGCTCCTGCAGCTATGGCCCCTCAACAATCAGGTATCAGAATAGATTACCAGTTAATGCCTTGTATATGTGCTACATATGATAGCGGAAATATTGATACTAATTGCTTTAAATATATTATAACTCCTCCAGTTCCAGATCCTAATACTTCTGGGACATCAGGAACATCAGGCGCTTCAGGATCAACAGGAGCTAAATGGAAAGGACTTAAACCATTACGTACAGGTATTTATGCAATAGGATATGACGAAAGCGCATTGAGCTTTATAGGTAAGGTTGCGGTGGGAGCAGCAATAGGTGTAGTAGTAGTTGCAAGTGCAGGTGCTCTTGCAGCCTTAGCGCCTGCAGCAGCTGGTGTTATGGCGGGATCAGCAGCAGCTGGAGCTGCAGCAAGTTCGGTTGCAGTAGCAACATCATCATCGGTACTTGCAAGTTTAGCAGGGGGAGCAACATTTGTCGCAGCATCGCCTGTTGCGGTAGGTGTGGGCGCTTTAGGAGGAGCAGCTGCAACCGATGCATTATCAGGAAGATGTTCTGTTGGGATAACTATAAATAGCGGATTTATATCAAGAGCTGCTATGGTTAAAATGACAAGAGGGCTTATTAATACATTAGATGGAAGAGTTAGTGATGATGATATGCAGGCAATCATGGCAACACTTTGTGTTGTTAAAGGTGCATTCACATGTACAGTAGATAGGACAAAAGCGGTTTCTGCATGGTCAGAGCTTAAAAGATTATATCAGAAGAAAGAAAAAGAAGATTTAGTAGGGGAAATAAGAAGCATAGGCACATTAACAGTTTCTGATGTTGAAAATTTCCCAGAATTTGATTCTCCAACTGCAGAAGACGGCGGAGATGAAAATTCAGATGATGCAAAGGATACGATAATGGAGTCAATTGAAAGATTAGAGGCAAACGAGCCTACATTAGCTCAAAATATTAAAGATCTTACTGAAGAACAAATACAGGCATTAATAGAGGGATCAGCAATTACTAAAAGCTCAGAATCTGATGAAGGAGGAGAATAATAAAAACCTTCAAAAAAAAGATATATACAAAATATAAAACAGTATAATGAGTCTTAACAATGAATTTGTTTTAGTTCTAGAAAAATCTTCACATAATTTAAAAACTGAAAAGTCTAGGGGAGAATATTACCTTGAGGGTATAGCAGCGGTTTTTGGTAAAGAGAATTCAAATCAAAGAATATATGAAGAAAGAGAATATCTTCCACATTTAGACTATTTGAAAGAGAAAATCGATCAGAAGAGATTAGTAGGAGAACTAGATCACCCAAAAGAGTTTGATGTGTCATTAAAAAATATTTCTCACCTAGTTGAGGAATTAAATTATGATAAGAACGACAGAACTTTAAGAATTAAAGTGAGACTTCTTGATACACCAGCAGGTAAAATAGCAAAATCACTAGTTGATGCTGGTATTCCTGTTTCTATTTCATCTAGAGCTGCTGGTAATGTTCTAGAGAACAAAAAAGTTCAAATTAAGAAAATATTTACTTATGATCTAGTTGCAGATCCTGGATTTGAAAATGCACAATTAGAAAGGGTATACGAAAGTTTTGGCTACAACCTAAACGAAAAATCTAAAAATGAATCAGTTATAAACGGCCTTGCTTTATTAAATGAAAGCATGGGTTTAAAGAATAATTCAAATTTTAAGATATATAGAATCAAAGATCAAGAAAAAATACAAAAGCTTCTAGATAAGGAGCCTAATAAGATAACATCTATCATGGAAAATAACTTTGTCACAGCTGAAGAAATGAATGGCTATTCTAAATTAATCAAAAAGGAAATGGATACCATTAAATCTTCAATAGATTCTTTAAGATCAGTAAAAGAATCAAAATCTAGACCATCTTCAGATTCATCTCTAGAAGAAAGAGTTTCTAAATTAGAAAAGTATGCTGATTATTTAGCAGAGAACTTAGAGGCTTCTATTAAGTATGGTGAATACCTTGCTGAGAATTTGGAAGATTCTGTTTCTTACACTAGATACCTTGCTGAGAATCTTGACAAATCGATTTCTTATGGTAAGTACCTTGCTGAGCATTTAGATAACAATATCTCTTACTCTGAGTATATTGCTGAGAATGTTGATAGCAATGTTTCCGGACTTAAAGCAGTAACAGAAAAACTTAATAAGTCTATTAATTACACTGAATACGTTGCAGAGAATGTAGATAAGAACATTAAATACAGTGAATACCTTGCTGAAAAATTAGACAAGAATATTTCTTATTCAGAATACCTTGCTGAAAATGTTGATAAGAACATTTCTTATGCAGAGTATTTAGCAGAGAACTTAGACAAAAATATTTCTTATTCAGAATACTTAGCTGAGAACTTAGATAAGAACATTTCTTATTCAGAGTATTTAGCAGAGAACGTTGATAAGAATATTTCTTATTCAGAATACTTAGCTGAAAACTTAGACAAAGGTTTAGCTTATAGTGATTATTTAGCTGAAAAACTTTCTAACAATATTAGTTACGCAGAATACATTGCTGAATCAGTTAATTCAAAAATGGGAGACACTAATGTTAAAGAAGGTGTTCTTAAAGCAGTTTCTGAAAACAAAAAGACTTCAGGATTTGCTGGAAATTACACAAACATCTCTTCAAAAATTGATAATTTATTAGATACTGTCAATAAACAAAAGACAGAAAAAATAGCAGAAAAGAAAAACTATCCTTTCTTGACATTACTTAATGATCAAGCTAAGAGAGAATTTTTAAACCTGCACGAAGGCCAAAAACAAAAGGTCGCAAAAACTCTAAATGAAAGCAGATACTCATCCGAAAAAGAAGTAATTGCTATCATGGGTAAAACTCTTCATGAGCAAAATGCTTCAGGAGAGAAATTCTTAGATCTAATGCCTGAGAAATATAAAGATGCATGGGAAACAATGAATGAGTCACAAAAAACTTCTATCATGGCTCAGAGCAAACTTTATAGATTGGATACACCTTACCAGATTGCAAATTTCTGGAGCACAAGAGGTATCAATGTGGTATCAGCAAACGTCGAAAGAATAAACGAATCCCAAAATCAAATTGCAAATCCAGTTCCTCAGCCAAAAGGAGTTTCTAAATCATATTTAGATAATCTTTCACAAGCTTTGGAATCAAGATTTAAAAAATAATTTTTAAAAAATGCAACTTATTAATCAACATGAAATTTTTGAAACCTGGGCTCCTATCTTAGAGAGCAAAACAGGTATTCAAGAAAGAGGAAAATTAGAATGGCTGACTAAGTATTGTCACTACCATTCATTAAACGAATCTGCCGGTGCTTATAACTCTTTAGGAGTATTAAACGGTATGGGTCAAGTAAGTCCTGCTTCTAACGTAGGTCTTTCTGGCGGTCCTGCTGGCTTCTATGCTGGCGGTTCTTACAATGGAACAGGCGTTGGATCTGGCGATAAATTCCCTTCACTTTTGCCTTTAGCTATTCAAGTAGCTGCAAAAACAGTAGGTTTTGATATCGTTCCAGTTATTCCTTTGAGCGGTCCTACAGGCGTTCTTAGCTATTTGGATTACGTGTATGCTGGTGGTAAAACATCTGGTACTGACACTGTGTCTCCATACACTGCTAACAGCCCTGAGTTAATCAAAATCCCAACAAACTCAGCTTCTCCGAACGCAGCTTTTACAGTTGGTTCTAACTACATGATCTCTGCAGGCGGTAAATCTAGCACGCAAGATATGGATAGTCTTGGTTTTGCTGCATTAGTTGGTACTTTTGTTGGTAACTCTCGTATTGATGGTTTCCCTATCTTCAGAGTTATTTCACAAGCTAACGGATATTCAATTTCTGGAGCTGTTAATGCTGCTTCAGTTATTTACTCTGGTACATACGATGCAACAACTAAGGTATACACTATTTCTTCAACAGTAGGATATGCTGAAGGAGCTGCTCAATTGGTTAAAACATTAGAAGATCACATTCAAGGATTTGTTGGATCAGGTCTTGCTGATGATAAAGCTTTCCAAGGTCCATACGTAGATGGCACACAAGCTTACGATCCAATGTCAAGAGGAACAGGCGAAAGCACTTACTTCAGATCACTTGGTCTTTCTACATTCACTAAGTTTATTGAGGCTGGTACTTTCCAAGTTGCTGCTTCTGTTACAACTGAGCAAATCCAAGATCTTAACAAGCAATTCGGTATCGACGTAGTTTCTATGATCGAAAACGCACTTGTTAATGAGGTTTCTCAGGCTATCAACAAGCACATCTTGTCAAGAGCATTTGCTTTAGGTTGGTCTAATCACTATGAGTTCGCTCAAACAGAATTAGGTGGTGCAGCTACAGCTTCATTGAACCTTAACTTAAACACTGCTACAAGCAACGCTTCAACAGCTACTTTCATCGGTAAAGATAATACATCTGCAACGATCTGGACGCCAGCTAACATCACAGGTACTTCTTTCGAGAACCAATCAACTGTACAAAGAAGATTATTCTCAAGAATTCTTGCTGCTGCTAACGTGGTTGCTAACAGAGGTAGAAGAGGACCTGCTAACTTCATCGTTTGTAACTCTCAAATCGCTTCTGCATTGCAAGACATCAGTCAGTTCACTTTTGCTCCTTTCACAAACACTTTGACTCAAAATAACGGTACTTTATATCCAGTAGGTTCAATTGCTGGTATGACTGTTTACGTAGATCAAAACATGTCATTCAATGACACTCGTGTTTGTATTGGTCGTAAAGGTGCTGATGACGAACCAGGTATGAAATTTATGCCTTACATGATGGCTGAATCAATTCAGACTATCTCTGAAGGTACAATGTCACCTAAAATTGCAGTAAAATCTAGATACGCTCTAGTTGAGGCTGGACACCATCCTCAAACAATGTACTTTACTTTCAAAGTAACTGTACCTGCATCTGGTATCGCTTAATTTTAATTAAGAACCTAACAATAAAAGTCCTAGGATATCCTAGGACTTTTTATTTGACCTAAATTTTAGAATTATTGGATATATAAAGAAAAAGTTGAGATATGCAAATACTAGAAAATTTTGAATTCTATGAAGCCTGTAAAGATGCTCTTGTGGAATCTTACGGATTCGTTGATATAGCTAAGAATAAATTAAAGACCTCTAAATACTCATATATGGATGACGGAGCGTTGGAAAAGAATTTAGAAATAGTTAAAGAAGGCCTTGGTGACAAGATTCTAAATTTTTTCTCTAAGTCTTTAGGCGGAAGTATAGAAAAGCTAGATAAATTAATAGCAGATATGAAAGACGAGGAAACAAATTTCATAAAATCTGAGCATGAGGCAGAATCAAAATTTTATAAATTAAGTCATGCTTTAGCACTTCTTAAGAAACAAAAAGCACAAAAAGAAGATTCAACCGTTATTTCATTAAAGCTCTCTAAATTACAAAAATTAATTAAGGATCTTGTTAGCTCTCATAATTCAATTATGGACGATCTTGAAAAACAAGCTAATTTAATAATTAAGAAGAATAATAGAAGAGCAGAATACTATAATTTAAAAAGAGCTCAGGATTCAGTAGAAACAAAGAAGATGAGAGCAGAAATGAAAAGAAAGCTTATTTCACAGGAAGAAGAAAGTGATTATCTAAAAGACATACAGGGTATATTAGGAACACCAGAGGATGCGCAAAAAGACCTAGATAAGGCTAATGATGATTTAGCTAAAGAGAAAGGGAAAATAGGTGCTGACGAAGAATCCACTCAAAACTCAAGCGAGGAGATTAAAAAAATAGTTCAGACATTCAATGATGAGATAGAAGAAATATTAAGATCCGCTAAAGAATATGCAGAAGGAACATTAAGCACTATTAAGGATCTAGAGGACAATAAAAAGATGAATAAAGGCGCTTATCTTTCCATGGAAAATAAGTTTAAATCTAAGGTTGAAAAAGCTAAAGATAACACAGAAAAAGCAATCTCAAAAATAGCACAAATACAAACAGAGGAGGAAGAAACAATTCAAAGTAAGAATAAGGTAATTAAGGATCTGATAATGTTTAAAAAAGAGGTTGACGAGGTTAGATATTATGAGTGGCCTGTTACAGTAGATCTAGACGATCAAAAAGATAAGATAGAGAAAAAAATAAAAGAACTAGAATCTAAAAAGATAAAGCCCTAATGAAAAAATACAAAGAATTTATAAGGGATAGCAAATTAAATGAAGGATTCCTTTCTAATGTTTTCAAAGGTATAGGATCTTTTATCAGGGGAGACAAAAAGAAGATATCAGAGAATGTCTCTAGAATGGTTGAGATAGGAAAAGATTTTATAGATAAATCAGATGAATTGAATTACAATATATTTGTTTCAGATTTTAAAAAATCTTTAGATCCTTTAGTAGCATCATCGATTAAGCAGAAATCAGTAATGAGCAAAAGAGCAATAGACACATTAAAGATTGCTAAGGATTCTGAAGTCAAAATGCTTGCTAACGAAATAAAATCTATTTGTGATAAAAATCCATCCCTATTATCTTACTATCACACAGAGAAAACTATAGGCGATGCAGAGATAGCAAAATATGCTTATGAAAAGGCTAAACAATTTAAAGATTACGAATATACGGATCAGTTCTACAGTCAATGGCAGGATTTAGACACACAAGCAAAAGAGATTAAAAAATACACGTCAGATGAAACTGATGAACATATGCTTGTTCTTCCTGATATTTTTAATCTATCGGAAAGAGAATTTGATTATGAAATAAGCTCATTGCCTAAGAGAGATGTATTGGAATTATTAGACACAGCAAAAACTTTTCAATTTGAATTAAGCAATGAAATTAGAAAAATTTCAATGATGTTAAGAAATAAAAAGAATATATACTGGGGATCTAGCTCATCTTCGCAAATTTCTATGGAGGATTACGAAGAGGTTTTAAATAGATACAAAAAAGATCGTATCACTATTGATAGCAAAATAGCGAAGATGAAAAAGAAATTAAAAATTAAATAATGAAAAAACAGATGCAAAATCCTTTATTGGAGAGTCTAATGAGACAAGCTAATCTTTATGGTAATCCGCTATTCGAGCAGGAAGATAAATCGGTTAAAAAAACTAAATTTGCTGAGTTCGTTACCTATCTTTCTGTGATAGGAACAAATATGGTTCAAGCTTATCAATCTGCAATAGGAACATACCCTGCAACACCATATAAAGGTACATATATGGAGTCCATGCCTGCTAGCATTAAAGCTATAGCAAAAGAGGTAGGAATAGCTACTGGGGATAAAACAATTAATATTCAGCTTGATCTTTTATTAAAATCTGTTAAAGCTGAACTTCAGAAATTTTTAGCGGGAACTGAAGCAGATAAAGACTATGTTAAATACTTTGAAAAATGGAGAAACACATTAAAAATGGGATTTAACCAATATGAGTTAGCAATTAAGGCAATCCAGGAATATGTAAAAAGTAAAGAGGATATAGGACAAGCAAAAATGGATGATAAACAATTTGCTGAGTTAGGAAAAGCCATTGAAAAAATTGCTGCATCTATGGAAAAGGAGGCTGCTAATTTTAAGATAGCTAATCAAGATGTGGAAAATTCATCATACTCATTTGATGATGCAAGGGATGAATTATTAGAAAGTTTTCTAGAAACAAATATGTTAGTGGATTTTAGAAAATTCACAGAGGCAATAAACGAGGCATCAGGAAAAGAAAGAAGACAGGCTAAAAGAGCAGCTAAGCAAATTGTAGAAGATTGCAACAATCTTAAAGCACAAGTAAATTCATTAGTTATACTTATAGCATCACGTGAATCGTATCATGGCGGGGAAACAAATAAATACAAGTCTTCATCGATGGCGGGCCAATTTGCAGATATTGCAAAAAATATGGATTCAATTTTAGCAGAAATAACAGATGAAGGTGGAAGCTTAAAAGACAAAAGAGATTTAGTTATGGTCGATTTAAGTCAATTAATGGACGATTATGATAAATCAGTAACTCTATTTACCGATCTAAAGGAGAAATATGATACACAATATTCTGATGAGTATAGCAAAATAAAGAGTGTTGATTTGGTAAATACAGTTTCACCAGATGCTGATGCTGCTATAAGCAAGGCTAATAATTTATTTAATTCATTAAGTAGCTTATCTCTTGATGCACAAAGACAAAAAGGAGCGGATGATAAAGCAAAGATACAGCCAAATGCTACTGGTGAAAAAGGACCTACAGGAGCTACGGGTGCTACAGGTGCAGCAGGAAAACAAATTACAAGCAAACCAATAACTCAAAAAGAAACAGGCTCTAATAGAAATGACGAGGTTAAAGCATTCCAAGAAACTGTTATTGAAAAATATGCTAAGGATAAAGAAATGTCAAGTGAAGAGGTTTATAAGGATTTAAAGGATGCTTTAGATAAAGGACAAGGCGGTATCTACGGTAGAAGAACAAAAGCAATGGTAGTTTATCTTAAAGCAGGACTTGGTATAAAGGATACAAAAGGAGGTGAAATAACTCAGGAATTAATTGATGCTATCAATAAGGATGTAATTAAAGAATCTGTTAGATTTAGCTTTAATGGAAGATTATTCGAGTTTGATCATGAAGCTGCAAGAAAGGCAATAAAAGAGTTACCATCTGTTTCCAAAAAATCATCAAAAAAATCTTCGGATAAGAAAGAGGATAAGAAAGAAGATAAGAAAGAAGATAAGAAAGAAGATAAGAAAGAAGATAAGAAAGAAGAAGATAAATCAAATGTTGACACAGCTAAAGTTGCAGAGGAAGCAGAGGCTATGATCGTTAAAGCATCTGAAGCTATAGTATCTCTTTTCGACGATTCCGATTTCTGGAAAGAGTTTAAGGGTAGTATTAATGACGATGAAGATGCTGCTAAAGATGCTTTTGATGAATGGTGGGGAGTATCAATAGATAAAAAATTGTTATCTAAAGCAAAAGCCAAATCAGATTCTCTTCCCGACGATAGCGACGAAAAAGAAGCTATAAGTAAAAGCTTATCCTCTTTAGATAAACTGAAATCATCTATTGATGTAAAGATTCTAGGAAGCACTACAGATGATAATGCATACTGGAAAATATATCTTATAGACGGATCTGTTAAATCATACAAGGTAGATACAGATTTCTAAAAGCATTTTTATTACTAGGGAAACTTTAGTACATTTGGGGATATAAATTTTAAAAAGTTTATGTCCCTTTTTATTATAGAGGGTTCAAGAAAGAGCGGAAAGACACACTTTGTTAATTCCCAAAATTGGATCCCAGTCTTTAAATTTGATTTTAATTCTCTTTACACAGAGTTAAACCTTCCCGAAGCTGGCGAAAAAACCCACCACATTGGGCTGGGTAAAGAATTGATGGTACATCAATTAAATAGGGATGGATTTCTACCTAATCTGATAATGGACCGTGGAATAATTACAAATTCTGTATGGGGTATATTAAACAAAAGAGTATCAAAAAAATCTGTTATAAAAGAGCTTGATTACATGCTATGGAATAATCTTTTTAAGGACTCCTTTTTCTTTATCATAGAAGGAACATCTCAGGAGGAGAGAAATAAAGATGTTTGGGATCATATGGATGAAAAAATTCCCGAAGAAGCAGCTCTTTTTAAAGAGTTTGGAAATTATCTTTTAGATAGAGGGGTTAGAATACAAACCGTTGAAAATAAATTTGATCCTGAATCGTTGTCTAATTTTCAAACTATAATTAAAAACCTAAAATAATATGTGTGGAATACTTATAGCTCATGAGCCATCGGAGGAAAGAATAAATTCAATCTCTCACAGAGGAATAGAATATTCAACACATTCTGACACATCGGGATTAACACTGGTACATCATAGACTTCCTATACAGACCACTATTGGTGATTCATGGATACAGCCTATAGAAATATCAAAAAATAAATATCTTCTTTTTAACGGAGAGATTTTTAATTATCCGCCTGATTTTGGATCAGACACAGAATATCTTGTTAATCTGTTTTCTTCTTTTGATTTTTCATCAATGGAAATGTTCGTTGCTTTATACGAGCCGCATATTAGAGGATGGGATGGATTTTGGGCTATATGCCTGGTTGATATGGATAAAAAAGATGTTATCTGTTTTACTGATCCACTAGGTAAGAAATGTCTATATTATAATGACTTAGGGGAAATATGCTCTGAAATAAAAGGACTAATCAACCAAGAGAGCTTTATTAATTACGGATTTATAGGTGGAGTAAGAAAATGGGGATACATCACTAATGAATCAACGCCGTTTAACAATATAAATAAGATTAAGCCTAACTTCATTTATAAGTGGAATTTTAGATCCCCAGATTTTAAACAGGAGTACGGTCCATATTTCGTATTTAAACCACTCAAATTTGACTTCAAATCTGAAGATGATGTATTGGATTGGCTTTGGAATAAAGTCGAAGTATCGACAAAGAATAGGCTTTTAAGCTTAGATTATCCTATATCCATACTATTATCCGGTGGATTAGACTCTTCTATCATAGGTGGATTGCTATTAAAACTAGGTGCAGATGTGAGTTGGTACACCATAAATAATGGTCTGGATAATCAATATGTTGAGGAATGTGAAAAATACTGGGGAATTAAAGTAAACAGGCTAGAATATGGAATGGATATGAAGGAAGAGCAGCTTAATGATATTTACTTTAAATGGAACGAATCACCTGTAGATATGGGAAGTGTGGTACCTCAATATATGCTTTTTGATGCTATTAAGAAAGGAACCAATACAAGAATAGTACTTTCAGGGGATGGTGCAGATGAAATATTTGGTGGTTACAGAAGAATAGACGAATACGATTCACAAGAATCTGATATTTTTCATGAGCTAACCTATTATCATCTACCACGTTTGGATAAGATGAGTATGGCGCACACACTGGAGCTAAGAAATCCTTTTTTAAACCTTGAATTAATACAGTTTGCCAAGCAATTACCGCTGGAGATGAGAAAGCATAAGATGATATTAAAAAAAGCTTTTAAAGGCTTAATACCAGACTCTATTTTAGATCGAAAGAAGCATCCTCTGAAAAATGAGAAAATAGTAACAGATCCCATGCAATATAGGATTGATGCAATTGATTACTATAAGAAAGGATATTTAGACCACATTAAAAAAGCTGAATCCCAGCACTAGAATCGCCTTTAGCCTTTAAAGGGGAGTAATCACCAGGTTCTTGGGTTATAATAAACGTTTTACTTGAATCTATTATTAATCCAGCTATTTCCATTAAATTACGATTTATCAATAACGGGGTGCTTTTAGTGGTACGATCCACAAGAGAAAACTTAACCTTCCTATAAAGCATTCCGCCAAACTCCACATCCATTAGCACTACAGGTCTTTTTTCTGTTTTTTGTCCAACCTCAGCATGTGAGTATTCTGTTATTCTATGGCTATATGTTTTACCCCCTATTGTCCAATTTAAAAATCCATCATTCTCTTCAAAATAATCCGCATGTAGTGAACATGAATTAGCGCCATTCCCAGTGTCTAATTTTCCTATAAATTTCCCAACACCTTTAATTTCAAAGGACTCCCTAAAACCGACAATTTTTCTTGGATAATTCCAGTTCTTTTTATTTAGAATAAAATCTAGTATAATTCCAGTGACGTCTAATCCTGTTGCTTTTTCTATACCGTCTGTTCCTGGGGAGGCGTTAACCTCTAAAACATAAGGTTCCTCTGTTTCTGATGAAATTATAATATCAACTCCACACCAAGAGCAACCTGTTGCTTTTGCAGCATCTATTGCTATTTTTTCTATTTCTTTTGAGATATCTGTGGATTCAGCTTCAGCCCCTAATGACACATTGGTTCTAAAATCACCTTCTATTCTATTTCTTCTCATTGCTCCTATAACAACATAGTTATCCCCACTTCTTGTTCCATTAGCAGTACCTACAACATGTATTCTTAAATCATATTCTGCCTCAATTTTTTCTTGTACTATTAACTCTGTAGTTGAGGATAGCTTCCAGATTGTCTGGAGGGTAGATACAAGGGATTCATTAGAATCAACTTGAAATACGCCTATACCCTTAGTTCCATTTAGCAATTTAACAATAAGAGGAAATTTTCCTCCTACCTTAGCTACTGCATTTTCTATATCCTCGTCTGATGATATTAAAGCTGTTTTTGGAACTGGTATTCCTTTCTCCTGTAATTTTTGTGCAGTATCTAATTTATCTTCACATAATAATACAGACTTAAGTGAATTAACTGATACAAATCCTAAAGATTCTAGTTTTTCAAAAAACTTAACCGCTGCAGTTGAATTTATAGATGATCTTCTAGCTAGTACAACCGTGTTTTTAACATCTACCTCATATTTCTTTTGCTTTCCTTTATTTCTTATAAAAAAGTTACCGCTTTGATTTCTTTCTATTTCACCTTGTGAGGTGTCAATTATAATACATTTAAATCCCATCGACTCTGATTTCTCTGTCATCTTTCTAACAGTAGGAGCCTTATCCTGCTTAGCCTCTAATCTAGTTGTTAATATAATTAAGGATATCTGCTTCTTTCTCATCGGCTTTTCACCTTCCGCTCCTTTAAATACAAAATCCTTGCTTTGATCTAAATTGTCCATCTATATTTTTAGTTAATCTATATATCCTATCCAATAAAAAAAGGGATCTGTAAAAGATCCCTAGAATTTTTATTCAATATTGTATTAATTAAAGAACTTATCAAAAGTAGGATTTTGGATTTCATTAGTGTATGAATCTTCTTCCTCCTCCTCTTCCATTCCTTCATTCCCGTAAACACCGTCTGCTCTATAATCATTATCTTCCATCTCTTCTTCTCCCCAATCTTCCATTTCTTCCTCCTCTTCGCCGTCTTCCATCTCTTCTTCCTCTTCGCCGTCTTCCATCTCTTCTTCCTCGTAATCATCCTCTTCTTCCTCACCATCTCCTTCCTCTTCATCATCTTCCTCTTCATCATCTTCCTCTGTATCCATTTCGTCGCCCATTTCATCTTCATCCTCTACATCCATTTCATCTTCATCCTCTGTGTCCATTTCATCACCCATCTCATCATCGTCTTCAACTTCATCTTCAACCTCTTCTTC